>Ga0315339_1003322_pt1 | contig 11403 bp, 15 predicted proteins | sample ASW17metaG_FD_204514 | JGI IMG/M metagenome (GOLD analysis project Ga0315339, IMG submission 204514) | Ammonia-oxidizing marine archaeal communities from Pacific Ocean, United States - ASW #17 | ecosystem: Environmental > Aquatic > Marine > Oceanic | place: USA: California | collected 2016-12-05
CCCGCGATTTGATTAAAATCGAGTCGGCGAACCCGCCGGGCTCCATCAAGTTTTCTCGGAAGGTCTCGCACATGGTTTCATTGCCCCGGCGGCAATACAGGCATTCGCCGCAAGGAACATGATGCGGCACGCAAACGCGGTCACCGAGGTCGAATTTATCTACGCCGTCGCCCAGGTCGATCACTTCGCCAACTATTTCATGGCCGAGTACGGTGCCGGGCGATGCGCTGTCGGTTGTCAATTTGAACAAATCGGTGCCGCAGAAGCCAACTACCCGCAGACGCAGGAGCATTTCACCACTGTCGACCATTGGTCTAGGGCGAGGTTCAAGCACCGTCTTTTCGTTGCCCAGGCAACTCACGACCATGTCTGAGTCGGGGCTTGGTAATCGATGATCCAACGTTATTCCTCAACCGTATTTGCGAGTACGGGCTGGGTGTAATCCGGCGGATACTGACAGGCGTTTTCTGGTCTGGCAACCGACGACCAAGGGCTTGCTTGGCCAGAGCGGTGAAGAACGTTATTTTAACATCACAGGGGGTAAATCAAATTTCGGTCGTCGGGCCGGCGTGTTTGCATGCCTTGAGTAGGGGGGTGAGCAATGAGTAGGCGTTTCGAGAGCGGCAAGCTTTCAATCATTGTACTATTCCTGGTTGCCGGCATTGGTGGCTCCATTTGGGGCGGCAATAATCTTCAGAAGGCGGCGCATGACCATTGGCTGGAAAAGGCCAGGACCGATGTTGCCCGAATTACCGAGAATATGTTGCTCTGGGTTTCTAAAACCGAAGTCAATCTTCGGGCCATTGCCGGACAGATTTAGGGCATGGAATCGATCAATAACGTTTCATTTCGCAAGTTGATTGAAGCGGCGGAAACCTGGGATCCCGACGTGTCGTTCAGCGCGGTTGGATTTGCCCAATGCATATTGCGTGATCAGCGCGCCACTTATGAACAAGAGACTGGCGCGGTGCTGACAAAATTTCAGTCGCCGGAAAAACCGGCACCCGAGGTCTATGAAAGCTGCGCCATGCGTTATACCGCACCGGTTGGCGGTATGCTCCGCGAGCACATGGACCTGACAACCCATCCCGCTATTCGCACGGTCGTCATCACTGCACGCCAAACCCCTGGCCACGTCATGCTTGGCCCGGCGTTCAAAGGGGCGGACGGTGATCAAGTATTATTTGGTTGCAACAGCGACGGGACTGTCGGGGGCGAACGGCGTCATGGTTGCGACGCTCAATTTGACGGAGTTTTTTTCAGGTCTGGTGGCCGACGCGTTGCCCCCGCATATGCGGGTTCGTCTAATCCAACGCGACAATGATACGCGTGCAACCACTGGGTATAGTGCTGTCATCGGCCCGCTGTCGCCTTACGACGGAACGGCCGCGACCGAAGTTATCAGGGTGACAAAAGGTCAGGCCCGATGGGATTTACGCTGGAATATTAGCCTTCCTATCCTTCAAAACATCCGTTTTCAAATCCTTGTTGATGATCGTACGGCGGAGTTGGCCCAAAATGCCATGATCATTCAATTGACCATGGACTCCATTGATCAGGGATTTGCCGTGTGGAACGCCGATCAACGTTTGGTGGTCTGGAGTAAACGATGTTTGGGCCTGTGGTATCAGCCGGCAGATATTGTTCGCATTGGTATGCATATGACTGAGCTATTGGAGCATCTGGCGACGAAAGGTGTGTTTGGCGAAGGTGACCCTGCGGGCATTGCGGCACGGGTGTTTAAACGGATCGTGGCCGCCGGTGAGGCTTCGGACGAAGTGTTCGATATGCTTGACGGAAGAAAGATACATGTCCGGCGGTTTCCGCTTGAGCGCGGTGGCTATGTCGGTGTGTACACGGATATCACCGAACGCGAACACGCGATAGAGCGCTTGAACCAAGCGAATAAGGAGCTTTTAGCCGCAAAGGAAAAAGCCGAAGCTGCAAGGATCGCGAAAACCGAGTTTTTATCATCGGTCAGCCATGAGCTGCGCACCCCGCTGAACGCCGTCATGGGCTTTTCTCAAGTTTTGGAGCGCGACCGGCAAAATCCGCTTACGGACAAACAGCGAAACGCCGTGGGCCATATTCGTGGTGGCGGCGAGCATTTGCTCAATTTGATAAACGACATTCTCGATCTTGCGCGGATCGAGTCGGGGAAACTTGCTTTTGGTTTCGAAAATGTCTCGCCTGTGGACGTCATTGAGAATGTCTCGATATTGGTCGGATCGCCGGCTGAAGAACACAATATCAATCTCGAAATGGTTGATGCGCAAGATCAAATGAGCTCCTACATCCGCGCTGATGCAACTCGGCTGCAGCAGGTTTTACTCAATCTTTTATCCAACGCGGTTAAGTACAATAAGCCGGGTGGAGTGGTACGGCTTGACGCCAATATTGTTGATAAAAACTGGTTTCGTTTCACGATTGAAGACGATGGAATCGGTATCGCGACCGTTCATCACGAAAATCTATTTGAGCCCTTCAACCGCCTGGGGATGGAAAAATCAAAGATAGACGGAACAGGTATCGGTTTGTCGATTACCAAGGGCATTGTTGATCAGATGGGGGGCGAATGGGTTTTTCCAGCTTGGTCGGTGAAGGCTCAAAGTTCTGGGTTCAGTTTCCCATAGCCTTGGACAAAAAATTGGATGCCATCGAGCCCGCCAGTCGCGGTGCCGCTGACATAAATACGGGGCCAGTAAAATCCGATACGCGGTCGCTACTCTATGTCGAAGATAATGCGGCCAATATTGCGCTTATGGAAGAAATCATCCTCGGTATCCCGGCGGTTAAGATGACGACGGCAAATGACGGTGAAAGTGGAATCGAAATTGCCGTTAAAAGTCGTCCGGACCTCATTTTACTGGATATAAACCTTCCGGGCATAGATGGCATTGAAGTGTTTGAGCAATTGCGCGGACACCCGGCGACACGGGGCATTCCTGTTATTGCCGTGAGTGCAGCGGCGATGCCACTTGATATTCAAAAAGGCATGGAGGTCGGTTTTTTGAAATATTTGACCAAACCGTTCAACGTCGCTGAAGTTGAAGACAACATTCGGAATTCTCTGTTTCGCGATAATTGACGCGATGTTTGCAAGAACACATCGCGTTGCGCCTTTCAGTTTCTAATTCAGCATATTCCTTTGCCGACCATGTTAGGATTGGCGCTGTTGGCAGGGGATCGGGTGATCGGCAAAACCATGATTGGGCGTCTTGACACAGGCCGGGCAGCCGCTATCACTGCCGATATTGAGTTGTTTCTCTTGAGCAATAAGGACATCCGATGACGACCGCATTTATTTTTCCAGGGCAGGGGTCACAATCCGTCGGCATGGGCAGGGAAATCGCCGATGCATTCGCGGCTGCGCGCGACGTTTATGAAGCTGTGGACGATGCATTGTCACAAAATTTATCGGGCTTGATGTTTGATGGTCCAGAAGATGAATTGATCTTAACGGAAAACGCCCAGCCAGCGATCATGGCGGCAAGTCTGGCGGTGATGCGGGTCCTTGAAAAAGAAGGCGGGATGGATTTTGCGTCCGTCGCTTCTCATGCAGCGGGGCATTCGCTGGGGGAATATTCTGCCTATGCTGCCGCCGGCACGTTTAGTTTGGCTGATACGGCGCGGCTGTTGAAAACCCGTGGGCGTGCCATGCAAGAGGCCGTGCCATTAGGTGTCGGCGCCATGGCGGCGTTATTGGGATTGGGCCCCGATGATGCTGCGGCTGTCGCGGTTGAAGCGGCTGGCGATAATGTCTGTGATTTTGCCAATGATAATGCCGATGGTCAGGTTGTCGTCTCCGGGTCCACTCAAGCCGTTGAGCGCGCATTAGTTATCGCCAAGGAAAAAGGCGCCAAACGAGCAGTGTTATTGCCCGTCAGTGCGCCATTCCATTGTAGCCTGATGGCGCCGGCTGCCGATGTCATGGCTGATGCTTTGGCGGGAGTGAGCATGACAAATCCCGTTGTGCCGATTGTCGCCAACGTAACCGCCGCGCCTGTAAACGAGCCGGCGGAAGCGCGCCAGTTGCTAGTTGAACAGGTGACCGGCCGGGTTCGGTGGCGCGAATGCGTGCTGGCGATGAAGGCTGCGGGCGTGACCAAGTTGATTGAAGTTGGACATGGAAAAGTACTTTCCGGTATGACCCGGCGCATCGATCGGGAGTTGGAAAGTGTCACCGTGGGCACACCCGATGAGATTGCTGCGTTTTTGAGCGCATAAATATAAGAAGAAGGGATCATTGATGTTTGATTTGGCAGGCAAGAAGGCATTAGTCACAGGGGCGTCCGGCGGTATTGGCGGCGCCATTACCAAGGCATTGTGCGCGCGCGGCGCTGTGGTTGCGTTGTCCGGCACGCGAATAGATGCATTGGAGGCCGTGGCGTCGGAAATCGGCGACAACACGCACGTTGTGCCGGCGGACTTATCATCTGCCGAAGGTGCGGATCAACTTGCAAAAAGTGCTGTCGAGGCGATGGATGGCATCGATATTTTAATTAATAACGCCGGCCTGACGCGCGACAATCTGGCCATGCGGATCAAGGATGAAGATTGGCAGACTGTTCTCGATGTCAATTTGACCTCGGCTTTCCGCCTTAGTCGGGCGGTTTTGCGGCCCATGATGAAGGCGCGGTGGGGCCGGATTATTGGTATTTCATCGATTGTCGGTGTGACCGGAAATGCCGGGCAGGCCAATTACGCGGCGTCTAAGGCCGGGATGATCGGCATGTCGAAGGCGTTGGCCCAAGAAGTCGCCAGCCGCAACGTCACGGTAAATTGCGTGGCGCCAGGCTTTATAGCCACGCCGATGACCGATGAATTATCCGATGATCAAAAAGATAAGATAAACGTCGGCATTCCCGCCGGCCGGATGGGGACGGTTGAGGATATTGCCGGTGCGTGTATTTATCTCGCCAGCGACGAAGCCGCTTATGTTACTGGTCAGACGCTGCATGTGAATGGCGGCATGGCAATGATTTAGTGTCCTGGCACCAGTGTCTGACGCTTTGAGACAATGCCGGTTTCCCCACTGGCCATGACGAATAAAGTGTGTTACCAAAACTCCGTTTCCCGCCGCTTCGTGACGCGCAAAAAGGTGGGCATGAAGGCGGCGATACGAGTTCTTATAAAACGTTCAGGAATCGAGGAATACGAATATGAGTGATGTTGCTGATCGCGTGAAGAAGATCGTTATCGAGCATCTCGGGGTGGACGAGGACAAAGTGGTCGAGAGTGCCAGTTTCATTGACGATCTGGGCGCTGACAGCCTGGACACGGTGGAGCTTGTGATGGCTTTCGAAGAGGAATTCGGTTGCGAAATCCCGGACGATGCCGCCGAGAAAATTCTGACGATCAAAGACGCTACCGACTTCATCCAAACGACTCAATAAGACGGTAATATCCGCCGAGCGGCGGGTGGCGCGGCGGTCCGCGCCACTTGCGATGCGGTGCATCAATATATCGTCCGACAAGGCGTGGTGTGCAATGAGACGAGTTGTCATAACCGGTATGGGGATGGTCACGTCGCTTGGAATCGGCGTTGATCGGAATTGGGACGGCCTATTGGCCGGCAAGTCCGGTATCAGGGCCATTGAGAATTTTGACGTTTCGGATCTACTGGCGAAAATCGCCGGTCAGGTTCCCGAAGGCCCGACAGAGGACGGTTTGTTCTTTTCGGATGACTGGGTCTCGCCGAAGGATCGGCGCCGGATGGACGATTTTATCGTCTATGGGCTCTGCGCCGCGAAGCAGGCCATCGAAGATTCCGGTTGGGTTGTGAAAACGGAAGAGCAAGCTTGGCGTACCGGCGTTCTGATCGGCTCGGGAATCGGTGGTCTGCCGGAAATCGCTGGAGGCGCCATCAAGGTTAATGAGGGTAAAGCGCGCCGCCTCAGCCCGTTTTTTATTCCTGCAAGTTTGATCAATTTGATTTCCGGGCATGTCTCCATTCGATGGGGGTTCAAGGGCCCCAATCATGCCGTGGTGACGGCGTGCTCCACGGGATCCCATGCCATTGGTGATGCGGCGCGTTTGATCATGTGGGAAGATGCCGATGTGATGGTTGCCGGCGGTGCCGAAGCCGCTGTATGCGATATCGGCGTGGCCGGATTTTGCGCCGCCCGGGCATTATCGACTGATTTCAATGACACGCCTGAGAAGGCGTCCCGGCCATGGGACAAGGACCGCGATGGTTTTGTCATGGGCGATGGTGCCGGCGTCGTCGTGCTTGAGGAACTCGAGCACGCGAAGAAACGCGGTGCGAAAATTTATGGCGAAGTTGTCGGATACGGCATGTCCGGCGATGCTCACCACATTACCGCGCCTGCGGAAAATGGCGATGGCGCCTTTCGGTGCATGAACTCAGCGTTGAAGCGCGCCGGCATGAATGTCGAAGAAATCGATTATGTGAACGCCCACGGGACCTCAACACCGCTTGGCGATGAAATTGAGCTTGGCGCGGTGAAGCGCGTGTTCGGTGATCACGCCTACAATATCTCCATGTCATCAACGAAGTCGGCGATTGGACATTTGCTTGGTGCGGCGGGTGCCGTCGAGGCTATTTTCTCATTGCAGGCCATAAATAACGGCGTCGCACCGCCGACCCTCAATCTCGATAACCCGTCGGAGAGTTGCGATATCGACTTGGTGCCCCACCAGCCGAAGGAACGCCTCATTCGCGCCGTCCTTTCTAATTCCTTCGGATTCGGCGGGACCAATGCCTCGTTAATCTTCAAGGCATTGGACAGCTGACGGTCGCGGCATGGGCCGCATATTTTTTATTGTTGGAATGTGTGTTGTCGTCATCTCGGCCGCGGTCGGTGGTGGCTGGTTGTGGTTGACCCGCGGTTTTGATGCGCCAGGGCCGCTAAAAAGCGACGTCACTCTGATCATTCCCAAAGGTTCCGGCACCGGTTCTATCGCTAATAACTTGGTCAGTGCCGGCATCATCGGCGATCCATTGATCTTTAAACTGGGACATCGATTTTTGTCAGCGCCTGGGCCCATGCGCGCCGGTGAATATCGGTTTCTAGCGGGGCTGAGCGCGGCGGGAACAATCAAACTGTTGCAAAGCGGCAAGACCGTGGTTCGGAAATTGACCATCGCCGAAGGTTTGTCGAATGCTGAGATTGCGACGCTAATATCCCGCGCCCAAGGTTTGACCGGTCTCACCGGTCCTCTGCCGGCGGAAGGCGGGCTGTTGCCGGAAACGTATCACTTTTCTTTCGGTGATCGCCGAAGCACCCTCGTCGCCAGGATGCGCGGAGCAATGACCAAATTGCTGGGCGAACTTTGGCCGAAGCGTGCGCCAAACTTGCCGATCAAGACGCCTGAGGCGGCAATGATTTTGGCCTCTATTGTTGAGAAGGAGACCGGTACGGCGGAAGAACGGCCCAGGGTTGCGGCCGTCTTTCATAATCGACTGCGAAAAAACATGCGCTTGCAGTCCGATCCGACCGTCGTATTTGGTTTAACACTGGGGCGTGCGCCACTGGGGCGGCCGATTTCCAAAGCCGATTTGAAATCTGAAACGGCGTTCAATACCTATGTCATTAAGGGCTTGCCGCCGGGGCCGATCGCCAACCCCGGTCGGGCAGCGATCGAATCGGTATTGCGACCTGCAATCACGGACGAGCTATATTTCGTAGCTGATGGCACAGGTGGGCATGCGTTTGCGAAAACCCTGAAACAGCATCAACGCAACGTCGTCAAATGGCGCAAAATTGAAAAAGCCCGACGGAAAACGTCGCAATAGAAATTATTTTTTTTTCCATTTGGGATTAGCGAGAAACCGGTCGGTGATTATAACCGGCGCGGCGGCGATAAACCACATGGCGAACCGCATCTGCCATGGAAAGGCGATCCGTCGTCGGCGCTTGTCCAAACCGCGTCGAATGATATTCGCAGCTTTATCAGTCGGCATGAAGAAGGGCATGGGAAAGTCATTTGCATCGGTGATACGGCTTTTCACAAACCCTGGACAGATCACCGAAACATCAATGCCGGTGTGTTGCAACTCACCGCGGAGCCCGTCTCCATAAGCCAAAACCGCTGCTTTGCTGGCGGAATACGCCGGAGAGGTGGGGAGGCCTCGAAATCCGGCAATGGAACTCATGAGGGCTAAGTGGCCGTGGCCTTGGCGTTGCATGATGGGGAGGGCGGGGAGTAGCGTATTCAGCACACCGGCAAGATTGACCGCGAAAATATCGCGAACCTGGGTTTCGTCTTCGTCGCCTATACCACTCGCGCCGCCTGAAATTCCAGCATTGGCGACAACCAAATCGATACCTCGTGGTTCCGCTGCGGCGGTAATCCATTGCTGCATGTTGTCGAGTTCCGTCACATCGACAGTGTCCGCATGGACCTCGGCTCCAAGTTCGCGGCAGCGCGCCGCGACATCTTTCAAGCGTTCGGCGTTTCGGCCATTTAGCCACAGCACGTGACCTTGTTGGGCATAATTCAAAGCCAATGCTTCGCCAATTCCGCTGGAAGCACCGGTCAGTATGATGGATCGATGTTCGTTGAATGGGGCAGTCATTCAGAGTTTCCAATTTTATCCATCTGGTGCACCGATTGCGAAAGTTGAAGTCCGATTGAGTAAGACATGAATATAGAGCTTCCTTGTAACTTGTTGCGTCCAACCATGGCCGGTATAAACCAGCAATCAAGGGAGAAATGATGCCGTGAGCCTCAATTCGATGACCGGATTTGCCCGAGTGGAGGGCGCCCACGATCTATGTACCTGGGTTTGGGAAGCAAAGAGCGTCAATGCTAAAGGGCTAGATGTGAGATTACGGCTTCCCGCCGGCTTTGAAATGCTTGAAGTTGAGTTTCGTTCGCGGGTCAAGAAACGGTTCGGGCGCGGCAATATATCACTTTCACTGAACGTCAATTGGCAACGCTCTACGGGCGCCTATCAGGTGAATGCCGATACGTTGAACAGAATTCTTCAAATATTGCCACAGATTCGAGATCAAGCACCGGACGCGGGCCCGGCAACTCTTGATGGCTTGCTTGGCCTTAGGGGGGTTATAGAAGCTATAGATGATCCGCTTGATGAGGCCGAGAAAGAGGTGCTGGATCAATCTGTTTTGGATGGCGTGGATTCAGTTCTCAGTGGATTGGCCGAGGGCCGTGGTGACGAAGGCAAGCGGCTTGCTGAGTTGTTGTCCGAGCAGTTGGCGGCGATAGGAAGCTTATGTTCCAAGTCGGAAGATTTGGCGGCACTACGCCCCGCGGCAATCAAGGAGCGGTTGGTGATGCAGGTGCGTGAACTGGCGGATGCTGTGCCGGCCATGCCCGAAGATCGCCTGGCTCAGGAATTGGCGATGCTGATGCTGAAGGCGGATGTCCGCGAAGAACTTGACCGGTTGGCGTCTCATCAGATTGCCGCGAAGGATCTCATGGAACAAGCCGGTCCCATTGGGCGGCAATTCGACTTCCTTTGCCAGGAATTGAATCGCGAGGCCAATACTCTGTGCTCAAAGTCGTCCGACGTTGCCTTGACGCAAGTTGGATTGGAGCTAAAAACCGTGATCGATCAAATGCGAGAGCAGGTGCAGAACGTTGAGTGATTCAAACGAAACTTCCAAATTTAATATCAAACGCCGGGGATTGATGCTGGTGCTGTCGTCTCCGTCCGGCGCGGGGAAGTCGACGATTTCCCGCGCGCTGTTGGATCAAAACCCTGACCTGACCATGTCAGTCTCGGCGACGACGCGCCCAATGCGCCCGGGTGAAGTGGAAGGGCGGGATTATTATTTCATTAATCAGGAAAAGTTTGATGAAATGGTGGCGGCAAAGGAGTTCCTTGAGCACGCGACGGTGTTTGGAAATTCCTACGGAACGCCACGCCTGCCCGTGATGGACGCCCTCAACGACGGTCTGGATGTTCTGTTCGACGTGGATTGGCAAGGTACGCAGCAAATCCGTGGCAACGCGTTGGAAGATTTAGTCAGTATCTTCATTTTGCCGCCGTCGATAGAAGAATTGGAACGCCGTTTGCGGACCCGAGCTCAAGATACCGAAGAAGTTGTCCAAAGCCGCATGGCCAAGGCCACTTCGGAAATGAGCCACTGGGCTGAATACGATTATGTCATTATCAATGAAGATATTCAGCGAAGTGTACATGAAGCCAACGCCATTTTTTCTGCAGAACGGCAAAAACGGCAGCGCCAGGTCGGGTTGATCAATTTCGTCCGTGAATTGGGTGTCGGCCAGTAAATCGCCGGTTAATTCATCGGTTAATGCGGCTTCTCGCCGGCGATGATAATCCTGTGCATTACGCGCTTGTACCCGTGGTAGTCATTGACCGGATTGTGCAGTACCGCCCGGTTATCCCAAAATGCAATTGAGCCCCGGCGCCACTTGAAACAGCACGTGAACTCGGGCTGGATTTGGTGGCGGAAAAGGTAATTTAAAATTGGCGTGCTCTCCGCTTCGGTCATGCCTTGGAAACGAACGGTGTGGCCAAAATTGACGTAGAGTGCCTTGCGGCCGGTTTCCGGATGGGTTCTGACGACGGGATGGCGCGCGGTCAATGCAGGCGGCGGCCGATCATCCGCCTTGTTGACCATATCTTCACGTGTTTTGGTGACGTCGGCTTTGGCGGACGAATTGATCGCGATCAAGTCATCCAACATTCGATGCATGCCTTCAGACAATCGCTCATAAGCAAGATACATATTCGAAAACAAGGTATCGCCACCGTAAGGCGGCACTTCCTTGGCTGCCAGAATTGCGCCCATGGGCGGGATGTCCAGATAAGCCGTATCCGTGTGCCACAGACCGCCAAAGTTCGCTTTATCATCCGGCATTTTTATGACGGGTACGATTTCGGGATAGTCTTCCAGTCCTTTGATCATGGGATATTTGGCGATCTCACCGAAACGCTTGGCAAACGCCAATTGATGAGGAGGATCGATATGCTGATCTCTGAAGAAAATGACCAGATGTTCAAGGAGGGCGGCTCTAATCGTTGCAATGGTGCCGTCACTCAAATCTCTGGTCAGATCAACCCCATGAATTTCAGCCCCCAAGGCGCCGGAGATCGGAAGAATTTCTATGGAATTACTGCCATTCACGCGGATGTCCTGACCTTCAATCGGGGCGTGGGTTTGAATAAATTTTGCCGCTGCGGTGAGGCCAGTGCAAGTGCCGATCAGTCATCGGTGTGCGGCAACAACCGCGCGAGTGCACAGAACTCGGCGACGGACAATTCTTCAGCGCGTGCGGTTTCCACAACCCCTGCCAATTTTGGATCAATGCCCAGAGATTTCAGGCTTGAGCGCAGCATTTTCCGGCGCTGGCCGAATGCCGCTGCCGTGACGGTTTCAATATCCGTCCATTCGGCGGGGGCGACGGGCTCTGATCTGGGGGTTAGCGTGACCACGGTTGAGG
>Ga0315339_1003324_pt1 | contig 11397 bp, 7 predicted proteins | sample ASW17metaG_FD_204514 | JGI IMG/M metagenome (GOLD analysis project Ga0315339, IMG submission 204514) | Ammonia-oxidizing marine archaeal communities from Pacific Ocean, United States - ASW #17 | ecosystem: Environmental > Aquatic > Marine > Oceanic | place: USA: California | collected 2016-12-05
TCCCAGGGAGATCAACTCGTAACAAAGAAATTTACATTATTGAAATAATGAAAAAACTATCCCTCTTTTTTATACTTATCTTTGTTGGATGTACCACCGCCCCCACATCCATCCATCAAACTCAATTAGAAAAGAAAAAAGATCAAACTTCATCCAATTTATCCAATGTCAAAGTCGGGCTGGACGTATTATTAGATGATCGATTGCAACTGATTCAAAATAAATCTATCGGACTAGTTACCAATCAGACCGGCGTCGATGGAAACGGCACTCCCAATTACGAACGATTTATGGCTTTAGATGATGTGACATTGAAAATCATTTTCTCTCCAGAACATGGCCTTTTCGGTGAAGCCGTGGCAGGAGAAAAAGTACAATATAATGGCCAAATGAAATCACTTCCAAAAGTGGTTAGTCTATACGGTAAGAATCGGAAACCAACAAAAGAGCAATTAGCAGATCTAGACATTATTATTTATGATATCCAAGATATTGGCGCACGGTTCTATACCTATATATCAACCATGGGTTTGGTGATGGCAGCGGCGGCAGAAGCAGGAATTCAGATAATTGTATTAGACCGACCCAATCCAATAACTGGTAATCAGGTAGAAGGCCCTATCTTAAACTTGAGCAATCAATCATTTGTGGGTTATTACCCTATCCCCATTCGTTATGGATTAACCGTGGGTGAATTGGCTAAAATGATTGTCGGAGAAAAATGGATTGATTTGGTACCAGATTTGCTTGTCATTCCTGTAGAAAACTTAAAAAATACTTTGTGGTTTGATGAAACAAATTTACCCTGGATAAAACCTTCTCCCAATATACCCGATTTAGAAACCGCCATCATTTATCCGGGGATGTGTCTATTGGAAGCAACCAATTTGAATGAAGGACGTGGAACCTATAAACCATTTAAACAGTTTGGTGCGCCATGGATTGATAAACAAGAATTGTCAATCGCCCTGAACAATTTAAATCTATCCGGAGTCACTTTTAAGCCAGTAAGTTATACACCTATTTCGATTAAAGGAATGTCTAATAACCCACGGTTTAAAGATGAAAAATGTGAAGGGGTAGAATTGATTTTGACTAATCGAAACGCATATAATAGCGTGGATATCGGCATTGCCACATTAAAAACAGTGAAAAATCTATATCCTGAGAAACTTAAATTTAATAATGATTGGATGGATAAGCTGTGGGGGGAATCCGGGCTTTCCTATCAATTATTAAATGATAGTAAATTTGAAATAAATTCAATTCATTTTTATAAAACTTCAACAAAATACCGGCTTTATGATTAAAAAACTATTATCGATTTTTCTGGTGTTCATTTTTGGATGTACCCACACCCCTTCCATTTATAAAGAGCAGGGTAAACAATCTGTAAAATCAAATATTCAAGATATTATCAATTCATCTGGATTATACACCAATATGGGGATCAAAATTGTTTCCTTAAAAACAAATAAAACACTCTATGAGCTCAATGCCAATTCATTGTTTAATCCTGCCAGCAATACAAAGATTTATACCTGTCTCGCGGCGATTTCCTTTTTAGATACCAATTATACATTCAGGACAGAGGTTTATAAAGATCAAGATACAATTTACCTTGTGGGCGGCGGTGATCCCGATCTTACCTTAGAAGAATTAGATTCACTCGCAGAAGCAGTCTCTTCACAAATAAAGGGTATCCATAAACTAGTGATTGATGATACACGATTAGATTCCACTCTTTATGGCGAGGGCTGGATGTGGGATGAAGGTGCATGGTGGTATTCAGCAGAAATCAGCGCCCTAACTGTAAATGACAATTGTGTGGATTTTATCATCAAACCAGGGAAAAATGGTGCGCCTGCTATTATAAAAACAAATCCAAGTTCAGACTACTATCAAATTTCTAATACATCTTTAACCGTAAATGATATCACTGGATTTCAGAAATTTGAAATTGATCGTGACTGGAAAAATCAAGTTAACCAATTCACGATTGTTGGAAATATCATGAACACCTCATCAGCAGATACCATTTATCGGAATATTCACAATCCATCTTATTATGTGGGCACTTTATTAAAAGAATCTCTCAAAAGCAACGGTATTTCGATTCATCACATGAGCAAGGGAAAACGACCATCCACTGCAAAACGGATTGGATATCATGAATCAAAATCTTTAATTCATTCCTTGCGAAACCTCATGGTAGAGAGTGACAATCTCTCTGCTGAGTTATTAATAAAAACCATTGGGTTTGAATCGACAAAAACGCAAGGAAATTGGAATAACGGATTATTCGCAGTAAAAACTTTTTTAAATAATGATGTGGGGATTGACACAACCAAATTAGCATTAAAAGATGGGTCCGGAATCACACGTTATAACTATTCAAGCGCAAACCATTTTATCCAATTGTTATCCTGGGCTTATCATCAACCAGAGGTTCGAGATATTTTTATCAATACCTTACCCGTTGGTGGACTAAATGGCACAATAACAGATCGAGCATTGCCATCCAGCGTTCGTGCAAAAACTGGATCTCTGTCCGGTGTAAGTACGCTATCAGGATATGTATTTACTCACAGTGGAGATCCCATCGTTTTTTCCATTTTAATGAATGGATTTACCGGATCATCTAAACCATATCGGGATCTACAGGACAATATTGTTCAATATCTTGAAAAGTTATAATGGTCCGTTATTTTCTTATCCTTTTTCTTTCTCTTTTATTTTTTTCAGCATGCTCACAAAAAGCAAATCAAAATCCTTACGTCATTGTATTAGGCATCGCACAAGATGGAGGTGTCCCCCACGCGAGCTGCAGTAAATCATGCTGTATCAATCGATGGGATAAACCAGAAGAAAAAGTAATGGTCACATCTCTGGGCATTGTAGATCCCAATTCCAACGAAACTTGGATGATTGATGCCACTCCGGATTTCCCTAAACAATTGGAGATGCTCACGGGAAATAATATAGAAAAGCTTAAAGGCATTTTTTTAACACACGCCCACATAGGCCATTATACAGGGTTGATGCACTTAGGACGGGAAGTTATGGGTACCCAGTCCGTACCCGTTTATGCCATGCCAAAAATGACTAAATTTCTAAGATCAAATGGTCCATGGAGTCAGTTGGTTGATCTAAACAATATTGAAATTAAAAAGTTGAAAAAAAATAGAACGATTGTACTGAATAAGAGAATCTCCATCACCCCATTCATCGTTCCGCACCGGGACGAATTTTCAGAAACTGTAGGGTATCGGATCAAAGGGCCAAATAAGTCACTTGTTTTTATTCCTGACATTGATAAATGGGAAAAGTGGGATAAAAATTTAATAGAAGTGGCTACTAAAAATGATTATACATTAATAGACGGATCATTTTACACAGAGGACGAATTGCCCGGACGGGATATGTCTGAGATCCCCCACCCCTTCATTATTGAATCCATGGAAGCACTTAAAGGATTAACTGATAAATCGGGCATTCATTTCATTCACTTTAATCATACCAACCCTGTTTTAAATCTGGATTCAAAAGTCAAGAAAGACATACTAAATGCCGGTTTTAATATTGCAAAATCCGGCGAAAAACTAATTATATAGAAAAAATGTTCAAAAAGGCAATCAGTACATCAGAATAGGTTGAAGATATGGCCATGCCTCGTATGAGTGCCATGGCAGAAGTTTTATGGCCCCAAGCAAAAGATCGGGACTATGAGAGTTTCACCTCAAGAATGAAATGGTAATATAAACGACTCGATCGTATGAAGGTCAATTATCGGAAACCTGATAAAATGTAATAAGAACAATCACCACTTAACTTTTGGTTTAATCATTATAACCAATTTTTCAACTGTAAATACAATAAGCACATTAATTATTACTGCTATTCCAATATACCAAGTCCATACAACACCAACATGTTTTAAATAAAAGACGATCAATAAACTAAAAATTAGCCCAACAATTAAACTGAACGGATGGATATCTCTTTTGATTTTACTGAGCAAAAATAATCCCAGTAATCCCCCATATGTAAATGATGCGATTTGTAATCCTATAATAACAATTGCAGAATCACTTTCATCAAACAGGAGTGCAATGGCTATCAACACTATCCCCCATATAAAACTAACCATTTGAGATTTTTTGATGGATTTATTCCCGCCCAGCCAATCCGTGATTGTAGATGCGGCCAACGAATTTATGGATGAACTTAAAGTGGACATGGCTGCAGAGAGAACACCTGCTAATAATACGCCCTTCAATCCAATGGGGAGATAGTTCACAATGAATGAGGTGAATTCCCGATCCCGCTCCATTTCTAAACCGCCCATTAAAAGATAGATTAGCGATCCTGCCATTAAGAATACGCTAAACTGTAGAAATACAAATATTCCACTCCCAACCATGGCCTTACGAGCAGCAGACAAGTTCTTTGTCCCCAAAACACGCTGGACCATCATATAATCCACACCATGGGAAGAAAATGAAAGTAATGCACCACCAACAATTGCACTCATAAAATAATACGGGTCTTTAATCAAATCACCCTGCCAATTGAAAACGGATAATTTTCCTTCTCTCGATAATATTGAAATCGCCTCAAATAAAGATTGATCTAAAAGGTTCAATACAATAATTATGGATGCAATTCCGCCAAATAAATAGAGAATGAATTGGATACTGTCCACCCATACGACGGTTCGGATTCCACCATATAGTGTATATATAAGCGTAACAACGCCAATCATAATCACGGCTATTGGTAGCGTCCACCCTGTGATGACCTGGACCACAACTGCCGTTGCCAAAAATCGTACACCATCAGCTAAAATTCGCGTAATTAAAAATACGCCAGAGGCGACTTTCTGCATATCCGAACCAAATTTTTGTCCAATAATTTCATAGATCGACGTCACCCCTGAATTGAAATATTGAGGCAGTAATATTAGACTCACCAAAATTCGACCCAAGATATACCCAATGGCAAGTTGAAGAAAAAACCAATCTCCTCGATATGCTAAACCTGGTATACTGATAAATGTAAGAACAGATGTTTCTGTCGCAACGATTGATAACATAGCTACCGGCCAGGGCAGATTCCTTCCGCCTAAAAAGTAATCTTCCGATGATTCGTTATATCGACTCTGCCAGATACCATAAAGTGAAAATCCCGCCAAAAATATGAATATAATTGTTAAGTCAATCCAATGCATAAGCCTACTCCTTCATTGGATGAAATGAATAAAATAGCACACCATCAAACAAGGGACCATTATCTCTAAAATAATAATCCATAAAATCTATATTGACTGTTTTTTCATATTCGGACGACGCATGGATAATATTTTTTTGATCAATAATCATCCCTTCATGTGCTACAACCAAGCCCATTTTAAAATAGGTTTTTTTGACAAATGCAACTCCTGCTACATGGGGTAATTTTTGGAGAATTTCCTGAGTAATATTATTACTGGGAATATATTGAATCGACGTCGATTTCTCCCACCCAAGATCGAGAAACTCTTTTCCGTCTTCCTTGCGGTTCAAAATAATTTCCACTGATTCCAATTGTTCAACGCTAACCAACTCGTTTGTAATATTAACTGTAGAAGAATTTTCCTGAATTCGATCTGTTGTATAATGCCACCGTGTTTTATAAGTTGGGTTTCCATCTTTATAATGAATGGTAATCATAGATTCTTTTGCTTCACCCCATGATATGCTTTGAGAGAATGCTAAGCTTGTGAGAATGTGGGCCGTACAATCGGAGACATCCAGACGAATAATTGGATCAAGGTCTGGCGCAACTTCTTCACCCAATTTAAAAATTTCATATGGCTTACCTACTTGCCATTTTGCAAATGCCTTTAATCGATCATGGAAATCAGGGTAATGTGAATGGAATTTTGGTAAAATCTTGGTAATTTTATCTTGAGATAACGTCCAAGGCTTTGGTAGCGTATTTAACCAATCTTCTGTATTTGAACAACTCAGTAAAAGGAAAAAGAAAAAAGGTAGAAGGAATCGTTTTATAGACCATCTTCCATCACCCATTCCCCATTTCAATCCCATTCTCTTCTCCATTTAAGGTTAGAGTTTTTCTCCACAATTCCAACTGATTTATAAACTTCAGAATGTATTTTCTGGCGCCAATCAAAATACTTTGGGTCTTTATAAGATCGGTTGGGATGCACGGCATTGGTCAATAAAATAACAAACATATCGTTTTCAGGATCTATCCACAATGAAGTCCCCGTATATCCAGTGTGACCAAAACTATTGTCACTTAAAAAAACACCGCCGGAAGCTTTACCGTTAGGACTATCCCAGCCAAGGCAACGAGAACTCCCTTCCACTACATTGGCCCGGGTTGTAAAAAGTTTAACTGTTTCCTCTTTAAAAATTCGTTTCCACCCATACTTTCCACCATTCAGCAACATCTGAGAAAAAATAGCCAAATCACTGGCTGTAGAAAATAATCCTGCATGGCCAGCCACTCCCCCAATACTGTGGGCATTTTCATCATGGACTTCTCCATGGATTAATCCCGTTCTGTATCCTTTGGATATTTCCGTTGGTACTATCCGATGTCGTTTTACTGATGGTGGATTGTAGAAGGTTGTATTCATTCCTAATGATTGAAAAATAAGAGAATCCACCAATTTATCCAGGGAAACACCACTCACTTTTTCTAATAGTTTTCCTAGAGTAATTAATCCCACATCTGAATATTTAGTTTCTTCCTCCAATTGTAAAATAGGCTCCGTATTAAAGACGCTGTCTATCCGAACTTTATAATCTGTATCCATTAAAAAATACTGTTTAAAGGGTGGCAAGCCGGCGGTATGAGTTAACAAATGCTTAATAGTAATTTCGTTTTTCTGTTTATAATATTTTGATTGTTTTCCTCTAAATGATGGCAGGTATTTAATCACCTTGTCATCAAGATATAGCTTTTTCTGTTCCACCAACTTCATTACAGCAGACGTTGTGGCAATGACTTTTGTAATTGATGCTAAATCATAAATATCTGACTTTCGAGTTGCACGTTTTTTATCATATGTATGGTAACCGACTGCATCATGTAAAAATATTTTTCCACCCTTACCCGCAATCAACACGCCCCCAGGCCAGGCGGAATCTGCTACTGCTTGATTCAATAATATTTTAATTGAGTCTTTATTGACTGAAATTTCTGAAGGCCGGATGCGCTGAAGGGTCGTCCCCGGTTTCCATTTGGATACTTCGTTTGGCCATGTATTAGCTTCGATATTAATTCCTGAACCATTTTTGGCAATGCCCGGTATGGTCACAGGTAAAATGCCCGTAATATCAGCCTTCCCTTTGATCGCATTGACCGCTGCTGTCTGGAGGATACCACTACTTTTATATGCGCAAATATATACAGGTGCATTTGGAAAATCCTGAATGAGGTATGGACTACCAAAACTAGTGACGATTACATTTTTGCATTTTTCAATGAGCTGATTGACAAACTGCGATTCAACTTTGGGCAAAAATATTTCATCTTTATTCTCGGTGGGATTGGCAAATGCATTGATAAAAACCAACCCATCATTAGGGATTTGACTCAGAATATGATTGGCCACAATAGCACTGTCTGATTTATCAATTTGAAAGGATATCACTTTGCGTCCATTCGATTTTAGCTGTTTTGTAAAGCTACTTTCTTTGTGATTATTCTCTCCATCGTATAAATCAACAGCATAGAGTGTTTCATTGATTCTCGGACTTAGGGGAAGAAGATCTCCTTCATTTTTTACCAGTGTGATAGCACGTGTAGCCATTTCTTTCGCCATTTTGAAATTCGCAATCCGGCCCATTGATCGGTGAGTATCATTCATGGAAATATTTCTATTTTTAGGTAGTCCCAACCGCTCCTTCATTCTTAGGACTTTTAATGCAGATTCATTAATTCTGTTTTCAGATATTATACCATCAATTACCGCATTCTCAATTGTGTCTATTGACTTTTTCAAATCCATATTTTGAATAATTATATCCGATCCTGCTTTCACTGTTTCAATCAATGCATAGTCACTAGAGTATTTTTTTACAATGCCGCCCATCCGCATGGCATCCGTAATAATGACACCCTTAAACCCCATGCGTTTTCGTAGAATATCCTGCATCCAGAATGAAGATAAAGTTGCAGGATCTTCAGCATTAGGTTGATAGTCAGGCGCATTCACATGGGCAATCATGATCGCATCCACCCCTGCATCTATGGCTCGCTGGAATGGAGGAAGTTCTACTGACCACAATCGAGAAGAATCACTGGGGATTTGAGCCAGGGATGAATGAGAATCAGTCTCCGTGTCTCCATGCCCGGGGAAATGTTTTGCTGTAGCCAACATACCATAATCATGAAGCCCTCGAATAAATCCAATGGAATATCGATTCACTGAATCGGGATCTTCACCAAATGAACGGGTATTGATAATTGGATTTTTGGGATTATTATTCACATCCACTACTGGAGAGAGACTAAAATGAATCCCCACTGCCCGAGATTCTACAGCAGAAATTCGCCCTGCCTCATAAGCATATTTTGAATCGCCCGTCGCTGCGATGGCCATCATGGGTGGTAATGTCACTGCTCCGGGATAGCGGCGTCCTAACCCCGATTCAATATCTGCATCCACCAAAATCGGCACCTTAGATTTGGATTGCATGTTATTGAGCATAGTCAAAGCACTTCCTGCATCGCCAAACCAAATATGAAGAACCCCAATCCCATCGGATTCAATGTAGCTTTGAATTTCATTCCACTTTGCACTTTCATAATTCATAAATCGCATATTCATGCTGACCACCATCATTTGTGCGATTTTTTCTCGAAGTGTGAGTTTTATGAGGGTGGATTCTGCCCAGGATTTTTTTGATGTAAATTGTCCAGGACCTGCACAGGCAGAAAATAAGAGAGCTAAACAAATTAAATTTTTCCGGATAATCATAACATAAAAATTAACTGAACTTCGCCCATAAGTCTTTAACTTTTATTTCTATAAATGATGAATTCCATAACCAATGATATAAAAATAATGATCGGCCAAATGATAATGGTTGGCCTCCGCGGTACTTCGCTCGATGATGCAAAATCCTTTTTTGATTCTCTGAATGGCTTAGCAATCGGGGGCATTATACTTTATGATGTGAATATAACTTCGACGCACCCAGCCTCTCATAATATTCATTCACCTAAACAAGTCATGGGTTATATCACTGCTCTTCAATCCATAAGTGCTATTCCCCTGTTTATTGGTGTTGATCAGGAAGGAGGCCAAGTCAATCGGCTAAAAGAATCTTATGGTTTTCCTCCTTCAAAAAGCTGGGCCGAACTGGGCCAAATAAATGACATTGAAGAGACCCAGTCCCATTCAAATAATATGGCCTCTACATTATCCGATCATGGCTTTAATCTAAATTTCGCACCCGTTTTGGATCTATCCGTAAATCCAGATAGTTTTATTGCCAAAAAAGGACGCTGTTTTTCTAACAATCCAGTGTCTGTTTCTACTCATGCTGAATTGTTCATTTTATCCCATTTGGCACAAAATGTGGTTCCTGTCTGCAAGCATTTTCCGGGACAAGGCAGCGCCAGTGGAGATACCCATGAAGGAATTGTGGATGTAACAAAGACTTGGTCAGAAACCGAATTAAAACCCTATCAAACTCTTATGGATCAAGACTGCATTCCTGCCATTATGACCTCCCATCTTTTTCATAAGGGATTGGACCCAGAACTGCCAGCGACTCTTTCATCCAAAATATTAACTGATTTACTTCGTAATAAAATGGGGTTTGAAGGTGTCATTATTAGCGATGATCCCCACATGGGTGCCATTGCAAACCACTATGATCTAAAAACGGTCCTTCAACTCATGATTTATGCCAGTGTGGATATATTTTGTTTTGGGAATAATCTCATTTATGATCCATCTATTGTACAAAAAATCCATTCTACAATTATTGAATTATTGGATGAAGGGTCAATCACAATCGCACAAATCGAAAAATCTTATAAACGGATTATGAATTTAAAAACAAGGATTGGATTGTTATGAAGGTCATTGGTATAGACGGCGGCGCCACCAAAGTATCCGGCGGAGTTGTAGAAAAAATCAATGCCAACTCCTTTAAGTTGATCAGCCCTGCCGTGGATATAAAATATGCTGAACATCCGAATTTTAACGCTGATTTTTCACCGCTCTCACTTGATTCACAATTTGAAAAAGAAACCAGCTCAATTGAGAAGCAACAAGGATCAGTTTATATAGAATGTGTTTTGGATATAATTCGATCACTAACTGAATCCGAATCATTCAGAGTCGCCATCGCCATGCCTGGCATCAAAACAAATGACGATCGTGGAATTGCGGCCATGGCAAATGGCCCTCGAATCCCCAACTTTTGTGACCAAATTGGAATAGCACTCAATCTTGAACATTCCATTCAACGATTGGAAAGCGATGCAGATATGTGTTCATGGGGCGAAGAGTATGCTGAGAATGGCGCAATGCGGAATGTTGATAATGCATACTATCTTGGGGGCGGTACGGGTACTGCCGACGGGTTGAAACTTAATGGTCAACTTATTCCATTTGACGATGGATCAAATTGGATAGCAAAATCCTTTGAATTAAAAATGTTTGATGGACATTCTTTGGAAAAGTATGCATCAATGGGTGGGATCAATCAACTAAGGGGTTCTATATCTGATTCTAAAATAGGAAATATTTTAGGATGCCTACTCTTTGAACGTATTTCAACGATTCACTCAGGGTGGAATAATCAATTTCAAGTTGGACGTGATCTTCAAATAGACCATCCATATATCAATACGCTACTGGACCGTATTATCATTGGCCAGCGACTGTCCCAATTCCTTCAATCGATAGATGGTCATGCCATCTATCAAGCGTTAATAAACGAATTAGGGCACCAATGTTCAAATGCTGCTGATCCGATTTCGGATCATTATCTGATTAATGGCAAATTCAATAAAGAATATATTGTAATGTCCAATCTAAGAGCCGCACCGATAATCGGCCTGGGTGCAAAAGTATGGTTGACCCAATGTTGACGCCTGGTATAATCCCCAACAAAGAGCCTACGATCCGTGTGGGACTCATTTTACCTGAAGATGATATTAAATCTATCCATATTTCATTTTCTGATTCCCAATGTTTTGAAATTGAAATAGGAAACCGGTTATATCCTTCATGTAAGAATAATAATCAAATAAATTTGAACTTAGTGAATGGGGATCTGGTCATTCCTGAACTTGAATTTGAAAATTCATCACTCAAAATAATTCCATCCATTCCCCATGAAAACCCTTTTGTCACATTGAATG
>Ga0315339_1003325_pt1 | contig 11394 bp, 11 predicted proteins | sample ASW17metaG_FD_204514 | JGI IMG/M metagenome (GOLD analysis project Ga0315339, IMG submission 204514) | Ammonia-oxidizing marine archaeal communities from Pacific Ocean, United States - ASW #17 | ecosystem: Environmental > Aquatic > Marine > Oceanic | place: USA: California | collected 2016-12-05
CCCAGCAATCCGAAAGAAATCAGATTGCTAACATTCCCCTTTTCAAAATACCCATTCGCCATAATCTCATCTCACATTAAAACGAAAGTGATCCACATAAAATATCAACCCGCGACAACTGGCCGAGGGCTTCAAAGTGATGTTCTATTCATCCCTCTATAAAAGAGGAACGACTTCAGACCTTCGCAGTTCGCCAAGGGCGGCTTAGGGTAATTCTAAGAGCAGATTATTTTCTCGATTTTACAGGACAGTAAAATCGGGAAAACCTCCTCGGAGCGGCCCAGGGATGGGCCACGAGAATTACCCTAAGCCACCAGTCTACACCTAACGCGCCGTCTTCGTCTTCTGCTTATCCCCATGCCTTTCTATCCCCAACGCAATCAATCGATCAATTAGCTCTCCATAACCTATCCCGCTAGCCTCCCACAGCTTCGGATACATGCTTATCGGCGTAAACCCCGGCATCGTATTGATCTCGTTGATAATAATCGCCTCGTCCCCCTCGCGCACAAAAAAGTCCACCCGCGACAAACCCCAAGCCTCCACCGCCTGAAACGCCTTGACCCCCATCGTACGAATAGCCTCCTGCGTCTTGGGCGAAACGCGCGACGGAATGATCAGATCTGAATTGTCATCGATATACTTCGCCTCATAATCGTAAAAATCATTACCCGGCACAATCTCGCCGACCACTGAAGCCTCCGGCTCCTCATTACCCAAGATCGCCACCTCCACCTCGCGACAGCCCGCAGCCTCCGCCTCGACCATCACCTTATAATCGTATTGCGCCGCCTCGTCGATCGCCTGTTCCAGCTCTTCACGATTACTCGCTTTGCCCACCCCCACGCTCGATCCCAAACTCACAGGTTTCACAAACACCGGATATTCAAAACGCGCCTCCAACCCATCACCCACCCCCGCTCGGTCTTTTTCCCAGCGACTGCGCCGCACCACCTGATAGTCGACCTGCGGTAGCCCTTCGGCCTTAAAAACCCGCCGCATCAACTCCTTGTCCATGCCCACCGCCGAACCGACTACCCCGGCTCCGACATAAGCGACATTCGCCAATTCCAACAGACCCTGTATCGTGCCGTCTTCGCCATAAGGCCCATGCAGCACCGGAAAAATCACATCGATCGCCTGGCCCGCCGCATCACCCTCTTGCGCCACCAATTCACGCGAGCCAAGATAGTCCAACGCCACCGGCACCAGCCCCTCCTCCTGGACCTGCCCCGAAGTCAACAACTCTTGCGTAACCCCAGCCGTCAGCCAACGCCCTTCCTTCGAGATACCGACCATCACCAAATCGTATTTGTCGCCATCGACCGCCGCCAGCATTGACCTCGCCGAACTCACTGAAACCTCGTGCTCGGCGGAGCGCCCACCGAAGAGCACTCCCACACGTATCTTGTCGCCCATTTAGCGCTGTTCCTCCAATTGAAAACCCTGGGCCGCGAGCCGGCCGATCAGTTGTTCGGCGTGTTCGCGCCCGCGCGTTTTGAGGGTGAAAAATATTTCCGTGCTGTCCACTTGCCCGCCGGCAGAGACCGTTCGTGGTAGAACTCAAGCACATTAGGCATTTCTTCGGCGATCGCTGCGGTCACCCGTTCTAGGCTATCCGGCTGGTCGGGCACCTGCACTCTGAGGCGAATGCGCCGTCCATTCTTGACCAGTCCGTGCTCGATAATCCGCGCCCATTTATTCACGTCGATATTGCCGCCACTAATGATCGCCGCCACCTGCTTGCCCGCCAACTTCACCTTGCCTTCGAGTAACGCCGCCAGCGCCCCGTCCCGGCGCCTTCAGCTACCGTCTTTTCTATTTCTAACAGCGTCAAAATCGCCCGCGCGATCTCCTCCTCGACGCAGACCACATCGTCGACATAACGGCGCATTAACGATAAAGGCATATCCCCTACTTGCTTGACCGCGATCCCATCGGCCAACGACGCCATTTAGTCGTCGATACGCTCGCGGGCGGCTTTAATGTCTTAGGGTTGTTGATCGTGCAGGCATGCTCTTATGCAACTCCTTGAGTGACTTCAATATAGGAGCGGATTGAGGCTGTGTCGAGCAAGGGGGATGACAGTGATGCAATGTTATTACATACGCGCAACTTGACAGTCCACTGGCAATATTCAATAATGGATACACCAAGTGAGAACACGCTGCTGCGAACTTAGGTTCGTCTATCAGGTGAAATAGACCTGTATCGCGTTCCGCACCTTTTGTTCGTATACGACTTGATAGAGAAAATTGAAAAGCGAGCTATCATACGATTGGAAAAGATACTACCCCCACATATAAGCGATGATGTAGAGATTGGTCGACCTACTTCCATGATTCCCCTACGCCATACAGAACGGGCCACGCCAGATGCTTACCGTCACCAAAGAAATACTTGCCGACATCCCGTGCCTCGTCTTGCGCGACGACCGTTTCTCGTTTCTCGCACACGCCACTGCTGCTCCACTATCACGGCTGGAACGGCCGCATCTGGCGATCTCAATAAGGCGGACCAGACGCTCATTTGCGCCGCATCTGGCGGTTTTACCGTAGTCGCACCGGACTGCGTCGAACACGGCGAACGCCGCACCGACGCCTGGTCCAGAGCCACGTTCAACGACTGGACTTTTATCTGCGAGGCGATGGACCAAACCCGCCAGGAAGCACCCGCCCTACTGGATGCCGCCTTGGCACGTCCCAATCTATCCGCCGCTAGCCCGGAAGGGGCCGGCGTCTCAATGGACGGTCTGATCGCGCAAACGGTCTTCACTCAGGAAAAGCGCTCCAGCTTTTACCAGGGCCGACGTGTTGGTGTCGCCGTGCCCAGGAGGGCACGTGGGTGGACACGTGATGCGCCGGCCATGCCACGCAGTCTCATCCCGATCGTTTCACGGACTGCCCGGTGCTCTTTATCGATGGCGGCCAGGACACGGACTGCCCGGCCGCCATCAACGCCGAAACAGTGCGCCTAATCAACAAGGCGGGCGGACAGGCGGAGCACTTTGTCGACAACGCAGTGGGGCATGAGTTTTCGTCGAATATGCGCAATTGGCTATATAAATTGGATGATGCCCCATAAAGAACCAGCAACCCAAGAAAAATGACCCCCCCACAACCCCAAAGGGTCAGACGAGTTAACACCCGAGTGGATTAAGCAAGCCTTCACCGCATCCGGTGTCTTGTAGCGCACGGCGGACAGGGCTTCGCAGGGCAAGTCCTGCGGCTGTAGGCTCAGCTACCACGCCGACGAAGAAGGCGCCCCGACTCCATCGTCGCGAAAATACCGACCGCCGGCCTAAAGGCACCCTATCCGGCACGGTTCTACATTTGCGTAATGTGAGAAATGCAGGGCTACCGACCTAACAAAATAATTATATGAGATAGGTACTTTTCGGCGCCGCCGGTGGTAAACTCGGCGGCTGACTATTTCCAAGGGCTGATAGTCGCGCTCGAGGAAAAGTATGTGATCGCCCCGGCGCTCTTGCCCACCGGCAGCAAGACTGGATATTTCTGGCCCATTTGGCTGAGCAATATGCACAAGGCCGTTACGAGCAAAAACCTGCCATGGCAGCAACCCTAATCCCATTATCGGTTCGTCGAGTTTTATGCTCAACGTGATGCTCCACCGTGCAACGGCGGTCAGGGAAACCCGCATGGGCAAAAGGTAAAGGCGCCGGGCAACGAGCCCGGCGCCTTTACATCATCGATATGAAGGCAAAAACATCTAGACGAACTGGTCGTCGGAGTCGCCCTTCATGATAGAGACCTGGCCCTGCTCTTCCAACTGGCGTACCTGCTGAACGATTCTAAGCTGGACCTCCTCGACCTCAGATAGCCGCATCGGCGCCTGAAACGCCATCTCCTCGGTGATAAAGGTGCGCACGCGCTCAGACATATTACCGAGCACTTTCTCCTTCATCTCGTCGGAGGCCGACTTTAGCGCAATCACTAGGTCTTTCTGGTCGACCTCGCGCATCAGCGTCTGGACATCATTGTCGGTCAGCTTGGCAATATCGTCGAAGACGAACATCAGATTGCGCACCGATTCGGAGACTTCCGGATCCTGCGCGTCCATATTGTCGAGCACATTCTTCTCGACAGTAGAGCCGGTCAGGTTGAGAATATCGGCGACTACTTTGGGGCCACCGACGTCCTGGTTGCCACCGAGCATATCGCGCAAACTGGCTTCGAGGCTCTCTTCGATTTCCGAGAGCACGTTCGGCGTGATATTCTCCATCGTGGCGATGCGGTGGGCGACATCCGTTTGCAATCGTTCGGGCAATTGCGCCAAGATGCCCGAGGCTTGGTCGGGTTCGAGCTGGGAGAGGATCAGGGCGATGGACTGGGGGTGCTCGTGGCTGATAAAGGGGGCGATCTGGTCGGGCGGTACATTGCGCAGCATTTGGAATCCCAAGGGCTGCGAGGAAATGCGGTCGAGGATTTCCTGGGCTTTACGCGGCCCGACGGCGCGCTCCAAGGCTTGGCGGGCAAAGTCGAGGCCGCCTTGCGAGATCCACTCGCCGGCCACCAAGAGTTGCTCGAACTCCTGGAGTATCCCGTCCATGACCTCGACCGAGATATTCTTGAGCCCAGCGATGGCTTGTGTGATCTCCTCAATCTCGTAGTCGGTGAGGTGTTTCATCACCTCGCCTGACGCTTCTTCGCCGAGGGCGACCATCACAATGGCTACTTTTTGCAGTGGGGGAAGACTATCTTCTCCGCCCTGTGCATCTTCGAATTCAGCCATAACATACCCCAGGTGGTTAAATTACAATACTGTATAGATCGGCTTTAACTAGAAGATACTTTACCAGAATTTATAATTCAAGCAAAATAGGTGAGTTAGGTAGCTTTTTAAAAGCCGATAGAGGCTCCGCCATCGACGGGAATACAGGTGCCAGTAATGAACTTGGCGGCGGGAGAGGCTATAAAAGCGGCTGTCCAGCCAATATCTTCGGGCCCGCCCAGTTGTTGCATTGGCGTGCGTCCGAGGACTTTGGCCTTGCGTTCGGGATTGTTTTCGAAGGCAGTGCGGCTCATTTCAGTTACGATCCATCCCGGGGCAATGGCGTTGATGCGCACACCGCGGCCCGACCACTCTGTCGCCAGTGTGCGAACTAGCCCGAGGTGCGCGGTTTTGGCGGCGGCGTAGGCGGAGACATAGGGGATGCCGAATAGCGAGGCCATCGAGGCGATATAGAGGATATTACCGTTGCCGCGCTCCATCATCCGCCGGGCCGCGTGGCGGCTCATCGAAAAGGCGCCGACTAGATGCACGTCGAGGATCTGCTGCATTTCCTCTTCCGCAAAATCCTCCGCCGCTCGGCGGATCTGGTTGCCGGCGTTGTTGACCAGGGACGTGAGCGGGCCGTATTGCGCCTCGATCGATTCAATTAACGATTCGGTGGTGTCGTATTGCGTCACATCGTGGACGCGGTAATCAGCCATCGGCCCCAATTGCGCGACTGCCTCTACGAGCAACTCTTCGCGCCGGCCGGTGATCACCACTCGGGCGCCTTGTGCGACATAGGCCTGTGCGATGCCGAACCCAATGCCGGTGCCGCCGCCCGTGATCAGACCGAGTTGTCCTTCAAGACTGAATGGATTTGTCGATTTTTCTGTCATGGAGTCCTCTAATAGTCGATTACGACCTTGATGGTCTCGGGTTGAAGTGCGGCGTCGAAGCCCGCTTGCAGATTCGCAAAATCTACGGACTTTGATATAAGGGGAGTGACATCGATTATTTGTCGTGCCAAAAGGTCGAGAGCTTTGTCGAAGACATGGGCGAAGCGGAAGGAGCCGCGGATGGTCAACTCCTTTTGCATTACGAGATTGACCGGCAGTTCGACCGGGCCACCTTGCACGCCGAGTTGCACGATAGTGCCCTTGGCTTTGCAATGCTGGTAGGCGTTCTGCAGGGCGGTTGGGGCGCCGGATGCTTCGATAACGATGTCAAAACCTTCGCCAGCCGCCTGGGCGACTGTATCAGGCTGATCGGCGCGCAGGGGTTGATCAGCCCATAGCGATGCCGCCAGATCGAGCGCATCTTGGCGGATATCGCTGACGGCGAGATTGGCGGCGCCGTAGTGGCGAGCGACTAGTCCGATGAGTTGGCCGATGGGGCCGGCCCCGGTCACCAGTACTCGTTTTCCTGCAATGGAGCCGGCCTGGCCGATGCCGTGCACGGCGATCGAGAGCGGTTCGAGCATCGCCGCCTGACGGTAGTTTATCGAATCGGGGATCAAGTGGCAATTCTCGGCGTTGACCTGGACATATTCGCGGAACGAGCCGTCTTGCGGCGGGCTGCAGGCGGCGGAACCGAAATAGCGCATATGCGAGCAGTGGTTTTCGTTGCCTTCGCGGCAATGTGCGCAGGCGCGACAGGGGTGGGACGGGTCAATGGCTACGCGGCTACCGACGGGCAGCGTGTCGGTGAAGACACCGGAGTCGACGATTTCGCCGGCCGACTCGTGCCCGAGCACAAAGGGGCGTTCGGGCACGAAGTCGCCATTTTTGCCGTGCAGGTAATAGTGGATATCCGAGCCGCAGATGCCGGTGGCGCGGACGCGCACGAGTGCTTCTTGCGGACCGGGTTGCGGTTGTTTGATATCGGCTGGGCGAAGGTCGCGGGGACCGTGTAAATAGTAGGCTTGCATGGGCGCTCTTTATTCTTAGGGTAGGTGCGGGATAATATGGGTTTGTTGTGGGAGCGTCAAGAAGTGTTGGTTTTACGGCGGTCGCTTGCCAAATAGGGAAAATATTGCTAGAACATTAGGTTGTGATTCTCGCTTGCAATGTTAGACGCCAAATGGAATGAGTGTAGCTTTTGCTTTTAATCAAGTGTATGCGATGCGAAAGATTTTGGAACTCATGCGGTGATCGGCGGGCTGTTAACACCTCGCCGTTTGGCAAAGGGAGTGGCCGTTTTGCTCTTCGGTGTGGTGATGTTTCAGACGGCCTTATGTTTCTGTTCGCAGCGCATCCGTATGTCGCGGGTTGCCGCTGGACCCACTCACCGATAGCGAAGGAGGGATAAAGTGGACCCAATAGAGGAGTTGCTCGAATTTGACCGCGAGAATGTCACCGCGGCCAAGGCAGTCGAAGAGCGCATACAGCAAGATGGCCTGGCCGCCGGCCACACCATCAACGACGTGCGCCTCTATCGGGTGCTGATGCCGTGGGTGGGCACCAAGCGTTGGGACGGCTCGGCCGAGGGCTTCACCTTCGCCGAGTTCGAGACCGACAAGGGGCTGATTGGTATCGCCGAAGGGGCAAACTCGGATCTCGATGAGCTCAAGGCAAAAGTGTTGGGGAAAAACCCCTTTGATACGAGCATCCGCGCCGAAATGGGACTGGCCTATTGGGATTTGAGCGGTAAGATCGCTGACCGGCCGTTGGGCCGGCACCTGCACGAGCTTTTTGCGCTTGATACACCTTTGGCCGAGCGCGTGCCGATGTCGGCCTATACCTGGTACCGCTTTCCCGATATCAAAGGTGAAAACGCGGTCACCTTCGAGAGCTATCCTGAGTACGTGCAGGGGGTCATCCGCGAGCATGGTTTCCACAATATCAAGCTATCGATGTGCGATTTTGAGCCGCATCGCTATATCGAACTGGTGCGCAATATACGCCAGGCGGTGGGGCCGGGCGTAGATATTCGTGTCGACCCACACGCCTCTTGGGGCGAGGCGCAGGCGCTGCGTTTTATGCGCGAGGTCGAAGACTGCCATCTCGAGTGGATCGAAGAACCTGTCGGTGGCCGTTTTGACCATATCTTCCGCGCAGGCCATCGCCTGCGACTGTTGAGTCCGATCCCAATTTCGTCGCACGCTTGGTTGCCGCCGGTCGTCAAGCAAGCCGACAATCGGGGCCGCTACGGCGACGGCACGTTGCTAGCGGCGTTGGACGCGGACGCATTGCGCCGTTATCAGCCGGCGGATATTTCCGCCCCGGATGCCTACGCCGGCCCTTTGGCGCTCAAACGCTACTACGACGCAGCGCGCTTTATGGGGCTGGGCATCGGCATGCACAGCGCCTACGAATTGGGGCCGGCGACGGCGATTCGCCTGCATATTGCTGCCTTCGCCTTCCCCTATGAGATGCCCTACCATATCGTCTGGGGCCGCGACCGCGCCTTTCCGCCTTTTAGCGCGCATCCATTAGACGCGCATTACAACCAATGGGAAGGCGATGTGATCCAGGGCGGCAAAATGATCTATGACCAGGGTTTTCTTACGGTGCCGACCGGACCGGGTCTGGGGGTAGCGTTGGACCACGAGCGCTTGGCACACTACGAGCATACAGAAGAAACAGCGGCGATGCATACGCGCCATATAGAGGCGATTCGCGCGACCCATCTCGACGCGCTCGATTGGAAGGTTGAGCGTGGGGGGTGGCGGCGTTAAAAGGCGGAGTGAGCTGTCTAAAGGCTGGTCAGGAAACTGCTGGTCATTGTGCAGTCAGTGCCTATTCCACGTATACGTTAGATAAGCCATTTCTGTGCGGATAGGTATTCGTTCCGTTTTAGCATTAGATTGTAGTGCAGACCAAAAAATTAGCTAAGAGAAGCCTCTTTGACGGCTTACCCCGGGAGCAACACCCATGAAACTTGGTCTAAAATTTGGCTTAGCAACGCTAACCAAAGAAAACCTGCAATTTGCCCAACAGATGGGCGTCACACATATCGTCGTGCACGGTCCCCACCTCGGCGATGAAGGCGTACTCGATTATTCCGAATTGCTGCGGATGAAAAAATTCGTCGATTCGTTTGATTTGCAACTCTGCGCGATCGAGAATTTGCCCGGGGACCATATGCATCCGATCACTCATGCCACAACCGAGCGCGACGCGCAACTCGCCAAAGTCTGCAACTCGATCGAGAATATGGGCAAAGTCGGCATTCCGATGCTCGGCTATTATTTCAGCCTAGCCGGCGTTTCAGGGCACTGGCGCTCTTACGGCAGCGGCGGCGGCCGCGGCGACGCCGGGCTCAAGAGTTTCGACTACGACCTAGTCAAAGACGCGCCGCCGGTTGTAGACGAGGAGGTTTCGGTCGAGGAGATGTGGGCGCGGCTGGCGTATTTTCTCGAAAGGGTCGTGCCCGTGGCCGAAAAAGCGGGTGTTAAACTCGCCGCCCACCAGGATGACCCACCGGCCGAGAGTCTCTTCGGCACGGGGCGCCTGTTGACCAATCACGACGCGATGCAGCGCTTGATCGATCTGGTGCCGAGTGAGAATAGCGGTCTAGAGTTCTGTCAGGGCACGGTAGCAGAAATGGGGCCGGAGAAAACGGTCGAGGCGGTGAGTCGTTTTGCCGGGCAGGGAAAGATCTTCTATGTGCATTTTCGCAATGTGCGCGGGGGTTTTCCCAAATTCGACGAAGTCTTTATCGATGAGGGTGATGTCAATATGATCGCCGCGCTTAAGGCGTACCGCGATGCCGGATATGACGGGGTGGTCACGCCGGACCACACGCCGAGGGTGGTCGGCGACGAAGGCGGGCTTCGCGGCAAGGCTTTTGCGTTGGGGTATATTCGTGCGGCGATGCAGGCGTTGGAGCTATTGGACTAGAAAGCGGCGGCTGTATCAGTTTAGGGAATAGCTATAGTATTGTCCCTGAAAATACGACGAGAAGAACTGGGTCAATAGAGGGTGTTCAATGGGTTCCTTGGTAATAGCCCCTTCGAGGTTTTCCTCGGCGACGTAGGTTGTCGTATCCGTGTTGTCGACCAACACATGGTACCAAGGTTGGTCCCGGGCTGGTTGAGTGCGGTTGCCGCGATGCCACCTCTCGTCGGCCTGGCAACAAGGGTCGAAGGAGACGATGACGCCGCGGTAGGCGTATTTTTTGTGGTGGATGACAGCGCCGATGGGCCATTTGACCTTCATCGCGTCGAATCTTTCGCTTAAAGGGATGTACTGGCGATATCGTGCAAGTTCTACCCTAAAGTAAAAAAAGTTGGCGTTCGCCCCAACCTTTGCGCGGTCGCGCCATTGGGCTATCCACTAAAAAAACCCGCTGGAGCAATATCCAGCCGGTTTTTTTAGAGATCTCCGGTATCGGTTATCAGTAGGCGACGGAGAAGGCGCGGGTGGCGGTATCCCCACCGGCATCGGCGCCCAAGTCTATGCGCAACAGATAGACGCCGGGTTCGACTTGCTCGCCCTTGTCGTCGCGGCCCGACCAAGTATGGCGCTGCTGCGTGCCTATTTGCTCTGCTATTAGCGAACCGCGTCTACGACCTGCCAGGTCGTAGACGGAAACCTCGGGGACGGCGTCGGCGACTTTGAAAGCGACGAAACGCACCTCGAACGAGTCGTTGACATCGTCGCCGTTGGGGGTGAAAACGTCGGGGACCTGTAAGTCGTTGATCAGCTGGCCGCTGCCGGTTAGTGCCGGCAGCATGACGATATTGGAGCGGCGCTGCATCGCCTCCACCGATTGCCAGGTGTTGGGCCGCTCACTCGAACCGAGGTCGAGCGAGAAGACCGTGGCGTTTTGTATCACTCGGGTGGTGAAAGAAACCTGTACCGAATCGCCGCGGATAGGGGCCGGCAGGGAGACTAGCAGAGAATCATCAAACATTTCCACCGATGTCGGCGCGATGGTTAGACCGGCGGCCGTGATCTCGACGCTATTGGTCTCGGCAGCCTCGGTGAGCACGAAGCGCAAAAGGTCGAATCCACTGTCGAGCGCCTCGGCCTTGGGCCAGAGGGTATAGGTGAAGCGAGTATCCTCGTTGGGGCGGGCCTCGCGCGGCAGGATGCTGCCTTTGGCTCCTTGCAAAAAAGCGTCCTCAAAGTCGATCGACAGCGCGTTGACCGTCGGCCCGACGGTGGGATCATCGGTTGAGAGGATCATTTCCAGCTGTACGAAGCGGCGAGGGTTCTGCGATTTGAAGGCCTCGTCAGAGAATTTATATTCCTCGCTCCAAGCGTCCCAGTCCTCGCCGACGACGACGCTGGTATCGATTTCCCCGCGCAGAACCTTGGGCGAGCTGAGCCATTTTTCCTCGGTGACCTGCTCGCCTTTGCGGTCGTAAAAATCGTAGACTTCGCTGAGTGTATTGCCCGAGCGCGAGCGCAGTTGCAGTCTGGCGCCGCTGGGCAGATCGGCGTTCCAATTGAGGCTATTGATGACCTTGGGCCGTCCGTCGCCGGCTTCTTTCCCCAGGTCGACGAAGCTGGAGCGCATGATAACTTCGGCGGGATGGCCCGGCGAAAACAGCATCAGCTCGGCCCATTTGGAGAGCCAACTGCTAGTGAGCGGGACCTAATAATTGGCCCAGTTAGGGTGTGAGTATTTTGGTTTGTATAAAGTCTTCTGGGCTTAGATAGCCAAGTCGACTATGCGGTCTTTCTCGATTGTAATGTTGGCGCCAATCCGCGA
>Ga0315339_1003327_pt1 | contig 11387 bp, 10 predicted proteins | sample ASW17metaG_FD_204514 | JGI IMG/M metagenome (GOLD analysis project Ga0315339, IMG submission 204514) | Ammonia-oxidizing marine archaeal communities from Pacific Ocean, United States - ASW #17 | ecosystem: Environmental > Aquatic > Marine > Oceanic | place: USA: California | collected 2016-12-05
AGTTCGGGCGATCATCGACGGAAATACGTAAATCGACTCACGACTCTCATCCACTCCATCCTTCGCACCCGGGGCGCGAACCGAAGCGTCGCTGAGTGGGTTCGACAGGCTCACCGAAAGGGAAATAAAAGTGCTCACGATCGCCTTCACGCTCGGTTATACACGGGTATCGCCGCGCCAGTGACTGCGCGGGCCCGCTCTGACGCCAGAAACATCATCACTGCAACAAGGTCCTCCGGGGCAACCCACGCCGCGAAATCGGAGTCCGCCATGGACTCGCGGTTCGCTGGGGTATCGACGATGCTGGGCAACACCGCGTTCGCGGTGATGTCGTAGTCCTTTACCTCTTCCGCAGTCGTCTGCGTGAGCAGGATCACGCCTCCTTTGCTCACTGCGTACGGCGCCACCATTGCATCGCCCTTCAGCCCGCTGCGTGCGGCAACCGACACGATCCTGCCGTAGTTCTGCTGTTTCATCACCGGCAGCACGTGCTTGATGCACAGGAAGACGGATTTCAGGTTCAGCTGGAGGAGATTGTCCCAATCCGCCTCCGCTAGGTCGGCCACCGCAGGCCCATACCGAAAGCCCCCGGCGACGTTGAATAGCGCATCCAGGCGCCCGTGACCCTTCCCCACACCGGCCACCAGCGAGATGACCGACTTTTCCGACGTGATATCGGTCTCAACATAGCGCACCGTGCCGGCGCTCGCCAGCGCTAAAGCGTCGTCATGAGGCGCCCTGCTGTCGGCCACCACCACGGTCGCGCCCTCATCGGCCAAGCATTGCACCAGCCTCGAGCCAATCGCCCCTGAGCCGCCCGTCACGACAGCAACTTTGCCGTCCATCTCCATTCCCTCGCCTCCATTCATCCCATTGCAACTCGCCGCCATATCGGCGCAGCGCAAAAGGCCCGCGCGGCATGTCTCACCGCGCGGGCCTTTGTCCCGATCATCGGGCCTTCATTGTTACTGCTCCATAGTGTTCTTCGAGAACACTTCATCCAGCGCCATTAGGCGCGGGGTTAGTCCCTGTTCGTAGCTGTATTGTGCGGCCGTCTCCAACACCGCGCGATTGGCCACGATCCCATGTTGGATGAGCGGGTTCACCAACGACGCTGTCGAGTCCTTGGGTATGATCCCCGTCTCGATGTACGCGTCGATGTGATCCATCCGTTGCCTCCCGGCAATGTCATTCGCCTGCTTGAATGCTTTGTACACATTCAGCACTACCCACGGGTGCTTATCGACGATGTCCTTCTTGATCACCATCCCATGGTTGATCGGGTAGAGTCCGGTCTTCTTGTAAAAGCGGACCCCCTCGGCATGCTTGTCCGGGAACAAGGGCTTGATGTCCGGGTGGTTCCACAGATCAGCCGTACTGCGGTCGATCAGGTTTGGATCAACGATGTACAGCAACGTCGCGTCCAATTCGCCCGACAACATCATCGAGCCGATGTTTTTGTCCAGCGGGATCTGGTTGATCGTCACGCCCTTCGGCGGCTTGGACCCCGTCGCTCCCCCATGGCTCTGTTCCGGCACCCGCTCCATCCAGAAGGTCATGTCTTTCGGTTCAACGCCAAACTCGTGCTGCAGTACCCCGCGCGTCCACAGTGCCGCCGTTTGCTGATATTCCGGGACGCCCACTCGTTTGCCCTTCAGGTCCGCCGGTGTCTCGATTCCCGCATCTTTGCGGGCCAATATCCCTGTGTGAAAGAAGCGGCGAGTGGTAAACACGGGGAGGCCCACCCAGCGATCGTCGCCGTGGGCGAGCGCGATAATCAGGGACGAGAACGACATCTCTGAAATGTCGAAGTCTCCGAATTTGAGCTGGCGCCAAAACAGCTCCGACGCGTGAACCGGGCTCGGAACCAATTCCACGCCATCGGGTTTCACGGTGCCGTCGAAGATCGGCCACGTTCGTGGGTTTGAGGCCATACCGACGCTGAGTTGAAGGTCTGCCATATCGTGTCTCCTCGTGCGCAAGCGCTCGCCGATCGGGAATCGACGCTTGGGTTCAAATCGCCGCGGCGCGCCTAGGTGCAGCGGCGGGCGTATCTAATCCTCTGGCGCTGAACGTGTCAAGAACACGGCCAGTCTCCCGCGACGGCGAGCGTACCAGGGCCGTAGTAACGTACGGCGCACGCCATGCAATCCGCAGGCAGACTGCATGCCATGACGCCGGCGCAAACGTCTGATTGAGGGCAATCCCTCCTCGTCGTTGGGGCTATCTCGCAATCAGCACCGCCAACACTCATGCAATCGGCTGCCCGGGGCGGGGGTCGACCGCGCTGCCTGCGGCTTTGAATCCGAGTCCGGCTTTTATCTCGGGGAGTAACCACACCCGCTGAAGACCGAACGCAGCAGACGTTAGTCGCCGACGAGCCGGAACACCTCATCAACGTTCGCCACTCGTGCTGGGAGCCCTCGCTCGACGCGATGCACCATCTCGGTCGACGCTACGCAGAAGGGCGTCTCGATAGCGTGCGCGGCGCCTTTTCGCGCGATCAACCCTGAGAAGAAATCGACCTCCGTTTGCCGCTTGCGCAGCACATCCTGCAGCATCGAAGTGGTCGCACCGGCGCTGACGAGCCTCGCTCTGCTCGCCAGACTGTCGCCTACAGCATCAGAGCGGCCAAGCGCCCCCTGGTAGATATCCGTCGCCGCGTAATCGCCCAGGAGCGTCTCAAGCGGATGTCCCTCCGCCTCCGCCACCCGGAGCGATTCCGCTGCCAAGGCGATCATCAACTTGCGCACCGATGCTGTCGTCAGCGCTTCTGCTGAGCGAAGCCCGGTGATGGCGCTCACGGTGTTAATCATCGTGTTGGCCGCAAGTTTGGCCCATCGCTCATGCATCAGGTCGTCGACGACCTGGGCAGGCCAGACAGTGTTCAATAGGCTGGTCACCAATGCCGCGTTCGGCCCTGCTTCCGCCAGGTACTCGCCAACGTATACCCCCGGCATGGTGTGGCTCGACGCGCTCGCCCGGCTGACCGAGGACGTGAGCGTCACGTGCCCCGGCTCCAGCAGCACGGCGTTGATCAAAATCACGCCGCCAACCATACGTTCGTTGCCAACCACCGGCGCGACCCATTCTTCGTTGTTGCTGTTCTGCATGCTCACAACTAGCGCATCCGGCGCCAGGTGCGGTAGGACGGTCTCCAGCGCCTGCATCGTGTCAAACGATTTCACCGCCAGGAACAGCAGGTCGACAGGGCCGCCGAGGCTCGCGAGATCGTCTGGGGCAATCGCTGGGGGCGCGAAGTGCTCGCTCCCGCCCGTTACCTCGTCGTGAATGGTCAAGCCGCCACTGTTGATCGCGCGCAGTTGCGGATCCCAAGGCTCCACGATCGTCACGTCATGGCCCGCGGCGTGCATTCGGGCACCAACCTGCCCTCCGATGGCCCCTGCGCCAAACACGACGATTCGCTCGCTCAAATCACGCTCCGATCAGTGACTTTAAAACGCACCGCCGGCCCTACGGGAGTCCACCACCGCCTGCGCCCGGGGGCTGATCTGGCTCCGGACCATGATATTTAGCAGCGCAGGCTTGCCCGCCGTGAGCGCCCGCTCCAGCGCCGGTGCCAACTCATTGGGACGCTCCACCAGTTCGCCATAGCAACCAAGGCCCTGCGCCACCAGGTCGTAGCGTGACGGCGCCAAATCGGTAATCACCGCCTTGCCGTAGATCCCCAATTGCAAGTTCTTGTCGATCCCCCACGCGGAGTCGTTGCCCAGCAGCACGACAATCTCGATGCCGTGGCGGGCCGCCGTATCCAATTCCATCGCATTGAAACCGAATGCGCCATCGCCAGTGACGCAGAAGACGCGCGAGCCTGGCTTGGCGAGTTTCGCGGCCATCGCCACGGGCACAGCAGACCCCAGCATGCCCAAGTTCGGGAGGTAGTACCAGCTGCGAGGCGAGCGTGCGGGCAGCGTCGCACGCCCGTAGTACGCGTAGTCCCCGCCATCGAACACGAGCACATCGTCGGGCCGCAGCACCGCCGCAAGCGCCGCGTGCACGCGCATCGAGCGCATCGGCTCCTCGTCCGTTACGAAAGCGTTCATTCGCTCAGCCTGACTTGCCACCACGTCGCGGAAGCGCTGCACCCAGGGCAGCTCAGGCCAGGCTGTCTGCTCGGCCACCGCCTGTAGCTGCCCAACCACGGGCCCCACGTCGCCCACGATCCCCACGTCGATGCCGCGATTGCGCCCAATCTGCGTCGCCGAGGGCTCCACCTGGATGACTTTCGCGTCAGCAGCGATGATCGGCGGGAACCCGTACCCGACGGTGAAATCGAGCATCTTCCCCAGGAACAGCACTAGATCGGCCTCGCGGATCAGATTCGCCGCCTGATGTTGCGAAAGATCGAAGAAGCCGAAACAGTACGAATGCTCGTCAGACACGATTCCGCGCGCCGCCTCCTCCGTCATGAACGGCACCTTGGTCGTCTCGATGAACCGCTCGTAGATCTCCTTCCAGTTCCCATACGCCGCCGGCGTGCTCGCGACGATCAGCGGGCGCTCCGCCGCGCGCAGCAAATCCACTGCCGCCGCGATCTGGTCTGGCGCCCCGAGCACCGGCCCGGTGCGGCGGGTCGAGCCTGCCGCGAACCAACGCACCGCCGCCTCTTCGACAACCTGCGATTGCACGTCCACCGGGATCGTCAAGTGCGTCGGCCCTCTCCTGCCCTCGAAAGATGTCCGGATAGCCAGGGACATGAAGTCCGGGATACGCGCTGCGTCGTGCACCAACCACGCACCCTTCGTCACGGGTTTGGCCATGTTGACCTGATCGATCTCCTGCATGATCCCGCGCGTGTAGTTTTTGATCTCCGCCGAGCCTGCGATGTTCAACACCGGGCTTTCTGTCGACATCGCGTTCGCGAGCCCCGGAATCGCGTTGGCGTGCCCGGGCGTGGTGAATACGGTCACGCCGATCTCGCCAGTGATCCGGCCCCACGCATCCGCCATGTGCACCGCCGCCTGCTCGTGCCGGCAGTCGATAAGCCTAAAACCTTCGTCCGCGAACACATCCAGTAACGGCAAGATGTGGTCCCCCGCAACCGTGAATATGGTGTCCACGCCTTCGTTGCGGAGCGCCTGCGTAATGATCTGCGCGCCCGTGACGGTCATGTCGCTCTCCACGGCCTCAGCCCTCCGTATTCGTGACGCTGACACTAGGCACGCGCACCAGACGTGTCAAGCGACCCCTCGATGCCCGTCCTATACTGCGGGCAAAATCGTGGAGGTAGCACAAATGACACTGCAGAACGAGCCTCTCGGAGGCGCCGGGAAGGCCAATGCCGCGGAGATTGCCACGCTGCTAGCCGAGCTCAACGGCTGGGAAGTACTCAGCGGTGATATGGCGCAACTGCAGAAGCGTTACTCCTTTGGGACCTTCGCTGAAGCGTTGGCATTCGTGAACAACGTCGCCGCGATCGCCGAGGAGCAGGGACATCACCCCGAGATCACGTTCACCTGGGGCGCTGCCACCGTCCGCTGGTGGTCGCATTCCCTTGGCGGGATCACGCGCAACGACTTCATCATGGCCGCGAAGACCGACGGCGCGCTCAGCTAATTCCTCCGGTCTACTCTGAGCCGAACCAGATCTAGCCTCGCCATACCCTCGCGTCTATACTTCGCGACCATCAGCCCCATGAGGCCCGTGCCACAGGACAACCATGGCGAACCAAACGAAAACCGCCGCCATTGTCGGCGTCGCAGAGTCGGATCAGATAGGAATCGTCCCAGAAAAATCTGCGCTCATGCTCCACATGGAAGCCGCGCGCAACGCGATCGCTGATGCGGGCTTGACCAAAGACGACATTGACGGCTTCCTCACGGCTGGCTACGCAGGCTACGACGTCGCGGAGTACCTAGGCATCCACCCGACCTACACCGACAGCACCAGCGTCGGCGGGTCGTCCTTCGTGATCCACATCGCCCACGCCGTCGCCGCAATCAACGCGGGCTACTGCGAGGTCGCGCTCATCACTCATGGCCAGGCGGGCCGCAGCGCTCGATCGCCCTTCGGTCGCGATCCCAACCTTCCCGCGGCCCAGTACGACACTCCCTACGGCATCGTCGGTCCGCCCATCAACTACGCCATGGCCGCCTCGCGCTACATGCACCAACACGGCGAAGCGCGTACCCGCCAAGCCCTAGGCGAGATCGCTGTGTCCACGCGTAAATGGGCGCAGCTCAACCCCAAAGCGATGATGCGCGACCCGATGACCTTCGACGAATACCACAACTCGCGCTGGATCGCCCGGCCCTTCCATCTCCTCGACTGCTGTCTGGTCACCGACGCCGGAGCCGCTGTCGTGGTCACCAGCGTAGAGCGCGCTAGGAACCTGGCGAAAAAACCGGTCTACGTCCTCGGCGCAGCCGAACACCACGATCACTCGGCCATCCACCAAATGCCGGATCTGACCCGCACACCTGCCACTGTCACCGGCCCCGCGGCGCTCAAGATGGCCGGCGTCACCCACGACGACATCGACCTCACAATGATCTACGACTCCTTCACGTACACCGTCCTCGTCACGCTGGAATCGCTCGGGTTCTGCGGCCCCGGCGAAGGCCCAGACTTCATCGCAAACCAGCGCACCGCCCCGGGCGGCAGCTGGCCACTGAACACCAGCGGTGGTGGGCTTTCTTACACTCACCCCGGCATGTACGGCATCTTCCTCATCGTCGAGGCCGTCCGCCAACTCCGCGGCGAAACCGGCGACCGGCAGCTCGACGACCCGAAGCTCAGTCTGGTGAACGGCACGGGGGGGCTACTCTCGTCAACCGGCACTATCGTCTTGGGGGTGGACTAACCATGGCCAACTACACCTTGCCGCTGCCCAACAAGCAACCCGAATCCGACTTCTACTGGGAAAAGGCGAAGGACCACGAGCTGTGGCTGCGCAAATGCAACCAATGCAACAACGCGTACTTCTACCCCCGTAACATCTGCCCCAGCTGCTACTCGGACGACGTCACCTGGATCCAGGCCAGCGGCAAAGCGACCCTGCACGCCTTCTCCATTGTCGAACGCGGACCCACGCCCGCGTTCCGTGAGTCCGTCCCCTACGTCGCCGCGCTGGTAGACCTTGACGAAGGCCCGCGCATGCCCACCAACTTAGTGAACGTGGAGATAGATGGTGCGCACATCAAAATCGGCATGCCGCTCGAAGTCACCTTCGAGGACGTCACCGACGAGATTACGCTCCCCAAGTTCAAGCCCGCGTCCTAACGCGTAAACGCAGAGGAGGTCCCGATGGTCACCGAACGCTACGAGCCTTGGACCCATACGCCTTTCGAGAATTGGATCGTCGATGAGGGCCTCCACGTCGTCCACGGTCAGGTCATCCACGATATCTACAACATGGAGACCTACCCCTGGGAGCGTACGGGCGTCAACGCTGTGCTGATGGATCTTTCCGATCGGTTGGAGGAAGGCGCTATCGTCGACAGTCAGGGCACGACTCGTTACATCTGTGACATTCCTCCTGGCGGCAAGTACAACACCGAAAAGCACATGTACGAGGAGATATTCTTCGTGCTCAAGGGCCGGGGTGCGACCACCATCTGGAGCGAGGATGGCGGCCCGCGCCAAACGTTCGAGTGGAAAGAAGGCAGCGTCTTCTCCATCCCGCTCAACACCTACCACGAGATCTACAACGGCCAGGGCGACGCGCCCGCGCGGCTTTACGCCGCAATCAGCTTGCCCACGGCGCTCAATCTGTACGCGAGCCCCGAGTTCGTCTTCAACTGCCCCATGGTCTTCCCCGACCGCTTCGATCCCACCGATGAGATGTACTTCAGCGGCAATACCAACAAGCTGGCCGAGCGGTTCATGGAGACCAACTTCATCCCCGACGTTCACCAGGTGGACCTTTCCCGCTGGAAGAGCCGCGGCCCCGGATCGAACATGATGATCTCCATGGCCGGCGGCCACTACATCTGCCATCTGTCGGAGTTCCCTGCTGGAACCTACAAGAAAGCCCACACCAACGAGGACAACAAAGGCCGCAACGGCCTCATCTCCGACGTCGCGTACCTATTCCTGAGCGGCGAGGGGTACGACCTGCAGTGGCCCAAGGGCATCGTTCCGGGCCCGGAGATCCCGTTCTACCAGCTCGACTATTCCGCAGGCAGCCTGATGTCCTCAGGTACCGGCTACCACCAGCACTTCAACTGCAGCGGCGAAAACATCCGATACATCGTGCTGCGCTACGGCAACCCGCGCTACGCAGGCGCCATCGGCAAGAAGAACAAGGACACGGGTGGCACTAACGTCGAGTTCGAAGACGAAGATCCGCGCGTCGGCGCGCTCTTCGAGTCCGAGCTCGACAAGCGAGGCGTTGACTCTCACCAGTCCGAAGCCTTCGACGACTAGTCGCCTAAGCCACAACAGGGCTCATCGCTGCCGCTTGGCAACAGTTGCGCACAAACAAACGGGGCCGGCGAAATGCCGGCCCTGTTGCTCAGCCAAATGTTCTCGTGTCAGCTCCCCAGCGGCGACTCCAGCCCGTACAGCCGTGCCGTCCCCTCCCAAAGGATGCGGTCCTTCGCCGCCTGCGATAGGTCCGCGCGGTTGAGCACGTGCTTGGCAGAATCGGGCTTGCGGTGTGCGTGGGGGATATCACTGGCGTACACCCAGCAGTCCGTCCCGTACTTATCGACCATGTAGGGCAACAGTTCGTCGTCGACCTCAAAGCCAATGAAGATCCGGCCTGCCTGGATGTATTCGAGCGGAGTCATCTCCGGCAGTCCGCGCGCGATCACCGTTTTGTGTTCGTTACGCAGCGCCCCAATCTTCATGCGATCGCGGATGTTGTCCAGCGTGAAGTCCATGACCTCGCCCGCGAAGTCCACCCACGTGCACCCGGTCTCCAAGAACGACACTTTCACATTAGGGTAACGGTCCAAGATGCCTGAGCTACAGATCGACTTGTACCCGCGCACCACTGACATCAAGAACTGGTCGCCCCCGACGCTTGGAAACGCCTTTGCCGCATCCAACGCGCCCGTCCCCGGGTGCACGTTGATGGGCATGCCCAGTTGATTCGCCGTATCCCAGATTGGCGTGAAATCCTCGTGGTCCAGCGATTTAGTTGAATAATCTCCTAGCACCATCACGCCCACCGACCCCATCTCGTGCGTGCGCTCCATCTCCTGCGCCGCCTCCTTAGGGTCGTGCGCATCGATGACCGTCACCCACTTGAGCCGGTTTGGCGCCTGGCCAGAGATGTCCGCCACCCAGTTGTTGTACGAGCGCGTCAGAGCCTGGTTCAGCGCGGGATTGCTCGCCAACGGCCACCGTAAGAACAGTGTCGGATAGTTCACGGACAACCACGTATCCTCCGCTTCCATAACGGCTAGCCGATCCTCGGCCGAGTGGAACTCGCCGCTTTCGTGCGGCCCGCGCCACTTCGCCATCATCTCGTACTCGGTGGAGACGACATGCCCTTTGCTGGATGGCGAGCCGCCCACGCGGATACGCTGACCGTCGATCTCCCAGATGTAGTCGTGATCGAACTGGCCCGTCTCCACCACCTGTGGCCGGCGGTCCCGGAAGGCGGGCTCTAGGTACTTATCCGAGAACGTTTCCTCCCACTCCTCAACGTGCCCATCGCCGTCCCAGGCGTTGATCTCGCTCATGGCAATCTCCTCCCAACGTCCAGCGAACTGTATGCAGCGAAGCTACGCAGGTCGTCTACTCATGTCAACCCTCGCGCCACGCACGGCGTTGTCGGCATCTGCCTACCGATATAGGATGGCGCGGCTTTTCGCACGCTCCGCGATCGACGCGCCGCGATCAAACCGTCACGGACAGGAGGCCCACATGAGCCACAGGCAATGGGATGAAGTCAAATACGAAGTAGCGGTCGCCAACCGCGTGCTGGCCGAGACCGGGCTCGCCACCGGGTTCCGCGCATCGCTCGGGCACACGAGCATGCGTATCCCCAGCGACCCCGACAAGTTCATCGTCAAGGGCCGTGGGTACGCAGTCGACTCGCTACACTCGGTTCGCCCCGAGGACATGATCGTCTGCGATCTCAATGGGGACTTTGTGGACGGCCCAGTGGGGTCTAGTCAGTGCTTCGAGGTCAAGATGCACTCGTCCATTTACCAGGCTCGCCCTGACGTTAAATCCGTCACTCACGTGCATCCGCACTTCGTGGTGCTGTGCACCACTCTGCGCCAACGCCTCCGCCCTATGAACCAGGAAGGCATCGCTCTCGTGAAAGACGAACTGCCCGTGTGGCCGCACGTCAAGACGATCCAAAACGACGAAGAGGGCAAGGAGGTCGCCACGCTGCTTGGCGGCGGGAAGGTCGTGCTCTTGCGCGGGCATGGCGCAACCAGCACCGGCGACAGCTGCGAAGACTCAGTCATGACCATGCTCAACCTCGAGGAGCAGGCCAAGATGAACTACTACGCTCTCTCCGCCGTTGGCCCAGACCACGACTACATCGAGGATGAGCTCATCCTCGAGATGACCGACCGCACACCGATCCTCGAATTGCCGCATTTCGCAAAAATCCTGCCTTCCGGCTGGCGCCCCCGCGTCGGAGGTGTATGGCAGTACTACACGCGCAAAGTCCTGAACGACCCGTCCGCTGCCCCACCCATCAACCGGCCGTCGTAACGTCAAGAGCCCGCAGGTATGTTCGTTGACACCAGCCTAGGCGTTGCCTAGGCTGGTGTCGTCAACCGCCGCTCGTGAGGATGAACGATGCTCAACGCGCAAGAAAACGAAGCGCTGACCCAGGTCGGTAAGGGGACGCCCATGGGCGAGCTCATGCGCCGCTACTGGCACCCCATTGCCGCCAGCGCCGAGCTCGACGACCGCCCGACCAAGCCCGTCCGCCTGCTGGGCGAAGACCTCGTCCTCTACAAGGATCGCTCGGGAACCCTAGGCCTCATCGACCGGCTCTGCGCCCATCGGCGCGTTGATCTCTCCTACGGCATCCCCGAAGAGCACGGCCTGCGTTGCATGTACCACGGCTGGATGTTCGACGAGGCCGGCCAATGTATCGAGCAACCGTTCGAAGAGACCGTCCATCCCGACGGCCGCTTCAAAGAGAAGGTCAAGATCAGCGGCTATCCCGTCGAGATCGCCGCCGGCCTCGTGTTCGCTTACCTCGGTCCGCTGCCCGCGCCGTTCCTCCCCCAGTGGGAGCCGCTGACGTGGGACAACGCAGTGCGCGACATCGCCGTCTCCCACCTCCCATGCAACTGGCTCCAGTGCCAGGAGAACTCCCTCGATCCTGTCCACGTAGAGTGGATGCACACTTACTTCGGGCGCTACACCGCTGAGGGCAACAACTGGCACGGCCCCACCGCCATATTCGAACTTCCCAGCCACGAGAAGGTCGGTTTCGACGAGTT
>Ga0315339_1003331_pt1 | contig 11375 bp, 10 predicted proteins | sample ASW17metaG_FD_204514 | JGI IMG/M metagenome (GOLD analysis project Ga0315339, IMG submission 204514) | Ammonia-oxidizing marine archaeal communities from Pacific Ocean, United States - ASW #17 | ecosystem: Environmental > Aquatic > Marine > Oceanic | place: USA: California | collected 2016-12-05
GATCACCTGGGTGACGCTTATTGGCGGGTCGGGCGAAAGCTGGAAGCGCAATTCCAATGGACCCGGTCGTTGTCGCTGAAACCCAATGACGAGGTCGCCGCCGAGGTCCGAAAAAAATTGAAAGACGGGCTGGCACCGGCGAAACCCGTGGGCGTGCCGGAAAAAGCCGGCGAGACATCCGCCCCCGATAAGACCTGAACCAATCGTGAGCGCAAATTCCGGTGTCAGTGGTGAGAGTGGCGAAAGCATAGTTGTTTCGGCGCCGGCCAAACTGAACTTCTATTTGCATGTCCTCGGCCGGCGCGACACCGGCTATCATGACCTCGATAGCCTGGTGGTGTTTGCTGCCGTTGGGGATGTGGTCAGCGTTCACCCCGCCGCTGAAATCAGCCTGCAAATTGACGGCCCCTTCGCCGATGACGTGCCGGGCGGCGGTGACAATCTTGTCCTTCGCGCGGCTGAAGCCCTGGCCGAACGTACCGGCATGCAAGCCGGCGCTGCCATCACCTTGACCAAGAACCTGCCTGTGGCGTCGGGTATCGGCGGCGGATCGGCGGACGCGGCAGCAACCATCAAAGCTTTGGTTCGTCTCTGGGGCGTGCATCCTGGAACCCATGACCTGTCCGGATTGGCGCTCGATCTAGGCGCCGATGTGCCGGTCTGCCTGTTCGGGCGTCCGGCGTTCATGGGCGGCATCGGCGAACAACTGGAACCGGCGCCCGATCTACCCGACGCAGCTTTAGTGTTGGTTAATCCGGGAGCCGCGGTATCGACGCCGGAAGTTTTTGGCGCTCGTGTTGGGGATTTTTCAAGCGTCGCCCGCTTCGAAGATGAACCGGTCAACGCCGCCGTGCTGGCTGATGTTCTGCGTGGGCGCGGGAATGATCTTTTTGCGCCGGCCATGAAAGTCGCGCCCGAGATTGGCGAAGTCATTTCAGTGATTGAGGCGACCGACGGATGCTTGCTGGCCCGCATGTCTGGCAGTGGTGCCACGTGTTTCGGATTGTATGAAACAATGGCGGCCGCCGACGCCGCAACCCACGCGATCCAAGCTGCCCGCGCCGCCTGGTGGGCAACTGCGGCGCGGCTTCTGTGATCCACCCGATCATTTGCGCAGGTAAATGACCCAGTAGACCATCGCCACCAAAGCGCTACCACCAATGATGTTGCCGATCGTCACGGCAATCAAGTTAGTCAAAAATCCCATGAGCGTGATCGTGTCGGCGCCTGCTAATGCGGCAATCGGGATCAAATACATGTTGGCGATGGAATGCTCGAAACTGAGCGCCACGAACGCCGAGACCGGGAAAATAATGGCGACGACCTTGCCGACCACGGTGCGCGCGGCGAAGCACAACCAAACCGCCAGGCAGACCAGAACGTTGCAAAGAATGCCTCGTACGGCGGCAATGCCAATTTGGATTCGGCAATACCGATAGCGGTCATTGCGACCCCCACCGTCGCCCAGGCCGAGAATGCCCGACAGGCTGACCAGCACGGCAGTGCCCAACGCACCAATGAAATTCCCGACATAAACGATACCCCAGTTGCGCAGCAAGCCACTGTGCGTGACCTTGCCGTCGGCCCAGGCCATGACGATAAGGTTGTTGCCGGTAAACAGCTCGGCGCCACCGACAACAACCAAGATCAAGCCCAGCGAAAAGGCCATCCCGCCCAGCAGCCGCGCCGGCCCGAAACCGAGGCCCGAATTGGTGATAACCAACGTATAAAAGGCGGCGCCCAGAGCAATAAATGCGCCGGCTAAAATAGCCAGCATCATCGTCGGCAGGAATGCCAATTCAGCCTTGGCGACGCCGACGTTTTCAACGCGCCGTGCGATCTCCTTCGGGCCATAGGGGTCAAGGTTGGTTGATGAGGGGTCATTTTGCATAAGTTAAAGGTAATGACACCGGCGGTCTTATGCCTTGATACAGGTCAATTCTTGGATCCGCTCAACGGTCCTCAGGCCACGTCTTGCCCAATGTCATCACTGCATTCACAGCATTCAATTTGCGGTGCGACTTCAAACAACCCAATACCTCGCGGTTGGTGATGGTTTGCCCGGCAATTTCAATCGCCCGCAAACGTGGGTCGGGGGTGATCTCGGTGGAAAATACGAAACCCATGCCCAGGCCCGCCGCGACGGCCTCAATTACCGCCTCGCGGCTGCCTAATTCCAGGGTTTCGCCAAGCGAGACGCTGGCGCGCCTAAGTGCCCGCTCAAGGTTCTTTCGCGTGTTTGAGGCAGGTTCACGCAATATCGTAGGCTCGCCGGCCAAGGCTGTGATTGGGATTTTGCGTCGCGATGCCAACGGATGATTGGCGCTGACCAATGCGGTCAGATTGCCGACTTGCAAGTCTACGCTGGTGATGCGCGGGTCTTTCGGCGCATCGGCGGCGATGGCGGCGTCGGCCCGACCTTCCAGCAGATCGCGCCAGGCCGCTTGGGCATTACCGAGACGCAGCGTAATTGTCACCCCGGGGTGATGTTCGCGGAAGGCGGCGATCAACCGCGTCGCCAGATGGGGACCATCGGCGACAAGGCGCAGTTCGCCGGCTTCCAGGTCGCGCGATGCATTGAGAAACCCATTGATGCGGTCATGCACCCCGGCCAGCTCGCGGGTCAATTGGAACAGATCTGCGCCGGCCTTGGTCATCTGCACACCGTCCTGGGCGCGGGCGAACAGCTTCATGCCAAACTCTTTCTCCAAGTTGGCGACCTGGATCGTCACCGCCGGTTGGGTCAGGCCAAGGTCCTGGGCGGCGTCGGAAAAACTGCCCGCGCGGGCGACCGCATCGAAGGCGCGAAGTTGGGTTTCTCGCATTATCGTATAATATAAAAATAATTATAAAATATATATAAAAATATAAATTTGTTTATCATTCGTCACCCCGCCATAGTGCCAAAACAGGGTGTATTAAGGACGGGGTACGAAACATGGAACAATCAGCATCGCGCGCCACGGCGGTCTTTCCCGCCGGGATTTCAAACGGTGAATACGGCCTGCCCGAAGACCGTATCGTGGTCATGGAAATAGGCCAGGGTTGCCGGCTTTGGGACACATCGGGAAAGGAGTTTTTGGACTTTTCCATGGCTTGGGGATCGTGTCTGGTCGGCCATGCGCGGCCCGAAGTGGTGGATGCCGTCGTCACCCAGGCTTCCATGGGATCGAACTTTGCTTATCTGAACACCCACGTTCTGGCCTTGGCCGAGGAAATCCAACGTGTCAGCCCGGCCGCCGAGCGGCTGCGGTTTTGCGCGTCAGGAACGGAAGCCACCATGTATTGCCAGCGTCTGGCCCGAGCCTGTTCGGGGAAGCCGAAAATCTTGAAATTCGAAGGCGCCTATCACGGCGCCAACGAGGCCGGCGTGACCAGCCTGTTTCCCACCAAGCCGGCGGCCTACCCGGCACCTGAATTGACCAGCGCCGGCACGCCCGCGATGGCTGAATACCTGCTGGTCGCCCCTTACAACGACGCCGAGGCGGCGGCCCGGATCATTGCCGAGAACGCGCATGATCTGGCCGGCGTGATCATGGAGCCCCTGCAGCGCTGCACCAAACCAATGCCTGGGTTCTTGGAAGCCGTCCGCGATGTATGTACGGCGAACGGCGTCTTGTTGATCTTCGATGAGGTCGTCACCGGGTTCCGTTTGGCTTATGGCGGCGCCCAGGAATATTACGGTGTCATTCCCGACCTTATTGCTTACGGCAAGGCGCTGGGCGGGGGCTATCCGATCGGGGCTTTCGGCGGTAAAGCGGAGATCATGGAATGGGTTAGCGAGCACCGCATCGGTGGCGATGATTATGTTTGGATGGCGTCAACGCTCGGCGGCAATCCCATATCGACGGCGGCGGCAAACGCCGCCTTGGGTGTGTTCCGCGAGCCCGGTACTTATGAATATCTGCGTGGCCTCGGTGCTTACATGCGCGACGGCCTGACACGGGTCCTGGAGACCCGCCAACTCAATGCCCAGGTGATCGGTGACGGGCCGCTGGCGCAAGTCGTGTTCTCCACCGATCCGGTCTTCGATTACCGCTCGACCCAGAAAGGCGACAGCACCAAGGGCCGGGCGCTGATGTTGGGATTGTTTGAGCGCGGTGTCTTTCTCAATCCCATGGGGACCAAACTGTATCTGTCATTGGCGCACGATGAACCGGTGGTCGATGACATGCTGGACCGGTTTGATGACGCGCTGGCAGCCATCTGAGGCGGCATCTCAATAAACTCAGTTTCGAGATGGGCGCGACCTTCACGGCGGGCATGAATTTCATGTTGGGCGTGGCGGGGCCAATTGCGATATAAAAGCGGATGCGTAACCGGCTTCGCCTCATTAGCGGCCTGATCCTTTTCACTTTCGTGCTCGGGCATTTCACCAATCACGCGATGGGCCTGATTTCTTTGGACGCCGCCGAGCGCGGCACCAAGATTTTCATCGCGCCTTGGCGCACACTGATCGGCACGATCATTTTGTTCGGTGCCGGTGTCACCCATGCCGGGTGCGCGGTGTGGTCGCTGTGGGTGCGGCGCAGCCTGAGACTCCCTGCCTGGGAACTGACCCAGATGATCTTGGGGTTTTCGGCGCCGCTATTCCTGGCCGCCCATCTGGCGGCGACACGGGGCCTGACGGAAACATCCAATTTCGATAGCAGTTATACGACGACTTTGATTTCGTTGTGGGTGGTATTGCCGTGGAAGGGCGTGCTGCAAGCCGTTGCCGCGATTGTTGTGTGGACGCATGCGTGTCTCGGGCTGCACACTTGGTTGCGGCTGAAGCCTTGGTATTTGCGCACCCAAGCGATCTCCTCAGGTATTGCCGTTGCGCTCCCGACCTTGGCATTGGCGGGTTATGTCGCCATCGGCAACGAAGTTCGCGATCGGGCTGCGGTGTTCGGCTGGACGACGCAAATGTTCGACAAGGCGGGCTATGAGACCTGGATGGCGAAATTCGTCGGCGATTTTGACGCCCGTATGCAGATTGGCGTCTTGATTGTTCTGACTTCTGTGGCGGTGGCTCGGGTAGTCCGTGCTGGGATGCACCGGATCAAAAAGAAATCGAAACTTTATTACTCACCCGGCAACAAAATTGTCGAATTGATGCCCGACGCGACGCTATTGGAATCAATCCGCGGCGCGGCCATTCCGCATGCTTCGGTCTGCGGCGGGCGTGGGCGTTGCTCGACGTGTCGGGTGCGCATCGGGCGCGGCCTCGACAGTTTGCCGGCGCCTAGTGAAAGTGAGAGTGCGGTGCTGACGCGGATTACCGAGTCCCCGTCCGTGCGCCTGGCCTGTCAAATCCGCCCCACAGCCGACATTGAAGTCGCCGCCCTATTGCCGCCCGATATCACGCCAATCCAAGTCGCCGCGAGCACGGATTACCACCAGGGCCGGGAATTGACGGTGGCGTTTCTGTTCGTTGACTTGCGCGGTTCGACCCGGCTTTGAGAAGACCGGCTGCCTTATGACGTGGTCTTCGTGCTCAACCAATTTTTTGCCGAACTGTCACGTGCATTGGAAGAAACAAATGGTCACTACGCGCAATTCAACGGCGACGGTCTGATGGCAATTTACGGTCTCAGCGGCGATCCCCGGGCCGGCGCGACAGACGCGCTGCGGGGGGCGCAGGCCATGCTCAGGCGCATCGAGGGCTTGAATGCACGCCTTGGAGGCGAGCTTTCCGAGGCTTGCGGATTGGCATCGGCATCCATATCGGCGAGGCTATTGTCGGTTCGATGGGGCCGCCGGAAACCCCCATTGTGTCGGCGCTGGGCGACAACGTTAACATTGCGGCACGCTTGGAATCCCAAACCAAGGAGTTTGGCGTCCCCTTGGTCGTCTCCGCCGCTGTTGCCGAATTCAGCGGTGCCGATCTTGCGCCATTCGCGCGCCACACCGTCGCCGTCAAAGGCCGCCAGCAAAGCATTGAGGTCTACGCCGTCGATAACCCTGGCGCGATCACGATCACCGATCAGACAGCGGCTGCTGAATAGATTAATTGTGATGCTTGCGGGGGCGCCGGAGAAGTTTTATCTTGCGCCGCACAATCGGATGGGGCGTAGCCAAGTGGTCTAAGGCACCGCTTTTTGGTAGCGGCATCCGGAGGTTCGAATCCTCCCGCCCCAGCCATTTTAAAAATCGCTCTAAACTGCAAGTTTAGGGCGTTTTTTATAGGTACTATGGTACGCAGAACCGCAGAAAACTGCGAAAAACTCAAAAACAACTTTTTTCCTTTCTTTGTTTCAATGGCTTACATGACACCTGCTAGAGACAAAAGTTACCCAAAAACTGGCTGTTTAAGCCGTTTTGGCTAATTATACCCCATACCATCCCGCATTTCTATGTGGCGGGCCGCCTTTATTGGTTCACGAATTCCTACAATTAACGCCGGGCTGCCAGTGACTGGTATCGCAAGCCGACCGGGTCTAATTTCGTCACGCTAGCCTCATTTTCAAGGAAACCCCATTGTCCACCGCCAACCCGATCCGCGTTATTGCCATTGTGTGCCTGGCTCAGACTCTGGCCCAGATCGGCGCCTATGCGGTACCGGCGTTGTTGCCGAAATTTATCGATGAGTGGTCGCTGAGCAACACGGAGGCCGGCTGGATCGCGGGTATCTTTTATCTAGGATATGTTTGTGTCGTGCCCGTGTTGGTGTCGCTGACCGACCGCATTGATCCGAAACGCATCTATCTTTTAGGTGTTAGCCTGATTACGGCAGCCGGGTTGGGCTATGCCTATTTCGCCGATGGGTTCTGGTCGGCGCTGTTTTTTCGTGGGCTCTGGGGAATCGGCTGGGCCGGCACCTATATGCCGGGGCTGAAGGCCTTGAGTGATTTCGTCGAAGGCCCGCATCAGTCGCGCGCCGTCACCGCGCACGTCGCCAGCGTCGGTTTAAGCGGCTCGGCGTCATTCGTGATTGCCGGCACCATTGCAGAAACCTACGGCTGGCGTTGGGGCGTCGGCTTTGCCGGTATCGGCGCGGCCTTGGCCTTTGTCTTGATGGCTCTATTCCTGCCTGCCCGAAAGCCGCAGGCGATCGATAAGACAGGCCGCGCCTTGTTGGATTTCCGCCCGGTCTTGAAGAACCGCTCAGCCCTGGCCTATTCCATTGGCTACTGTGTGCACACGCTGGAAATGAGCGCACTCAGGAGCTGGGTTGTAACATTTCTGGCCTTCGTCGCCGTCTATCAAGGCACGGCATCCACAGGAATTGCCGGCTGGTTGCCGCCGACAGTTGTGGGGACGGTTATGGGTTTGCTAGGCGTTTGGGCGAGCGTTTCCGGCAATGAGGTGTCGATGCGGTTCGGGCGCCGCCGGTTGATCTTGGCGGTGATGGCCCTGGGCGTTGCCTTGGCATCGGTCATTGGCTTTTCCGCCGGTGTCTCCTACACGCTGGCGACGGGGTTGGTGTTGGCCTATGCGGTGGTGATTTGGGCCGATTCGTCGTCGCTGACGGCGGGCGCTTCGGGCAGCGCGTTGCCCGGTCAGCGCGGCGCGACCTTGGCCGTCCACACAACACTGGGATATGCGGGTGGGTTCTTAGGGCCGTTGATCCTGGGCATGACCTTGGATTTCGTCGGCGGCGCCAGCCCCTATGGTTGGGGCATGGGGTTTGCGGCCATCGCTGTCGTCGTCCTCATCGGTCCGCTGGCCATGTGGATGTTGAAGCCAAAAGGATTGGAAGGCGACCGACCGGCCTGACGCGGGACTTCAGTCTTCGAAAAATTGCGTGAATTCCGAAACCGGCGCGCGCTCCGTTTCCAGGCCGTTCACATCGACGCTGTCATCGATGTAGCCGATCGACATGCCGCAAACGATGATTTCCGTCTCCGGGATCGGCAGGATGCGCCGCACCGGGCCGGGCACGTCGGCGAAAATTGCCTGCGCGCAGGTATGAAGACCGCGGGCCCGGGCGGTGACGGCAATGTTTTGTAGAAAAAATCCGTAATCCAGCCAACTGCCGACTTCCAACTCTTCATCGATAGAGAAGATCAAGCCCACCGGCGCGCCAAAAAAGTGGAAGTTCCGGTCGCGGAGCTGTTCCGCTTTTTCCATCTCGCCTTTTTTAATGCCGGCCAATCCGTACATATCCCAGCCGATTTTGCGCCGCCGGGCCTTGTAGACGGGCGGAAATTCATCGGGGTAATATTTCCAGTCGCGGGTGCCGATAGATTCCTGATCACCGTACTTGGCCTCTAAAATGGCTTGGGTGAGAGCCTCTTTTTTGGCGCCGCGCGTCGCATATACCTTCCAAGGCTGCATGTTGGTGCCGCTGGGCGCGCGGCTGGCGACGGCCAAAAGATGTTCGAGCATCTCATGTGGCACCGGTTGGTCGGTGAAGCCGCGAACGGACCGCCGGCTGGTGATCGCCGCGTCCACGTACTCGGCGCCGGTCTCATCGCCGGTCTCATTGCCGGCGGTGTGATGCAGTGTCAAATCAGTGTCATTGAAGTCGAACATTCTTGGTCTCCGTTGTGAAATCAGAGGACGCCATCGTCCTTTAGTTTGGCTATTTCGTCGGCTGTCAGCCCAAGCTCATCGCCGAGAATTTCTTCGTTGTGTTGGCCTTTCCGCGCGCCCGCATGGCGGACCTCCGCCGGTGTTTCAGACATGAACGGGAAAGCGTTGGTCATTTTGAGGGTTCCCAGATCTTCGTCGGCAATCTCGACGATATCCCCGCGCGCTTGATACTGCGGATCTTCAAAGATTTGGTCGATGGAGTAGGCGGGTCCGATGGCGGCTTCAGCTTTCTCAAACTCATCAAGTACGACATTGAGGTCATGTCTACCAATCCAGCTCGATACGATGCCGTCGACCTCATCAATGTGTTCAACCCGGCTTTGCGGCGTTTGGAAGCGCGGGTCATTGGCGGCTTCGGCGCCGCCGCATAGTGTCAGCACGCGGGTCACGATGGCTGGTGAATTGGTCGAAATGGCAACCCAATGGCCGTCCTGGGTCTGGTACGTATTGCGCGGTGCGTTGTTTTTAGACCGATTACCCCAGCGCTTCTGAATGATACACAATTGATCGTACTGCAACGGCTGCGGGCCCATCACCTGAAACAACGGCTCGTAAATACTGAGATCAATGTATTGGCCTTTGCCGCTACCTTGCGCATCGCGATGATAGAGCGCGAACATGGTCGCAAAAGTGCCGTAGGCGGCGGCGATGCCGTCTGCTAAGCCGAAATTCGGCAATGTCGGCGGTCGATCAGGGTCGCCGGTGACGGCGGCAAAACCGCTGAACACTTCGGCGATGGTGCCGAACCCCGGACGGTTCTTATAGGGCCCGGTTTGCCCAAACCCGGTAACGCGCACCATGACGAGACGCGGATTGATGGCTTTTAAATCCTCCCAGCCGAGACCCCATTTCTCCATCGTTCCGGTACGGAAATTTTCGATCACTACATCGGCGGTTTTGATCAATTCCTTGAAAAGCTCTTGGCCTTTTTCGGTGCTGAAATTCAAGGTGATGCAACGTTTGTTGCGATTGGTCATCTTGAACCAAAGGCCGACGCCGTCTTTCATGTCACCGGTATTGCGCAGCACGTCGCCACGCGGATGCTCTACCTTGATGACATCGGCGCCAAAATCGCCCATCTGCATGCCGATGGTCGGCCCGGCAATGACCGTCGAGGCGTCGATCACCCGAAGGCCTTTGAGCGGTGGTGATTTATTCTCTGCCATGCAATGTGCTCAGGTCAGATCTGGTTCGGGGACGGCGAAATCATCGGGTTTCAGAAAAATTGTCGTCCGCTTGGCGAACCGTGGCAATGCTTCATTGAAGGCTTCGCGCCGATGCCAAAGCCGGGCGTTGTCCCACATGACGACGTCGCCATTGCGCCATGTGTGGGTGTAGACGAACCGGTCTTGCAACATGTGTGACTGTAAAGCTTCCATGAGTTCCTTGCCGTCAGTCTCGTCCAGGCCCTCGATGGCAATGGTCTTGTTGGGATCGAAGTAAATCGATTTTTGGCCCGTTGCTGGATTTTCCAAAACCATGGGATGTGACACTGGCGGCGTTTGCTCGTGGATCTTTTTCATAGCTTCGGGGTCGTCCTTGAAATCCCGCTGGGTCGACGATTTGGCCTTCATTGCGTACTTGGCCGTGGCGCGACGGCCTTCAAGCTGCTTCAAAAGATTATCGGGCAGCGCGTCATAGCCGAGCTTGGTGTTGCAGAACGATGTTCGACCGTCATCTTCGGGGACCTCCAGGGCATAGAAAATTGAGCCCGATGCCGGCCGTTCGCGATATATTTGGTCGTGGTGCCAATACACCTCATAGCTGCCGAGACCGCCCAAGGGCGTGCCGTCGGGGCGGCTCAGGCTGGTGATGTAGATAATTTCCGGATTCTGCGGGGACTGCATATCCTTGCGAACGATAATATCCAGGTCGCCAAATCCACGGCTAAACTCAAGGTGCTCACCTTCAGTCAAACTTTGACGCCGCAGCAATAAAAGCGGATCGCGCTGCCACAAAGCGTAGATGGCATCGAAAGTCGCCTCATCAAGGTTGGCGAGATCAACATCCAGGACCTCAAGCCCGAAACCATCTTTCAATGGACGTGTCCGCAATTCCATCCTCAAACCTTTCCCTGTTTTCCCCGGCAATCAGCGGTGAGCATCTTCGACAGCGCCGCACCCGAGGTCAAACATGAAACGTCTAATTTTCACGGAGCGAAACGAATAGTGGGCACCGTTCATGGGACTCCGGTATAATAGGTGCCATCCACTCTAATCGGGAGCCCACATCATGACGCATCCTGCATTTGAGGCCGGTAACACCGCTGTCGTCACCGGCGCCGCTCTGGGGATCGGCCACGCTGCCTGTTTGCGGTTCGCCGCCATGGGCATGAATGTCTGCATGGTCGATATAGACGGTGACGCATTGGAGGCGGCGCGCATCGAGGTCGCAGATGTGGCGCGCTCATCTGTGACCCGCTCGGTCGTTGATGTCGGAGATAGCGTCGCCGTGGCGGCTCTGGGTAAAGACGTGTTCGCGGAATTTGGCCGGGTCGATGTTCTCTTTAACAACGCGGTGACGCGGGTCGGTGGTGGTGTGTGGGGTGATGCGGACGAATGGCGGCGGTCCATGGACGTCAATTACTGGGGGCCGGTGAATGGGGTACGGGTCTTCGTGCCTCAGATGATTGAACAAAATTCACCTGGGTTAGTGATCAACGCGGGCTCCAAGCAGGGTATAACCAACCCACCGGGAAACGCCGCCTATAACGTCACCAAGGCGGCATTAAAGCATTATACGGAATCCCTGCAGCACGAATTGCGCAACACTGAAAAATGTCAAATTTCGTCGCATCTTCTTGTGCCGGGCTGGACCCGTTCGGAGGAAGAGGCCCAGGCCCGCGGCGCCTGGGT
>Ga0315339_1003333_pt1 | contig 11369 bp, 8 predicted proteins | sample ASW17metaG_FD_204514 | JGI IMG/M metagenome (GOLD analysis project Ga0315339, IMG submission 204514) | Ammonia-oxidizing marine archaeal communities from Pacific Ocean, United States - ASW #17 | ecosystem: Environmental > Aquatic > Marine > Oceanic | place: USA: California | collected 2016-12-05
GATATGGTCGGGGTGCGTGATCTGAAGTTCATCACCGAAGCGCTCGAGTCTCCCGCTGACCACACGAATCTCGCCTTCGGGCAGGGCCTTTTGAAGGTAGTCACCCCGGACGTGGAAGAAGACGATGGCGATGGCGCCGGTATCGTCGCTACAGCGCACCTTGTAGGGACCGCGCCGGTTGCGCGAGGGCTGATGGCGCCCGACACGGACCGTCAGAGTGACGATGGCGCGCAGCGGGGCCTCGGCGATTTTCGGAGCGAAGCGGCGATCGATAAGGCCGCTGGGTAGGTGCCATAACAAGTCGACGACCTGGGGACCGGCAAACGTCGAAATCACCTTGCCCAGGCGCGGACCGACCCCCGGCAGCTTGGTCACCGGCACAAACAGGGGAAACAGAACTTCGGGCCGCATGGCGCACTCGTCGGAGCTTCTCCGGGCGCGACACTAGCGAAGCGCGGCGGCGGCGGCCAGGCCATGCCAAGCCCGCGCCGAAATAGCGGGCTCGCGCCCATCAAGGGCTCGGGATATGCTCGCGTCCGCAACCGCGATCAGTTGAGGCCCGCGCCCACTGGTACGCCCACTGGCAGGTGAGGGATGTCTTCCGACGATGGTCTCTTTAAAAGGCGCAAGCGCCTCCGGTTTCGCAGCCAACACCGTGGAACCAAGGAGATGGATCTGATCCTCGGAGCTTTCGCCGAGCACCACCTTGCTGCCTTCGACGCGGCCGAGATGGACGAATACGAGAAGCTTCTAGAGCTCGACGACTCCGATTTATGGTCGTGGGTAGTCGGCCGTGCGCCCGTTGCCGTGGCTCACTCCGGCACCATAATGGATCTGTTTGTTAACTTTAAGTATGCCACACACCCAACTGATAAATAACCAACAAATATCGTTATCTCGGGGGCGGCACACGATTAGCGGCGCGCCTGAGGGCGCGGATGCAATGGCGCTCGCTCAGATCGCCGCCGCGGCACCGAATACCGTCCTTCATGTGGCTCGCGACGAGTCCCGACTGATGGCGATGGCGCAAGCACTCGCGTTTTTCGCGCCGGGCATGGACGCAGTGATCTTGCCGCCGTGGGACTGCCTCCCTTACGACCGTGTCTCCCCCAACGGCGAGGTGGCCGCGCAGCGGCTGGAGGCGCTGGCAAGACTGGCGGCCAGCGAGGATGGGGTGGCGCCGCGTTTCGTCTTGACGACGGTGACCGCCGCCTTGCAGCGGATGCCGGCGCGCAAGCTGCTGGCCGGCGTCCGCCAAACCATCGCGGCCGGCGCTCGCCTCGACCCGACAACATTGCTCGGCTATCTGGCGCGCCACGGCTACCGTCGCGCCGGCACCGTGCGCGAGCCCGGCGAGTATGCCGTGCGCGGCGGCATCATCGACCTCTTCGCCCCTGCCGCCGCCGAACCCGTCCGGCTTGATTTTTTCGGCGACACGATCGAATCCATGCGGCGCTTTGATCCGCTTAGCCAGCGTACCACTGGCGCGATCATGGGGCTGCAACTCGGGCCCGTGAGCGAGGTGATGCTGGACGACGATGCGATCACCCGCTTCCGCGCCGGCTACGCCGCCCTGTTCGGCGTGGCGACCGACGATCCTTTGTATGAGGCAGTGTGCGCCGGGCGTCACCACATCGGCATGGAGCACTGGCTGCCCCTGTTCCACGAGACCTTGGAAACGATTTTCGACTACCTCCCGGAGGCAACCGTCAGCCTCGATCACCACGCGCAAGCCGCGTGCGACAGCCGGCTGGCCATGATCCAAGAGCACTATCAGGCGCGGGCAAGCGGCGGAGCGGGTGGAGGCGCCGCGTTACCCTACAAGCCGCTGCTCCCCAATCGGCTCTACCTCGATGAGGCGGGGTGGGCGGTGCACCTTGCTAACCGGGCGGTGATCACATTCTCGCCGTTCGCCGAGCCAGAGGACGAACGGACGCTTGACGCCAACGGACGTCCGGGTCGCGATTTCGGCCCAGACCGCGCACAAGCCGACCGCAACGTTTTCGAGGCCGTAATCGAGCACATCGACGCGCTGCATGCTCAGAGCCGGAAAGTCCTGATCGCGAGCTTCAGTGCCGGCGCCCGCGACCGCTTAGCCAGCGTGCTCGGCGACCATGGTCTGCGCGGCGCCGTCGCGGTGGAGAGTTGGGGCGAGGCCTCAGAGCTGCGCGCCGGCACGGTGGGGCTTGGGGTGCTTGGTCTCGAACGTGGATTTGAGACCGATACCGTCGTCGTCATCGGCGAACAGGACATCCTCGGCGATCGCATGGCCCGGCCATCCCGGCGCAGTCGCCGCGCCGAGCATTTCATCACTGAGGTGTCGAACCTCAGTCAAGGCGATCTGGTGGTTCACATCGATCACGGGATCGGTCGTTTCGAGGGCCTGCAGACTCTCAACGTGAGTGGAGCGCCGCACGATTGCTTGTGGCTCACCTATAACGGTGGCGACCGATTATTCGTTCCGGTCGAGAACATCGAGGTGCTGTCGCGCTACGGCTCCGAAGAGGCGCAAACGCCACTGGACAAACTCGGCGGCGCCGGCTGGCAATTCCGCAAGGCGCGCGCCAAGAAACGGATCAATGAGATCGCCCAAGCCCTGATCAAGGTGGCCGCCGATCGCGCCGTGCGCAGCGTACCGGCGATATCGCCGCCGGTCGGCAGCTATGACGAGTTCTGCGCCCGCTTCCCGTATCACGAGACCGAAGACCAGGCCCGCGCCATTGATGATGTCCTGGCCGACCTCGCCGCGGGCAAGCCACTCGACCGCCTGATCTGCGGCGACGTCGGTTTCGGCAAGACCGAGGTGGCGCTCCGGACCGCGTTCACCATCGCCATCTCGGGCCAGCAGGTGGCTTTGGTCGCGCCGACGACGCTGCTGTGCCGCCAGCATGCACAGACCTTTCGCGAGCGCTTCGCCGGGTTGCCGATCCGCATTGGCCAATTGTCACGGTTGGTGCCGGCCCGCGAGGCCGCCGATACGCGCCGCGGCATCGCGAGCGGCGAGATCGACATCGTCATCGGCACCCACGCGCTGTTGGGCAAGAACGTGAAGTTCGCCGACCTGGCCCTGGTCATCATCGACGAGGAACAGAGATTCGGCGTGGCGCACAAAGAGCAGCTCAAGGCGCTGCGCAGCGATGTACATGTGCTGACCCTGACGGCGACGCCGATTCCCCGGACGTTGCAAATGGCGTTGAGTGGGGTCCGCGAACTCAGTCTTATCGCTACGCCGCCGGTCGACCGCCTGGCGGTGCGCACGTTCGTCATGCCGTTCGATCCGGTCTCGATCCGCGAGGCGGTGCTGCGCGAACACTACCGTGGCGGCCAGAGCTTTTTCGTCTGTCCACGCATTTCGGAGCTACCCGAGGCCGAGCGTTTCCTGAAGGAGCGTGTGCCTGAGATCAAGTATGCGGTGGCGCACGGCCAGCTGCCGCCGCGCGCACTCGACAGCATCATTCAGGCCTTTTACGACCGCCGACTCGACGTGCTCATCTCCACCAACATCATCGAATCCGGCCTCGACCTACCGGCCGCGAACACGCTGATCGTCTATCGCGCCGACCGCTTCGGGCTCGCCCAGCTCTACCAGCTGCGCGGCCGGATCGGCCGGGCGAAGGTGCGGGCTTACGCCTATCTGACGCTGCCGCCGCGCCGCATCCCCACGGCGGTGGCCGAACGACGCCTCCAAGTGATGCAGTCCTTGGACGAATTGGGCGCCGGATTCAGCCTGGCAAGCCATGATCTCGACATCCGCGGTGCCGGCAACCTGCTGGGGAGCGAACAATCCGGCCATATCCGAGAGGTCGGCTTCGAGCTCTATCAGCAAATGTTGGAGGAGGCGGTGGCAAGCCTGCGCGCCGATAGTGGAACTGCGCACGCGGAGGTCGACGAACGCTGGTCGCCGCAGATCGCCATCGGCGCGAGCATCCTGATACCCGAAGCATACGTCGAGGACCTGACGGTGCGGCTCGGCCTCTATCGGCGATTGTCGCGGCTTGAGACGGCGGCCGATATCGACGCGATGGCCGCCGAGCTGGTCGATCGGTTCGGGCCCCTGCCCGAGGAAGTCGATCACCTGCTAGAGGTCGTGGCCATCAAACAACAATGCCGCATCGCCGGCATCGAGAAGCTCGATGCGGGCGCCCGTGGCGCCACTCTCGGATTTCGCAACGACAGCTTCGCCAACCCGGCCGGGCTGGTTGACTACATCAGCCACCAGGCCGGCACGGTCAAACTGCGGCCCGACCACCGACTGGTGATTCGCCGCGATTGGCAGGCGCCGGAGGATCGATTGAAGGGCGTGCGGATGGTGGCGCAGCGCCTAGCCGCGATCGCCGCTCAGGGCGTCGCGGCGGGCGCCATGGCCTCGGCACCCATGCCAACCGTGCCGAGAGAGTCGAACGCCTGAAGAAACACCGCCGGATCTTGCGCGCCTGAGACCGCGTCGCGGCCCTCGAAAATGAAACACGGGACCCCGCTCACGCCCATTCGCGACGCCTCGTTCGCCGCCCCGCGCACGCGCTCGACATCTTCGTCGGTGGAAAGCCGCGCGGCGATGGCCTCGCCGTCCATGCCAGCCTCGGCGGCGGCCCCGACGAGCACGGCGTGATCGCCGATGTCCTCGCCGTCGATGAAATAGCGGCGGAACAAGTCCTCGACCACGGCGTCCTGGCGCCCCTCTCGATTGGCCCAATGGATCAGGCGATGCGAATCGACGGTGTTAGGCACCCGCTCGATCTCCTCGAAGGCGAACGAAATGCCCTCCGCCTCGCCAGCCGCGCGCACCGCCTCATAGATGCGCTCGGCGCCGTCCGGGCCTCCGAACTTGCGATCGAGGTACTCGCGACGATCCATCCCGCCCGCCGGCATCTCGGGATTGAGCTGGAACGGATGCCAGGTGATCGTGAGGTCGAGATCGGGCCGCTGGCGGAGCGCCTTCTCGAAGCGGCGCTTTCCGATTAGGCACCACGGACAGATTGTGTCGGACACGATATCAAGCTGCATGAGTTGACTATATCGTTCGCCGCCCGGAGCGCCAAACCGCCGGCTGCGTTCCTCAATCAACTCGCATGGACGCCGCCGAGGCAAGTCTGAAATACTCCGGCCCCTCACCTAGGCCACGAGGGGCGAGTTTCTTGATCACCATTTATTCGGATGATCATCGGTTGCAAGCGGGGCGCGCGGAGCTCATTGATGGCGCGCTGGCACCGTGCCACGAATGTCCGGCGCGGGCGGGGGCCGTGCTGGCCCGGGTGCGCGAGGTGGGACTTGGCGAGATCGTGGCGCCCACCGACCACGGATCAGCACCGCTGAGCCGGGTTCACGCCGAGCCCTTCCTGATTTTTCTTCGTACCGCGCACGAACAGTGGCGCGCCGAACATGGCGATACTGATGCCTTGCCGCTCAGCTGGCCGGTGCGGGGAACGACGAATCGGGAACCCGAGACCATCGACGGCAGGCTCGGTTATTTCTCGTTCGACGCGGGTACACCGATCACCGCAGGCACATGGCGGGCAGCATGTGCAGCCGCCAATGTCGCGTTGAGCGGGGCGGCAAGCATCGCCAACGGCGCTGCGGCGGCCTTTGCTCTGTGCCGTCCGCCCGGCCACCATGCGGGTCGCGATGTCTACGGCGGCTACTGCTTTCTCAACAACGCGGCGGTCGCGACGCAGGCCTTGCGAGATGGTGGCGCGGAGCGCATCGCGATCCTCGATGTCGACTATCATCACGGCAACGGGACCCAATCGATCTTCTATGAGCGATCGGATGTGCTGTTCGTCTCATTGCACGGTGATCCGGCCCAAGAATACCCATATTTCTCGGGTTATGGCGACGAGACTGGCGTCGGCCTGGGCAAGGGCTTCAACCTGAACCTACCGATGTGTTGGGGTGCAGAATGGGCGACCTACGCGGCCGCACTGGAAGCGGGGCTACTGCGGATAGCCCAGTTCGCGCCAACGGCGCTGGTGGTATCATTGGGCGTCGATACTTATGCCGGGGACCCAATCTCGCGCTTCCAGCTAAGGTCTGACGATTATTGCCGCCTCGGCGAGCGGATTGCCGGAGCATCCACACCAACCCTATTCGTCCTCGAAGGCGGCTACGCGCTTCACGCGCTTGGCGCCAACGTTGTCAATGTCCTGGCGGGCTTCGAGCAGGCGCGCGATTAAACGAAAGGAGCCACCATGGCCGACCACAACATAGCGACCATCCCCGGTGACGGCATCGGTAAGGAGGTCATGCCGGAAGGAATTCGCGTCTTGGAGGCAGCCGGCAAACGCTTCGGCATCAACTTTGATTGGCGCGAGCTCGACTGGGGCTGCGAGGCCTATCAGCGCACCGGGCGAATGATGCCCGAGGACGGCCTCGCGACGCTCCAGCGCCACGATGCCATTTATCTTGGCGCGGTGGGCGATCCCGCGGTCCTCGACCACATCTCGCTGTGGGGGCTTTTGATCCCGATCCGGCGTAGCTTCGATCAATACGCGGTTGTGAGACCGTGCCGGCTGCTTGAGGGCATCTCATCGCCGCTCGCCGGCCGCAGCCCGGCGGACATCGACTTCGTCGTGGTCCGCGAGAACGTCGAGGGTGAATACTCCGAAATTGGCGGCAGGCTGTATGTCGGCACCGAGCGCGAGATGGCGGTGCAGGAATCAATCTTCACGCGGCACGGCATCGACCGCATTCTCACCTACGCCTTCGAACTCGCACAAAGCCGGCCCAAACGCCACCTCACGTCGGCAACCAAGTCGAATGGTATCATTCACACGATGCCGTACTGGGACGAACGGTTCCACGAGGTCGCGCGCCGCTATCCCGACGTCACGACCGACCAATTTCATATTGACATCCTCACCGCCCACTTTGTCCAACATCCAGATTGGTTCGATGTGGTCGTTGGCTCGAATCTGTTTGGCGACATTCTTTCCGATCTCGGGCCGGCGGTAGCCGGCAGCATTGGTATCGCGCCGTCGGCCAATATCAACCCCGAGCGCCACCACCCCTCGATGTTCGAACCCGTGCACGGATCGGCGCCCGATATCGCGGGCCGAGGAATCGCCAACCCGATCGGGCAGATCTGGTCGGGAGCCATGATGCTCGACCATCTCGGTCACGGCGAGGCCGCCACCGCGATCGTCGCCACCATCGAGCAGGTCGTCGCCGAGGGCGCAGTGCGGACGACCGATATGGGCGGCACGGCTTCCACTTCGGACATGGGGCAGGCAATCGCGCAGAGGCTTTAAAGCCCACACCCCATCGCGCCTAGGCCGATGGGCGAGAGACGCCGACACCTCTTTGCGCTGCATCGCCTATGGTGATCTCTATGGTCATGAGACGACAATCGACGTCGGCGACGAGACGATCAACGCGCGTGACCAGTTCCTCCATCCGCGCGGCGAGGTCGGCAAGGCTCTCGACCACCCTCGCCGCCTCTGCTCGCCGAGCGTGTTTCGCGCCCACGAGCTCGGCCGAAACGCCGGCCACGACCAAGCGCTCTTAGCGAGCGGGTCCGCTGTCGGGACGTAATTCCACCACTCGCCGTTAGGCCTCGGCCCCCGTGAAATGAGCTTCGACATTGTTCGGGGTCGGAGGCGAGTGCCAGCTCAAAGAACTTGATCGCCGCCTGGTGCAAGCCACGGGAGTGGAAGGTGTGGGTGTGGGTGTGGGTTTGGGCCTGGGCCAGCGAATCATGTTCGGCGTCCTCCTGCGCCACCACCGCACCAGCGGCGCCCAGGATGAACACAACTACAAAGCAAGGCGCGCGCAGCGCCACAACCGAACGCCATTGGCACTCGCGTCCACCATGGGTTTCAACAGCTCCTCCGCTCGGCCGGTCGGACCATGTGCGGTGATTAGACACTAACGTCGCGGCGCGGTGAAACCGCAGACGAACCCACCTGGACAATTCTCCAGCCCGATTCGGCGCGCCCGATCAACGCCCCTGATAACACCGCGCGGCACCGCCCGGCGTCTTGACGCGACCAAGCTTTTGCGTCCCTACTACGTGCGCCAAATAGGGGGCATGTAGATTTCCGCGACGACAAGGGCCCGATAAATGGGCACGTGGGCCGGTTCGTGCAGCTGCCTGCATGATCGGGCCGCAGTCGTGGCCGAGATCCGAGGGACGTGTAGGTGCTGCAAACCATAATTCAGAACGCCGTGGACGCCATTAGCCTCGGCAGTCTATTTGCGCTGACAGCGCTCGGCATCGGCCTCATCTTCGGTGTTATGCGGCTGATCAATTTCGCGCACGGAGACTTCATCATGGTGGGCGCTTATGCGCTGATCGTGCCGTCGGCGGCGGACGCCGCCATGATGTTCATCGGCGCATGGCCGGCGCCGATTTTGGTGATCTCGATCATCTCGGTTCTGATTGTCGTGGCGTTGGCGTCCGAGCGAGTGGCGTTTCGGCCGCTGCGCACCGCCGACCCGTCGATCCTCTTGATCACCTCGTTCGCGCTCAGTTTTTTCCTTCAAAATCTCGTGCTGATGGTCTATTCGGGACGGCCTAAGGGCATTCCCTTGTGGCCCAATCTCATCCAGCCGATTCTCGTCGGCGACATCCGGATTCCTCAACTCCACATCATTACGATTTCCGTCACCCTCGGGCTCCTGATCCTGTTGGTGTTGTTCCTCAAGCGTACTGCCATCGGCATCCAGATGCGGGCGGCGTCCGAGGACTTCCAGATGGCGCGGCTCCTGGGCGTTCGAGGCAACCGGGTCATCGCCGTCGCGTTCGCCATCAGCGGTCTCCTGGCCGCCGTCGTCGCGCTCCTGTTCGTCGCGCAGACCGGCACCCTTTCGTACAAGATGGGCGTACCGCTGGTGCTTTTCGCTTTCGTCGCGACGGTCGTCGGGGGGATGGGAAGCCTGTCGGGGGCGGTGCTGGGTGGCTTCGTGGTGGGCATCGCTAGTGTAGTGTTCCAGGCCATTCTGCCGGCCGATATGCGCCTCAACGACGATGCCTGGGTGTTCGGGCTAATTCTGTTGATCCTACTCGTCCGCCCGACCGGTCTGGTGGCCGTGAAGGCCCTCCAGGAGCGAGTCTAGGTGTCGGACGCTGCCATGGATCGGCCGGACACCGCGGCCGTACGCATGGTCGCGGTGTTACGGTTTTTCTGGACGCCGATCGTTCTCTCCCTGTTTGCACTCGCGGTCGTGGTGATCGTATGGGCAAGCGGCGATGGCGTGATCGCGCGCACCATCACCGATGCGTTGATCCGGACGGTGCTGGTGATCGGGCTCTATATCTTCATCGGCAACTCGGGCGTGCTGGCCTTCGGCCATATCGCCTTCATGCTGATCGGCGGCTACGCTGCCGCGTGGTTCACGATGTCGCCCTTCAAGAAAAGTTTCGCGCTGGAGCTGCCGGCAATCCTCGCCAACAACGAGTTCCCGGTGTTTCCCTCGGCGATCGTCGCCGGTCTGCTGCCGGCACTCGTCGCTGCCATAGTCGGCATCCCGATCATGCGGCTCTCGGGCATCGCCGCCTCCATCGCCACCTTCGCCGTCCTCGCGATCTTCTACACGGTGTACTCAAACTGGGATTCGTGGACCTTCGGCGCGAGCACGCTGGTCGGGATTCCGATCTACGTTAACATGTGGATCGCCCTAGCCTGGGCGGTTTTCGCGATGTTCGTCGCCTACATCTATCAGCAGACCAAGTTTGGACTCGCCCTGCGCGCCACGCGCGAGGACCCAGTCGCGGCGCGCGCCGCCGGTATCAATATTCCAACTCAGCGTTTGATTGCTTTCGTCGTTAGCGCGTTCTTCATGGGCATTGCCGGTGTGTTGCAAGCCCATTTCCTCGGCTCGCTGATCGTCAACGGCTTTTGGCTCGGCATCACCTTCCTGTCGTTGGCGATGCTGATCATCGGCGGCCAGCGTAGCTTGACCGGCGCCGTGGTCGGGGTAACGGTGGTCTCGACGATCGTCGAACTCTTGCGCCAAGTCGAGGCGGGTGTCGAGGTTGGCGGCATCACTTTCGAGCTGCCAGGCGGTTTTCAGGAGCTCGGGCTGGCTGTGCTCATCATTGTCGTTTTAATCTATCGGCCGGCCGGTATCATGGGTGGGCTTGAAGTGCCGTGGCCGTTCGGCAGCAACAGACGCGTCCTGGCCGGGGGCTTCACAATTGTTCGCGCCGAACGCGCCCCGGCCGGCGAATAAGCGAGGAGGTCGCAACGGTGGCTCAAACAGCGCTGCAATCAGGCGTCGCCAACATGCCTGACGATACACTTGAGGCGTTCGATATCTCGGTCGATTTCGAAGGCTTGGCGGCCATCGACAACGTCACGATAGCGATGAAGAACAAAGAGATTTTTGGTCTCATTGGTCCCAACGGGGCCGGCAAGACGACGCTTGTCAACGTCCTCACCGGGTTCCAGAAACCGACTCAGGGCCGGGTCATGCTGGGCGGCAAGGACATCACGGGATGGGCGCCCCATAAGCTCGGTCGCGGCGGGCTGGCGCGGACCTTCCAGGCGGTGCGTCTGTTTCGCGACCTGCCGGTGGTGGAGAACCTCGAGGTGGCGGCAGTCGGCACGGGACTCGGTCGCCGTGAGGCGTCGAAGCGCGCCCTGGATATTCTGAAGTGGATGGATTTCGAAGAGAAGGCTTTCGATCAGGCCGATACGCTGCCCTACGGCGAGGAGCGGCGCGTCGGCATCGGGCGCGCACTCGCGATGTCGCCGCGGTTCGTATTGCTCGACGAGCCGGCGGCGGGCCTGAGCGATGCCGAATGCGACGACCTGATGGGCGTGATCTCGCGGATCCCCGACCGATTCGAGTGCGGCGTCTTGTTGATCGAACACAACATGCGGGTGATCATGGGGGTTTGCCATCGGATTCACGTGATCGACAGTGGTAAGACCATCGCCGAGGGAACGCCCGACGAGATACAGGCCAACCCCGAGGTGATTCGCGCGTATCTGGGGTCAAAGTCGGAGGAGAGCCGTGCTTGAAGTCGAAAACCTCCATGTTCATTACGGGCGCATTCCGGCGGTGCGAGGTGTTTCGCTCAACGTCAATGAAGGCGAGATCGTCTGCATTGTGGGGCCCAACGGCGCCGGCAAATCGACAACCCTTCTCACCATTGCTGGCGCGCAAGGCCCCACTGAGGGGGCAATACGGCTGGGCGGAAAATCGGTCGTTGGTCAGTCGCCCGAGAGAATTGCCAGGTTGGGGATTTCGTTGGTGCCAGAGGGCCGGCACGTCTTCACCCAGCTCACAGTCGAGGAGAACATCCGCCTTGGCACCAGTATCCGGAATGATCGCGATCAAATCGAGAGCGACTTCCAGAACATGCTGAAGCACTTTCCATTTCTGGCCGGACGGCTCAAAACCCCCGGCGGCAAGCTCTCGGGCGGCGA
>Ga0315339_1003334_pt1 | contig 11368 bp, 13 predicted proteins | sample ASW17metaG_FD_204514 | JGI IMG/M metagenome (GOLD analysis project Ga0315339, IMG submission 204514) | Ammonia-oxidizing marine archaeal communities from Pacific Ocean, United States - ASW #17 | ecosystem: Environmental > Aquatic > Marine > Oceanic | place: USA: California | collected 2016-12-05
CCTTTGAGGCCGATACCGGAGGAGGTTGTAAGATGGCCGAAGTAGTGAACCTGAAAACCTTGGCCGAGGGCGCCAAGATAGCCACGACTGCCGGAGCCACGGTGGAAATCGTGGATAACCCCAAGGACGGCGTTTGGGTTTTCGGTAAGTATCTGGTCTGTCCTGAGGACCCGTCCCTTGTGGGCAGCGAGGACATGTTCTTCGCCCAGGACATTGTGGAAGTGCTGGACTGATGGCGAGCACTATTTCGGCTCAGCCCGACCGTGAGCAGCTGAGAGAGGCCTTCCAAGCTGGGTTCGATTCCATCGATGACGGCGACGGCTTCTATTTCGGGTTTCATGCTTTCTTGGAGGAGCACGGCTTCGGATTGCGGGAAGACATCCCCTGCACCTGCTCCGACAACGGAGACCACGGCCACCAGCCCGAGTGCCGCTGGGTTAAAGCTTGATCGCCAAGATCATCTCGTTGAGCCGCCCCGGGCTTTTCTTATTGTTGCGGAAGGATATCCTCGGCTTGGACATCAATTCCGGTTCATCTTCTTCCTGACGCCGCGCCTCTGTCTTCTCTATCTTGCCTGACTCGATTATGTCCGGGAACGATTCGTTCAACTGGGCGTTATTCTCTGGCGACAGCTCTTTTTCCAGCTTGATGACGAGATTGTCCTGGACCTGACGGACCTAGTGATCAGTGGATCAATAATGCTTGATCCAGGCCGCCGCCTCTTCGGGTGAGTGGGCGACCTTGTATAACGACAGGTCTGTCGGGTATATCAGCTTCCGGGCCAGTAACTGGTCTCTGATAAACCGGTCCCAGGTCGCCCAGTAGTCGTCTCCCGAAATCTCCATCAGAACCGACGGCATCGGCTGCGCCTTGCTCGTTTGCAGCCAGGTCAAGACTTCGAAACCCTCGTCTTGGGTTCCGAACCAGCCGGGGAACAGCGCACAGGCATCCGCCTCCATGACGAAGAATAGCTTCCTTGTGAAGAAAAAATGGAACGAGATCGACTTTGGGTCGTCTTACATGACAGTGGTCGGCGTCTCGAACAGGAGAAGTATATTCACGCCAAAGCTGTTTTCTTCCCCAGCCCCGTCTATCCCCGCTTTCATGATCTCCGATGCCGCGCCGGTGATAGCCATGAAACCCTGCTTGGTCATCAGGTGACCAAAATCGGATGCCATTTGGTAATGAGGTTCGCTCTCCGGGATACGGGCCGACCCTAATATGGACACCTTTCTGACGCTGCGGTAAGGCTTGAACACGCGCGCCGCATAGCGGAACTTGTCCATCGTCCGGCTGATCACCTTTAGGTCCAAGATATCCAATTCGTCTTTCTTGGTCTTCAGGGCGTTCAGCAGGATCTTACGGTACAACCACTGTCGCCGGTCCTTACCTTCGAACTCCGTTACACCTTTGGCTTCGCGCAGAATTTCTTCATTGGTCTCTAGTTTCATGACTGCCTTATGCTTCACCCAAAACGTTTTGGGTCAATTGTCTTCAATCCATCATATCAATGCCGTGAACAATGGTATAACCCATTAGAGACGGGATATGTAACGAAGGATTCCAATCACACAGAAGTAGCAGGGGACGAAAATCGGCTCGATGTAAGGGCGGGTTTCGGCTGGCTGTCATTGAATGTCCTGTTGAGAGCGGGAGCCGTCACCCTAACCCTCTCCCATCCGTGGGAGAGGGGCCAATATCACCCTTTAAAAAGATCTAAGGCGTTCTGGCGGGTGATGCGGTCCTGATCAGACTGCTCCAAGCCGATGTGGGCTACCGCGTCCATCAGGCCGCCGCTCATGGCCGCCCAGACCCAATCCGAGCCCAGGAGTATGTGCTCCGGCCCCGCCAGATCCAGCAGTAGTTTCAGCGAGCGTGGGTTGATGGTGACGGTGTCGTAGTAGAGCATGGACATGTAATCTTCCGGCCCGTCTTTCTGCAGGTCGGTCACCTTCTCCATATCGCGCTTGTAGGCCACGTCCACCCGCCCGATCAGGTAGGGCAGCGAGCCACCGCCGTGGCAGAGCATCAGCTTCAACTTGGGATGTCGGTCCAAAAGCCCTGAGTGGATCAACTTGGCTGCCAAGATAGTCGTGTCCAACGTCCGGCCCATGCTGAAGGCCATGTAGCTGGGCCCCACCTGCGGCCATTTACTGTGAGACGCCCCGTGCAGCATCACCGGCACGTCCAACGCCTCAGCAGCGGCCCACAAGGGCTCCAGGCCGAGATCAGCCACGTCCACGTCGGCCGGGTCGCTGGGCAGCATGACGCCGAGCATTCCCAGCGTCTTTACCGCGTACTCCAACTCCTTGGCTGCCCGATCGCCGTCCTGCATCGGCACTGCGGCGATGGTCCGGAAGGCTGTGCCGCTGTCCTTGGCGGTCTGAACCATATGCTCATTCAACAACCGCACCCAATCGGCCTCTTTGTCGGGGGCCATGGTGTAACCCTGGATATCCAGCCAGGCGGCCATATACTGGGAGCCCACGCCGTTCTCTCGCATCCAGTCAGACCGGGCCACGGTATCGGACAGGCTGCCGCCCGCCGCCCGGAGGGTCGGCAGACCAGGGAAGGTCAGGGCGTAGCCGGCGTCGGTCTCTTCCACTCCCACACCGAACGCTTTGGAAGATTTCTGGGCTTCTTTCAAGAAGCTGGTTGGCGCTATATGGGCGTGGACGTCAATGAATCCCTGGGGTGTTTCCTGGGCCATGGCTCCTCCGATCTTGTTGATGCACGGGCTGGTTCCGCAGGCTGGCTTTGAACAGGTATCGCGTGCCTGAGGATATATTCGAGGGCCACCGCCGTCAAGGTTTCGAATAGTCTGTATAATTAGCGAAAAAATTCTCGGTGTTCGTACATTAGCCGTAACAGATAACAATTGTGAGGAAACCCCGATGCCCCAACGTAAAGACGGCGGCGACGCCGTCCTAGAAGCCCTTCGAAAGCTCGACGTCGACTACATCATCTCCTCGCCAGGCTCCGAGTGGCCTTCGGTCTGGGAGGCTTTGGCCAGTCAGGCGATCAACGAAGAGCCCGGCCCCAAATACATCAACACCTGGCACGAGACTCTGGCTGTGGCCATGGCCCAGGGCTACACGCGCATGACCGGCCGGATGCAGGTTGTTTTACTCCATGCTGGTGTTGGCGTACTACAAGGCTCCATGGGCATTCACGGTGCCTTCCAGGGCGAGATTCCAATGTTGGTGGCTTCCGGAGAGACCTCCACCTACGGCGAGGCTGACGGCTTCGACCCCGGCCCCCAGTGGCTCCGCAATCTAAGCATCGTGGGCGGCCCCAACCGCCTGGTTGAGTCGATCACCAAGTGGAGCAGCCGGGTAACCAGCGCCGAGGTCATCTACGAGACCTTCAGCCGGGCCGGAGAGATGGCCCAGCGCACACCCAAAGGCCCGACATTCTTGAACGTCCCCATGGAGACGATGCTGGAAGAATGGACGCCACCCACCAAGTTCAAGAACAAGCCGGTGGCCCCAAAGACCCGGCCCGAGTCCTCGGACGTTGAAGCGGTCGCCGACCTGCTTATCCAGAGCAATAGTCCGGTCATCTTGGCCGACTCCGCCGGAAAGAGCCTGGAGGGCTTCAAGGCCCTGGTGGCCTTGGCCGAGAGCATGAACATACCGGTCTTCGAGGCGGAAGGCCCCGGATACTCCAACTTCCCCACCGACCACCCGCTGCATAACGGCTTTGACCTGAAGAACAGGTACGGCGATTTCGACCTGTTCTTGGTGGTTGGTTGCCGCGCACCCTGGTATCCGGCCAGCGCCAGCCCTGAGAACGGCACCGTGGTGATCATCGACGAGAACCCCATCAAAGAGTTCATGGTCTACCAGGACCTGGGCGCCGATTATTATCTGGAGGGCGACGTAGCTCTGTCGCTGGACCTTCTGACTGAAGCTTTCCAGGCCAGGGGCGGCAAGGCTAAAAACTACGCCGGAAACGGGGATGTCTGGGAGAAGTACCGTGCCATCAGCGACGAAACGGCCAACTCCAGTCCCATCGACCCTGGAGTTCTCTGCAAAGCGCTGAGCGAAACCATGCCTGCGGACACCATATACATCGACGAGACCATCCTGCACCGCCCTCAGATCCTGCGCCGCATCGAACGCAGTAACCCCCAGAGCTACCTGCGTCCCGCTGGTGGACTTGGCCAGGGACTTGGCACGGCGTTGGGCGTGAAATTGGCCTCATCGGACCGTCCGGTAGTGGCGCTCATGGGCGACGGTTCCTTCCTCTACAACCCCATCACCCAGGCTTTGGGTGTGGCCCGGGAGAGCAACCTGCCGATCATGATCGTGGTGTTCAACAACACTAGCTACGCGGCCATGAAGCAGCTGCACCTGTCCTTCTACCCCGACGGCGACGCCGTTAAGTCGGGCATCTTCCACGGGGTGGACATCCCTGGCCCCGACTACCAGGACCTGGCTTCGCCCTTTGGCGGCCATGGTGAACGGGTGGAAGACCCCAAGCGCCTAGCCGGAGCCATCAGAGACGCCCAAGCCGCCGTGGCCGAAGGCCGGGTGGCGATACTCGATGTAGCGTTGTCCGGGTAGGAAGTAGGCTAAAACCGGGCAATACTGAAGGGTTCCAGCAGCGCTGAGTTCCCACCCAGCAGATATTGGGCCATCAACTCGGCACTGGCGGGACTAAGCATTATGCCAACCGAGTCATGTCCCGCCGCGATGCTGAGTCCCTCGACATCCGGCACCGGACCCAAGACTGGCATGCCATCCGGCGTGCCAGGTCTTACCCCGGCCCGGCCGGACACGAATTCGGCATCGGCTAGGCTGGGAAAGCTCAAGGCCGCCGCGGCGATCAAATGACTGACGCCACCGGCGGTTACCACTTCGTCGAACCGGTCTTCCACCCGAGTTGCAGCCACCAGCACGTCTCCGTCTGTCCTCGGCACCACGTAGACCTCGGAGTTTCGGACGGGCGAGCGGGGCAGGAAACAGGGCCTACGGAGCAGGATTCTCTCTCCCTTGACCGGTCTTACCGGAATCTCCGGCGCCCCTTGCTGCTGCAGCCATCTGGCGGGGAGTCCGCTCCACGGCCCCGCGGCCAGCACCACTTGAGGCGCATCGATGCTGCCCCACGACGTGACCACGCCAGTTACCCGATTCCCTTCCGTCCGAAGGTTAAGGACCTCGACACCTTGGTGAAACTGGGCGCCAAACCGGCTGGCGGCTTGGACCAAAGAGTCCACCAACCGCTGGCCACGCACGTATCCCTCCTTGGGAGAAAAAATACCGCCCAAGACCGCAGGATTTACTTCCGGCTCCCGTTGGAGGACCTCTGCTTGGTCCAACCAGGCAACGCCGAACCCCAGTTCGCTCTGCCAAACCAGGTTCCGTTGCAGCTCCTCGGCCTCTTCGTCCGTGAAGGCCAACTTGAACACTCCAGTCTGGCGAAATTCAGGGTCGACTCCGGCCTCGGACAGCTCTGACGCCAACGACGGGAAGAGTTCCAGGCTGCGCATGCCCAAGCGCCACATGGGCTCAATCTCCGGGTCCACATGCCACAACGGCGAGATGACTCCCGCGGTAGCGCCAGAGGCCCCGGCGGCGAACCGTGTGCGCTCCAAGACCACCACGCGCACCTTCTGCTTGGCCAGTTGATAGGCAATGGAGCAACCGGTCACACCGCCACCGATTATGACGACATCTGCCGATTTTTCTAGCACCATTTACCCCGCCATGTCCTCGTCGATCAGTCCGGCGATCAGAACATTGGCATCGCCGCCGAGGGTTTTGAGTTTCGCCGACACCCGCTCACGGCCCACGTCCGATTGGTTCTGGTTCAGCTTCCATTTGCCCTGAATCGAGGTTATCTCGATCTGGAAAGCGACGATCCGCTTGAACATCTGGTCCGCGTACTCGGTGCCGGGTTCAAACTCCCACCGCTTAGGTTGGGACCCCTCGTGCTGGTTGGTTAGCCGGACAACGCTATCTTCCAATTCCGACCGGTCTTCGCAGGCCTTGAAGATACCCGTAGCGTGGACCGCCACGTAGTCCCAGGTGGGCACCGTTTTATCTTCTTGGTACCAGGTCGGGGAGACGTAGGTGTGAGGGCCGGAGAAGACCACCATCACCTGCTGACCGTCGGCGTACCGCCACTGATCGTTGGCCTTGGCCATGTGTCCGATGATTAGCCCTTGCTCACCACCTTTTTCGTCCATGACAAATGGCAGATGGCTGGCCATCGGCTCGTCACCGGTGTGGGAGAACAAGATTCCAAAGCTATTGTTCTTCATAAAGTCGAACAATTTGGCCTTGTCGTTTACTTCGTAAAATTTAGGTAGGTACATGGAGTTCCTCGGGGTATGCTTTTGACAAATATATCTAGGACGTATCAAAAGCATTTTACTACTCAACCGGCGAGACTCAAAGTTGCCACTCACCCACACCTCTGGTACGCTTCCCAGACCTAGACACAGGAGCGAGCCTCTTGACCCACAAAGCCAGCATATCGGTCGATCTTTATGTCACCTGCATCATCGACCAGTTGTACCCGAAGGTCGGTGTCAGCGTGGTCAGAGTGCTGCGGCGGCTGGGCGTCACCGTAGGCTTCCCCAAGGATCAGACCTGCTGCGGCCAGCCGGTCTACAACACCGGCTTCACCAAGCAAGCAAGCACCCTGGCCAAAAGGGTACTGGAACAGTTTCAAGATAGTGAGTACGTGGTCGTACCGTCAGGCTCGTGTGCCGCCACGCTACGCGTCTTCTATCTGGAGCTGTTCGCCGATGACCCGGATCTGCTCACCCAGGCCAAGGCGCTGGCAGCAAAGACCTACGAATTCTCCGAGTTCCTCGTAAACGTACTTAAGGTGGAGGACGCGTCAGATTGCGGTGTGGCCCGCCAGGGCACCGCTACCTACCACCCCAGTTGCCACCTGATGCGTGAGTTGGGCGTCAAAACTGAGCCCAAGAAATTGCTGAGCACTGTCCCCGGACTGGAAGAAAAACCACTGGAAGGCGCCGAGATATGCTGCGGCTTTGGTGGCACTTTCTCGGTGAAATTCCCTCATATCTCCGAGGGCATGGTCGCCGACAAGATAGCCAACGTTCAGGCCAGCGGCGCCGAAACCCTGGTGGCCTGCGACATGAGTTGCCTGATGAACATGGCTGGGGCTTTGAACCGGCAGGGGTCAGACATCAAGGTCCGGCACCTGGCCCAGATATTAGACTCAGAATCAGATTAGGAAACGAAGCCTTTGCCAGAGATAAAAACTCAGGATTTCTCCGCCGCATCCATCGCGGCCATCAACGACCCCAAACTGCGCAGGGCTCTGGATCGCGTAGCTTCGGGCTTTGAGGTCGCCCGCCTCGACCGCGTCGCGGAAGCCACACCCGAGGTCTGGGAAGACTGGCGCCAGCAGGCCCGAGATATCAAAGCCCACACTATCGAGCATCTGGACTACTACCTGGACCTGCTCTATACAAATGTCACCGCCGCCGGTGGGCACCTCCACTTCGCCAAGGATGCCAACCAGGCCAACGAGATCGTGGCCCACATCGCCCAGACCCGAGGCGTGAAGGTCGCTACCAAGAGCAAGAGCATGGTCTCCGAGGAACTGGGCCTGAATCCCGTCCTGGAAGCCGTAGGGGTGGAGGTCTGGGAGACTGACCTGGGCGAATACATCATCCAGTTGGCCGAGGAAACGCCCTCCCACCTGGTTGCGCCGGCGCTCCACAAGTCCAAAGAAGACGTGGCCGAACTCTTTTCCGAGAAGCTCGGCATCCCTTACGACGAAGACATCTACCACATGGCGGCCACCGCCCGCGAGGTGCTGCGGGACAAGTTCATGGAAGCTGACCTGGGCATCAGCGGTGCCAACTTCGTGGTGGCCGAGACCGGAACGCTGGTAATCATCACCAACGAGGGCAACGGGCGTCTCTCCACCTCCGCCCCGCGCATACACATCGGCATCACCGGCATGGAAAAGGTCATCCCATCCATGCAGGACCTATCCATCTTTCTGCGGTTGCTGCCCCAGTCGGCAACCGGCCAACGGATTACCAGCTACGTGAGCATGACCACCGGTCCCCGTCGTTTCGACGACGAGGACGGGCCAGAGGAATTCCACCTTGTTTTGGTGGACAATGGCCGCTCCAAGATGCTTGCTGACCCGGCGCTGAGGGAGGCGTTGTACTGCATCCGTTGCGGGGCCTGTTTGAACATCTGCCCCATTTACGCCCGCATCGGCGGACACGCCTATGGTTGGGTCTATCCTGGCCCCATCGGCGCGGTGGTGTCGCCCATGTTGGTCGGCCTAAAACGCGCCAAAGAACTGCCCCAGGCCTCCAGCCTCTGCGGCGCCTGCCGGGAAGTCTGTCCAATCAAGATAGACATCCCCAGGATGCTCCTAGACCTGAGAAAGAAAACAGCGGAGAGCCCCGATTCTAACCTGCGCTCCGCACCTTGGATTGAAGGGTTCCTGGCCCGATTTTACGCCAGGTTGATGAGCGGGCCGAAGCTGCTCGGCATGGCGGTACGATTTGGACGGTTACTGCAAAAAGCGGAGCGAATCATTCCGTTCTTCTCTCCCATGACCAAGGATGGCGAATGGATCAAAAAAGCGCCTCTGCCTCCTCTGTCCAAGTGGACCCGTTCCAGGGACTTGCCGACCCTGCCCAAGCAGACCTTCCACGACATCTGGAACAAGGAGCTGTCCCGTGATGACTCCTGATTCCCTGGACTCACTGGGCGTGCCGAAGGCTGAATTCCTGGCGAGTGTGCGGCAAGCCCTGGGCCGCGAAGACGTCCCGCCAGCCCAACTTTATCCGCGCCTAGCCGACACCCTGGCCGAACTGGAAGACCAGGCCTCGCAGATACGCCGACGGCTGGAAGAAAACCTGGCTGCGCTCCTGGACAAACTGGCCGACATGGCTGCCAAGGGTGGCTGGAACGTCCACCGCGCCGCCGGGACAGAAGAGGCGGTCGGATACATAGAATCCATCGTCCGGGACTCCGGCGCCACTAATGTCGTGCGGTCCGCCCAGGATGTATTCAACCAGGTCCCAGTGGACTCCGCGCTGACCAACCTCGGCGCCAAGGTGACCGTTGTCCTCCGAGACGATGAGACACCCCGCGAAGTCCTGCGCGAAGAGATCAGACAATCCGGCGTTGGCATCACCGGCGCCGACTACGCCCTGGCCGAGACTGGGTCTCTGGTCATTTTGCCGCGCAAGGGCCTGAGCCGTTTGGTCTCGTTGGTGCCGCCGGTGCACATCGCATTGGTGCGCGCTCAAGACCTGCTAGACACCCTGGACGACCTGTTTTTGCTGCGGCGGCTGGAGTATCATCAGCGTGACGGCGAGATGGGCAGTTATCTGAATTTCATCACCGGACCCAGCCGCACCGCCGACATCGAGATGACCATCGTAGAGGGCGTCCACGGACCCAAAGAAGTCCACATGGTCATCCTGGGTTAGCCTCGCCAGACAGGAGAAGCCAATAAAATGGGGCTCCCTCATCCTAACCCCCCCTTGTGAAGGGGAAGGGATATGTTCTCTCCCCCTTGCGAAGAGGAGAGATAGAATGAAGGCCTCGCTTAATGCGCCTCCAGACTTGAATCCGTAACTAACACCAATAGGTGAAAAAATGCCGATGCGCGTTGGATTTAGCGAGTTCCGCAAGCAGATGCTGGAGCAGGACCTGGCGGCCATCGAAGAAATGATTCCCATACTAGGTGTGGAGAAAGTCATACTCATTGGCGATATGGCGGCCGGGGACTACAAACCCGACACCACGATCGAACTGGTCATCGTACATGACACGGAATATTCTTTCGGACGGCGCGCAGATTTCTTCTCGTACCATCTGCCGAGCTCAGTTGACGTAGACACCTTCGTCTACACCCCGGCCGAATTCGAGGATATGAAAGAGAAGCTACCCGCGTTGGGCAAGGCCTGCCGCGAAGGACGGGAGATATTTAACAATGCCTGATTACCTGGCAGAGGGCGCACGCTGGTTGCGCCAAGCAGAACAAGACCTGGAAGACGCCAAATACCTCAAAGAAGGCGGCCGGCACAACCTGGCCTGCTTCATGGGGCAACAGGCTGCGGAAAAGGCGATCAAAGCCTACCTCTACCACAAGCGTGTGGAAGACGTCTGGGGCCACTCACTCCTGGACCTCTGCGAGGACGCCAAACTCTTTGACATGATGTTCGACACCGTCAAGTCGGAAGCCCGGCAACTGGACAAGTACCACTACATCACCCGCTACCCCGAATTCCTACCCAACGGCACCTGCTCCGAGGCCTTTGACGAGATCGACGCCGAGCGGTCCATCGAGCTATCCGAGCAGGTGTTGGGGTTCACCAGACAGCGGATAGTTTAGATGGATTCCAGGCCCGAGTCCCTTCTACCTGAGCAGTTCGGCCCGCTCCAAGGGGTCCGAATCCTGTCCACCGGCACCATCATAGCCCAGCCTTTTGCCGCAACTTTGGCGGCGGAGATGGGGGCCGAAGTGATTCAGGTAGAACAGCCAAAGGTCGGCGACGTCACCCGCAATATCGGCTTCAGGATTGAAGGCGTTGACGGGTCATCTATCAGCACACTTTGGGCCCAAGACCGGCGCAACACCTTTTACACCGCCTTGGATCTCGCGGCACCTGAAGGCAAGGAGTTGTTCCTCCGCCTGATTGCCGGCGTCGATATCTGGATGGAAAGCTCCAAGGCCGGCACCTACGCCAAATTTGGATTGGATGATGCCACGGTACTGGCCGCGAACCCCTCCATCGTCATCACCCACGTATCCGGCTACGGCCAGACCGGCCATCCCGACTATCTGAACCGGGCATCCTACGACCCCATCGGCCAGGCCTTTGGCGGCACCATGAACTTAACCGGGTCACCCGACCCGGAACCGCCGATGGTATCCCGTCCCTTGGCCGGGGATTATGTAACGGCCCAGATGTGCCTTTGGTCTTCACTTGCAGCCTACATCCATGCTCAGCGCACCGGCCAAGGCCAGGTGATCGACCTGGCGCAATTCGAGGCGGTCCATAAGATGATGTCGGCCTCGATGTTGGAGTACTTCGAGAACGGCGTAGCGCGGGAACGTAGCGGCAACCAAACGAGATCAAGCCAGCCTTTCGGCGCCTACCAAGCCAAAGATGGCTGGGTCGTCATTGCGTCTGTCGGATCGGTTTTTAACCGTGTTTGTACAGTCTTGAGATTGGACAACACCGAGGGGTATTGGAACGAGGCCAGCGCCAATGTTGAATCGATTCCAGGGATCGAATTCGAAGCCATCCTGCAGGGTTGGCTGGATGACCGCACTGTGAGTGAGGTCGTCGAGGCCATGAACGCCGCGCAGGTCGGCTGCAGCGCGGTGATGACCCCCAAAG
>Ga0315339_1003336_pt1 | contig 11364 bp, 6 predicted proteins | sample ASW17metaG_FD_204514 | JGI IMG/M metagenome (GOLD analysis project Ga0315339, IMG submission 204514) | Ammonia-oxidizing marine archaeal communities from Pacific Ocean, United States - ASW #17 | ecosystem: Environmental > Aquatic > Marine > Oceanic | place: USA: California | collected 2016-12-05
CGTGGATCATTTATAGCCAAGGAGAATGGAACAAAAAAGATCTGCAGGTATTTGATAAGCCAGCTGATCGAATGATGGAGGTCTATATGACCCGGATCGTCGACAACCAGTTTTTCGCTCGCGATAAGCTTCTAGCTTCACTGAAATCAACTGAGGACTGGGAAAGACACATCAAGAAAATCCGTGACTTCATGGTTCAATCAACTGGGCCGTTTCCAAAACGGACTCCATTAAATGCTCAGGTGACGGGACGAATTGAACACGAGGATTATCGTGTTGAAATGATACTCCTCGAGAGCCGACCCGATTTCTATGTCAGCGGAAATCTCTACTTGCCCAAAAATTTTAAAGGACCACGTCCCGCCGTATTAAACGTAATCGGGCACTACCCAAATGGTAAATCAGCCGAACATGTGCAACGTCGCAGCATCTCTCAGGCAAAGAAGGGTTTCGTCGCTTTTGCAATCGATGGACTGGGCCAGGGAGAGCGTCAGATTTTTGAATACACCTCGGATTTCAAAAAAAGGCCCCTTGCTTCAAACATGCCAGGGGGCGTACATAAGACCATCGGTTTTCAGGCTTTTTTGAGTGGAACGCATTCCTTCAATCTCATGGCCTGGGATACGATTCGGGCCGTTGATTACCTGGTCAGTAGATCCGAAGTGAACGCTGACGAGATTGCCATCACCGGCGCCTCTGGAGGAGGCATGATGAGTACCTACATCCTCCCCTTTGAGGAGAGGATCAAAGTCGCAATACCAGCCTGTAATCCCAATACTTACTCCTACCATGTCCACCTCCCCAGTGGATCCGATCACGAGAATGTTTTCTTTGGTTGTTTTGCAGCGGGCATCGACATGCGAGGTGACCCCTTATTAACCCACGCGCCGAAACCACTGTTAATCAACGCTACTTCCGACGACCACATCAATCCACCTCGCGGAACTTGGGAATTGGCTGGCTGGATAAATAGAGCCTACGCCGCGCTGGGCGCACCCCAGAAATTCAGAACATCCATGCTGGATGGACCGCATGGCTATCGAAAAGAGCAACGAGAAGTGGCAACTGCCTGGATGCTCGAGTGGATGGGTGGAGACGCGACCGACAATCTCGAAGAAGAATTCCCCATAGAAAAAGAGAAGGATCTCTGGTGTGCTCCCAACGGAGATGTCTATCAGCTCCCGAACAGCAGGGAACCACACGAACTAATTGTTGAGTATTCTGAGAATCACAAACCTGCTTGGAACAAAGTTAAATCTGCAAACGACTTGAGCAAACTTCAGACAAAGCTGAGTCCATTGATTAAAAAGGCACTGGCAATTGATAAGCCTGTTGCACCGGTAATATTCGATACTCAGTCGGCCCGCATAGTAGACGACAAGAAGCTGATACCTGTCACCCTGAGGCCGGAACAAGGCATCGTACTGCCGGGTATACTTATCGAGAACGCCCATCCCTACTCAAATCCCAAAATGGAGGATCCTAGCAAAATCCACCGGATCTGGCAGCGGAAAGAGAATTCACGATTCGATGCCTGGACCGAATCGAAACAAAGTTATTCAACCGGACCGGTCATTCTCTATCTAAACGACGCGGGGAAACAGGCTATCCTTCAGGAAACGGAACTGGTTGATCAATTTCTGAAAGACGGCTTCCGCATACTGGCAATAGATTTTCGAGGAACAGGGGAGACTGCTCCCGGACGAGAAAGCTGGCACTGGGACTACCTCATCGGCAAGCCACTCTTTGGTCAGCGCGTCAAAGACATCTGCTCCAGTGTTCAATGGATACAACGGCCCGAATTAATGGCCAGTGATATATATATATGGGCAAATGGCGTAAGTAGCCTGCATGCGACATTCGCAGCAAATCAATCCGATGCCATTTCAGGATTGATCCTGGAAAACCCTCTCATCTCCTTCGAGAGTGCGGTATCGACTAGGTTGCCCGAATACGGAGACGAAATCCTGTTGCCCAAAGTTCTAGAGTCATTCGATATACCTCAGGTGTTTCAGTCGCTGGCGCCGTTGAAAGTGACCGTGATCAATCCGTTGCTCGGTGATAAGAGTCCTGCTTCGAAATCCGATATTCAAAAGACTTACCGATCCGTCACAGAAAGCTACCAGGCCATCAATGGAATTGAACATTGGTCGGTTCATTCAGGAATTGAAAGTAAGGACCGAACCGGACTCATAAGGGAAGTCTTGTTGCCTATGAAGCGAGAGCGCTAGCCTTAAAAGACGAAGGTCCTTTATTATGAGAATAAGGACTTGCTGTAGAATCTGACAGGAAGACCCAAGAGAGTAATTTATTTAGCTGGAGTTCTAACTATTCATTTTTCGGTCCCCAAACTTAATGCGTATTCGATGTTGTTAATCGAATGAATAACGCTTAAGAATGTTTCGCATAGACGCTAATTATGAAGAATAGAAATAAAAGCCCACAGAAACTGTCAGGTTTTTTCAATGGAGTATTATTTTTAATAGCGCTTCTCAATTTTCCAATTCTCGCATCCGGACAACGCGAAGCATGGCCTGAAAGCCTTGAAAAAGTTGTCCTGAGCGAGCACACTATTCCAGGCTGGCTCAACGAGGGTCCCTTCATTCAGGCCCGGGGAGGCTCGGAACCCCTGATATTCATCGTCAGAAGAGGTCATGGGTTTTCATTCCTCAGAAACCTGCAGGAACGAAGAGGCTTTGCCGACCCATCGCTCGAAGAAAACTGGAAGGCTCTTTTTAATGATGAAACAATAGCACATGAGGTGAAAGCCGGCAGTACGTATTGGACGACTCAATTGTTCAAGGGATTCGGCCTGGAGGCGGAAGCCGAAGACAGGAAATACATCAAAGACCTTGTCCCCAAGCTCCAGAAAAACGGATTTCGCGTAGGCGGTTATATCGGAGGGACTATCGCCTACGAAACATTCCTCTTCGAAGAACCCGCGGCTGAAGACTGGTTCGTCCCGCTGGATTACTGGGGAGAAGCAGCCACTTACGGCAAACAGTATTTTCGACGACGAGTCTGGTTTAATCATCCCGGCTACAAGGACTACTTAAAAAAAGTAATACGCCTGGGCGTCGAGGAATATGGCATGGACCTTATTCATTTTGATAATATAGGAAATCAAGGCAAAGTCCCTATATTCTCACATCCCATGGCAATCGAGGCTTTCAGGGATTATCTGCGAATAAAATATACGCCCGGGAGGCTCAAAGAGCGATTGGGTTTCAGCGATCCGAAGTTTGTCTTACCTCCTGTGGCACCTGCGCTTGGGGATCAACCATTTTTCTACGACCCCCTTGTCATGGAATGGATCGATTTCCGCTGTCAAATTCTGGGTGACTATATCAAAGAGATGACCGACTACGTCCGTTCGTTAAACAAGGATGTGGCAACGGACATCAATATTGGAACTTTGAAAGGCGACAATGCCGCCTGGAAAGGGAGCCAACGCAGATCCCTTCTACTTCCGAACACGGATGTCTATATTGTGGAAGGTGGAAATGGTGGCCAATACACTGAAGACGGCAGACTGATTTCCAACATCCGCGATTATAAAATCGGTAGAACTTATTCTAATCTTGTCTTGAATCGAATGGGATCTCCTGGAGGTAGCGATTACACTCCAGTTACTGTTCCCGAACAGCTTGCCTTTAACCAGCACTGTATGGGACCGGCATCAATGAAACCAGAAAACTGGAAGTACATCAAATTTATGAAGGACAACTTCAAGCATTTCCTCAACACAGAGAATATCGCCGATGTTGTTATACTGCGCTCGTATCCATCGATGGCCTACAACAACTACAGCACGCACCAGAGCACCATCCTGTTCGAGCAGACCCTCATTCAAGCCAACATACCGTTCGATATTATTTTCGATGAACATCTCGAAGATCTGTCGAAATATTCCGTACTGGTACTAGCCAATCAGGAAAGCCTGAGCGATTCGGTCGTGGAACAGATCAAAGACTTCGCCAACAACGGAGGAGGCGTAGTAGCTACCGGGCTCACTTCACTTTTTAATGATTGGAGGATTCGCCGCCCTACTTTCGGACTGATCGACTTGTTTAAAACCGAGCCCCCTCCGCCAGCCGCTCGGGGAGAACTGCCGGCTCCACTTGAGGAAGTCGAAAACCGAAACCACTACGGTAACGGCCGCGTGGTCTATATAACGTCAATTGAACCCTCGAAGAACCGACCTGAATTCGCTGACATGAATAATAAATACTGGAAGTTGCCCAGGAACTGGCAGCAGCTCAAAGAAGCGGTCACCTGGGCAGCCGGAGGTGAGTTATCGCTGGAGATTAAGGCACCTACCTATGTAGTTGGGGAAATACTCGAACAAAAAGAGTTAGACGAGCTGATCATCCATCTGGTTAACTTTAACGTGGTCAACGAACCGGAAGTAAAGAACGTGCAAGTCGATTTAAACATTCCCCAAGGCAAATGCATTACACAGGTGTCCATGCTTACCGCAAAAGATTCAGGAACCCAGACTAAGAGCCTTAAGTTTAAAATGGAAAAAAACCGACTCCACTTAACGGTCCCCAAACTGAATGCGTATGCGATGCTGTTAATCGAGTAATGAAGGCTTCTATGTTCAGACGAATTTTTGTATTCGCCTATGTCATCTTTGGAGGCGCCTTAGCTGCTGCCGACCGGATCGCCCAGGTTGAATGCATCGAGTATCCAGGCAGAGACCCCGGTGTATGGAATGCTCTTTATGCAGCTGAGGACGGCAAGGTTTACTCCGGTCTATGTACTCATTCGGGCAGTGCGCATTTCTATCGTTATGATCCCGGTACGAACAAACATGAAAACCTTTACGATATTGCTGATTTTCTGGGAGAGCGAAGAAAGGGAATCCGAACCAGCGGAAAGATTCATACGCCCATCGTTTCAGACGGAAAAGGCGGGCTCTATTTCGGATCCCTCAATGCAGCAGTGGGCCCACACAATATCGACTACACAAGTTGGCAGGGTGGGCATTGGTTACGCTACGATCTGAAAAGCGAAACACTTTCTGATCTAGGGTTGGTGGCACTCGGCGTAGGACTTTACACCATCGGCATAGACCCCCAACGGCAAAGACTCTTCGGCCTGGGTTACACGGGCTACTTTTATCGTCACGATATTGAGAGCGGAAAAACCGCCAATCTGGGCCGAGTATCCAACTGGGATATCTGCCGCACTACGATTACCGATGACCTGGGGAATGTGTATGGATGCTTTCCCATTGGCAGAATCTGGAAATACGATGCGAAGACAGAAAAGATAAATGATTTATCAGTGCGGATTCCCTACGACCCCACCATCTTCCCTGTTCAAGTTGAGCGGCCCATGATTGACCGCACGGGTGACTGGCGGTCCGTGGTTTGGGATCCGGTGGAAAGAGTTATCTACGGTGTGACCACCGGTAGTGGTTCCATCCTTTTCAGGTATGATCCTTTCAAAGGACCAGAGGGTGAGGTCACCGAACTTGGCAAACTCTGTGCGCCGCGATACATGGAGAGTGATCAAAAAGACATTCCCTTCTCTACCCTGACGCTCACCTTTGACAGCAAAGCCCGAAAGATCTATTACATCGCTTCAGCCAGAACTTTTCAAGGTGGCCGGTATTTTGAGACCTTGAATGCTCCTGGTAATTTCCACCTGATCCAGTATGACTTGAAAACCAATGAGCGAGCGGACTTGGGAATACTTCAGTCTAAAGATGGTCGGCGTGTGTTCGGATGCGAGGCAGCCTCCATTTCTCAGGATGGAACGCTCTATCTGGCTGGGTTGGTCGAAGTGGATGATAAAAGCAAATCAACCAAGACTTTGGATGGCATTCCTTCCGCCATGCATTTGATCAAATACAAGCTGCGCTGATGTCCGTTAATTTTCTAAATATTAAGGAATTCAATGATGTCTAAATTGAGAACCGTCTGGCCTCTGATACTTGGATTTTTTCTCGCTGCTCACACAGCAGGCTTCGCCCAGGACTGGGCCATTTCGGGTATCAAACAACTACAGCGGGTCGACATCCGAGAACTGGGTTATCAACAGGTTAATCAAATTCCAGAAAACAGCAGTGCAATCACATCGTTGCTGACCACCAGTAGCGGCAAAATCTACGGCGGAACCACCGGCGAAGATGCCTACTTGTTTTTTTTCGATCCAGCCTCCAACAAAGCTCAACACCTTGGGAAACTACCTGATCAAAGAAGCATCCACCACTCACTCGTTGAAGGCAAAGATGGCATGATTTACATCGGGACGGGAGGAATAGATCCGTTTGAATCTATCGAATTTTCGCATGAAGGAATCGGTGAAAACGCGGATAATCGCTTTCACAACAAAACGGTTTGGCAGGATGTGCAAAAACACTTTGCCCAAGCACCCAGCGGTCACCTGTTGCGCTACGATCCCAATACAGAGGAGAAGCCTATACCGGTTCAAGGTGTTTTCTCAGAAGATCATGTGGTTCAATTTGTAGATATGAACGCCGAGGTCGAAGACCTTGGAGTTCCGCTGGCGAACAATATGATTTACGCCATGATGGCCAGCCCAGATGGAAATGAGATTTACGGCCTGACCTATCCGGATGGACACTTCTTTGTCTACGACACGGAAAAGGAAGCCTTCGAAGACAAAGGTACCATCGATCAACAAATCCGCTTTCATGGACCGGAACGTCATTGGAGGAGTTTGCCCAGGGCGCTTATTTGCGATGACTCCGGAAACGTTTATACCTCTGGGGCTGATGGTATGTTGGTATATTATGATCCGAAATCAGGAACGATTGAATCGACTGGCCAAAAAATTCCGGGAGACACTTATCCCATTCACAGAGCGGACACCTACGCAGTAGTCGAATGTTTTGCCAAAAATGAGGATGGATTGATCTATGGAGGTTCTTCCGACGGTTATCTTTTCTCTTTCAACCCGGCTAGCAACGTGCTTCGCAACCTGGGGAAGGTTCGCTCTGAAAGGAGACTAAGAGCACTGACTATTGGAAAGGACGGACGCCTATTCCTGGTTGCTGGTGAACGTCCTGAAACCAGTGGTTCCCCCTGCCAGTTTTACACCTACGATCCCTCACAGGCGTCATTCACAACACTTGGCCTCCTCATTGCTGATCGCAGTCCGCACTACTATTGGCGTGGTTACCAGTTTGACAGTATCACAACGGGCGTAGATGGAACGATCTATCTGGGCGAAAGTGAGCGGCGGTCTCATCTGTGGTTATATATTCCGTGACCCAAATTCCTCACCAAATGCGAGCAAAGATATGAAAAGTATCAGTTTTATAATGACGAGAAATAATGGTTTGGATCAAAGATAATTCCGGAACGATATACAGAGCGTTTTTAGTAATGCTGGGATTGGTCTTCTTAAGTCCATGCTTCAGTGCAGAAAAGCGGCCAAACGTCATCGTAATTATACCTGACCAGCAGCGATACGATTCCTTGGGCTGCAACGGAAATCCCGACGCAATAACACCGTTTATCGATCAATTGGCGAATGAAGGAGTCAACTTCGACTCGGCTTTTGTTTCACAGCCTGTTTGTTCTCCAGCTCGTTCGTCCATTTTGACCGGTCTCTTTCCTCATAAAACTGAAGTGTGGGAAAACGATACGACCCTTACGGATCACACCACCGCTTTCCCGAGGATTTTGCATGAACACGGTTATAAGACGGGGTATATTGGCAAATGGCATCTTGGACCAAAACCGAATCCTGAAATTAGACCGATAGATGGTAGACCCATTGTCCCGCCTCCAGACTACTTCGATGTTTGGCAAGGCCACGATGGCGGCGCCTCTCAGTGGATCGGACAACCCATGAACAAATGGACGGTGCCCGACAATGACGAGACAGGAATTCCCGATTTTGGTGATGAAGATCCTGGCACCTATCGGGTGGACTTTGAGATGGACAGGGCCATTGAGTTTGTTAGCCGAAACAAGGATAAGCCATTTTGCCTGACGGTTTCGTTCCGACCTCCACATACGCCTTGGACTGCACCTTTAGAAAATTGCCTTCGCTTTAAAGGTCGGGTCAAATATCCAACCTATTTCGCCATGGTAAACCGGGTCGATGAGAACGTAGGTCGGCTACTGTCCACCTTGGACGAACTGGCTATCAGGGAAAACACACTCATCGTTTTTACCTCAGATCACGGCCATGATTTCCGGTACCGCTGGAATCCTCAACCCAAACGGAATTGCTACAACACCGCCAGCAAAGTCCCGCTCATTTTTAACTGGAAAGGACAGTTTCAAACCGGATCACGTTCTCAACTCATGAGCCATGTGGATATTGCACCCACCATTCTTGATTTATGTGGAGTTGAAATTCCCGGTTCTATCCAGGGCCGTAGCGCGAAAGAACTGCTTCTGAACTCCAGAAGTGACTGGCGGGATTCCGTTTATTTTCAAAACAGCCCGTTTCGCCGCGATGGACGCCACAGTGAGGAAGGCAAAAATGCTGCCATGTTCGAGCGGTGCCTGGTGACTGCTGAGTGGAAACTGATCCTTAACAGTGAACGTCCCCCGGAACTCTTTCACCGACAGGACGACCCGGAGGAAAAAGATAACCGGTATGAAGAAGCAGGATTGGATTCAGTCCGGAGTGATTTGTTCGAAAAATTTGAGAATTGGGCCTGGGAAATCAATGACAGCCTAGCGCTTAGTAAATGGCTTTTATACAAATGGAAGAACCGTTTGCCCTAAGGTTCGATTGATCGGCAACAGCAATTCGGGGATTCAGTATCGCTCGGAGCATCTGAAAGATAAAGGCGAGTATGTGGTGGGAGGCTATCAGTGCGACATCCATCCTAAGCCAGAGAACAACGGAATGCTCTATCACGAACGTGGACGTGGAATCGTGGCGAAGCATGGTCAGGAAGTGATGGTGGACGAAGCAGGCGACAAGTGGATTACGGGGACGACCGGTCCCATTCCGCAAATCGAGCTGGAGAATTGGAATACCTTCGAAATCATCGCGACCGGCAATAAGCTGGTGCATAAACTCAACGGAAAGGTTTGCGCCGAAATTATCGATCATGATCGGGAAGGACGATTGATGAAGGGTATTATCGCCCTTCAGGTGTACCGCGGACCTGCCATGCGTGTGCAGATGAAAGATGTCGAATTAAAGCATTTGCCCGCTGGCGGCCTATTGTCGCTTACGGACGCGCCGATGCCGGCGGGTGCCCGTTCCGCGATCACCGCGGGATTCAGTGACGCCCGTCCCGGACAGGATTCCAAGCCTGCCTCGTCCAAAGTAAAATCGGCGGGCTCCGGATCGTCCAACACACGAAATATCAGCCGTAAAGAAATCAAAAAACTTCGCCAGGAGGTGAGTCGACTGGAGGAAGTGGTTTCCCAGCTTGAAGCGAAGCAAAATGAAATCACCGACGCGCTCGAATCGCCACAAACTTACACCGATCCCGGTAAAGCTCACCACCTCAACCGAGAGTTGAGTGCCGTTGTCGACCAAATCGCTCAGGCGACCGCCGAGTGGGAGGCCGCGGGTGAAAAACTCTTCGAGGCGGACAAGTGAGGTTGGAGAGATGCTGAGTTTCTGAGTTGCTGAGATACTGGGGTTCGGGAATTGAATTGGCTGATGATTTGGAAAAGAGGTTTCCCTATACTCCAGGGCACTTCGGTAAACCCAATCCCCACATTCCGTAACCACTACCTTCGGACAATGGTCGACGGCGTTAGCTTACTTTTGAATACAAATGACTTCTCGTATGGTTTGCGCAAATATCCTTCCATTCGAGTAGGTCATATTGCTTCGCGTCCACGCCTCGCCTAGAGTGCCCAAATCGTTGATGGAAAGAAGAGCGTTTTCGTTCAAGACTTTGGCGTTCCAATCGATGACGTAGACCATACCGTTCATGATCGGGACATAGAGGTGAGGTCCTATCGCTGTCGGAATTTGGGCGGCGAAGTGCCCCCAGCCATTTCCTTGGGAACGAGCGTCACCCAAAAGTTGGAATCCACGGGTATTGACCATCTTGTTGGTTTTGAAAGTCCAATAAGAGATGTCAGTCGGGACGTTGAAAGTTTTCTCCGGTTTGGATGCCAAATCGCTTTCATCCCAGATAAATTGATCATGCTTGTTAGGTTTGCGCAGCATGCTTACTGGTAGCTGAAGATATTCGACCTTCCCTGTATTCGCATTTATCCGACCGAGGTAATTGTGAATGTAACTCCGGAAGTAGTGATAATCTCCCACTAGCAAGTTTGATTGGTCGCTCTTCTCGGACCTTGGACTTGCTTCGATATCCATCGCCTTCGTAATCCACCGATCTCCTTTTTTCATTCGAACGCTGACGTTCTTAACCAGTGAAGTTTTTCTGGAAGTCTTACCTGAGCTGACATCGACCCACCAATGTTCTTCATCATGGATGACGAGGGCTTGTCCGTTGTGAATGGGCTGTGTCTGCCGGCATTCAAAGCCATCGATTGCTAGCTTCCAAATTTCGGATCCGTCCGCTGCATCGACGAGGGATACACCTAATGGATTTTCCGGAGGCTCGTGTCCGCCTCCACGACCAACCAAAAACACATCCCGTCCATCCTCCAGTTTCAACGGCATGGGTTGGCTCCCAACGTTGCCGCCACATTCAGTTGCCCAGAGGGGTTGACCTGTTTCGAAATCGACCGCTTGCATTTGCGTCCACTGGGAGAAGGGGAGCTCTTCTTTGGGATGGGGGTAGCCGCCTTTTTCATCCGGAGGCCAATTCATCTGCATGTAGATGAGTTTATTATCTATCAGAAAGGGAGAGCCGCGGTAGGAGGAGAGCGCTTCGCGGCGCCAGATACGATTGCCTTTCATGTCGAAACTCTCAATGACTCCGGAGGCATTGAAGAACGCCACCTGTTTCCCATTGGTAACAGCAGGCAAGCCGGAACTATCCCCCCAGCTACTTGCAATCTTTAGAGGATAGATACCGGGGATTTCTCGCGTCCATAAAGTGGAACCATCTTTGGTGCTGCAGCAATAGGCTATGACATCTTTTGCTAGAACGGTATCTTCCTGCACGGGTTTGTTGATTGTGAAGAACAATTTGTCCTCCCAGATTGTAACCGAGCTTTGCCCTAACTCAGGTAGCTCCTTTTTCCAGGCGATGTTCTTGTCCAGTGCAACACTCCATGATGTGGGTGCACTTTCATCGGGTATAATGAAGGTGCCCTTGGGTCCACCGGCCTGGGGCCAGTTGTGGGCGCATAGCGTGCTGGTTATAATGAGGCTGAGTAAAAGGGATTTTAAATAGGTCATTCGCTTCTTAAGGTACGATGAAAAGGTCGAGGGGAGTTTTACAAGCTATAGTCGAACGATGTCAGTTTTAAAACCTTAAGTCTG
>Ga0315339_1003337_pt1 | contig 11363 bp, 12 predicted proteins | sample ASW17metaG_FD_204514 | JGI IMG/M metagenome (GOLD analysis project Ga0315339, IMG submission 204514) | Ammonia-oxidizing marine archaeal communities from Pacific Ocean, United States - ASW #17 | ecosystem: Environmental > Aquatic > Marine > Oceanic | place: USA: California | collected 2016-12-05
CGATGAAATAGGTCTGCCCGAAGCTAGAGCCTAGTGCCATAAAAAAACCAAAGGATAAAAACCTCAGGTTATCGGTAGTGAACTTTATGTGGTTGGTAAGGTGCAGCATGACCCTATTAAAAATTGATTACAGATCCGTTACCTTCAATAGTTTTCCTAAATGTTTTCCCAAGGGTACTCGAGTTGCTGGTCGAAGCTGTTACCCGGAGATGTCCACACCTCGTTAAGAGTGGTTTATGTGGTCTCGATTGGAAGAATTCTAGGGATTGTTCTTGGTAAACTATATGTATTACTCGGTCCACTAAGAAATTTCAGCTATGTAACGCGGTAAAGTTATCTGTTATTCTGTAAGACTAACATGGGTGAAAAAAGATGAGGACAGCAATAGTTAATATAGGCACCATCGTGACGGGAGACTGGCGACAGTCTGGCGTTGATGGTGACACTATAGTGATGGGTAATGGTATCATTGAGGTCGTTGGTACAGCATCTGGATCCGCTGTCAGTAAGTGTGATGTGGTAATTGATGCTGATGGGGCAACGGCAGTGCCGGGATTTATTGATTCACAGGTTCATAACACATTTGGCGACTATACCCCGCGTCAAAAAACGGTCGGTTTTTTGGAGAGTTACGTTCATGGCGGCACGACCACCGGTATAAGTGCATCTGAAGTTCATGTCACAGGACGGCCCAAAGACCCTGAAGGGGTCAAAGCGCTGGCGGTCGCTGCTCTAAAATGTTTCGAAAGCTATCGACCAGGAGGTATGCGGTTTTGGGCGGGTTCAGTGATTTTAGAACCTGGCCTTGTAGAAGCTGATTTTAAAGAGCTTTCGGATAAAGGGGTTTGGTTGGCAAAGGCGGGGTTCGGTGCCGTTGATACACCTTACGACTATGCACCCATGGTCGATTGGGCCAGGAAGCATGGGATGGTGACGACTGTACACACCGGTAGTGCTTCTATACCAGGCTCATCTGGGATATGGGCAGATCATTTGCTGAAAATGAAACCTCACGTATCGTTTCACGTAAATGGGGGCCCAGCGGCGATGCCCGACGAAGATTTTCCCCGCCTTGTTAACGAGAGTGATATAGCCCTCCAAGTTTGCACAGCCGGTAATTTAAGAACACTCTTGATGACCGCCGATTTGTTACGTAAAGCCGATCAGTTTGATCGGCTTTTAATAGCGACCGATACTCCCACGGGTTCCGGTATTATGCCTTTAGGAATGATGTATACGATAACCCATCTAGCGAGCTTAACCGACTTGCCTGTTGAGCATGCAATTGCCGCGGCAACTGGCAATAATGCGAAAGTTTATGATTTGAATTGCGGATTATTACGTGTTGGAAGTGACGCGGATGTCTTACTACTGGATGCGTGCGTTGGTAGTTCTAAAAATACGGCACTCGATGGACTTCGTAATGGCGATATTGTCGCCATTGGCGCTGTTATTACAGATGGGATCCCAAGATTTGTTGGAAAAAGTAGAAATACACCTGCCCCTAATCGTAACATCCGTGTGGCTGAATGTCGTCTCCCAATGGATTTCAGTGGTAGCACTCACTAACGTATCTCCTCAGATCAGATAATTTAATTTTGGCATGGATGAGTTTCCGTAACACAATGCCGTCCTAAATGATGGAATCGTAAATTCCGTTAACCTAGTATATCTATTGTTGGGAAACGTGTTTTTCAGTGTGGAGGAGAAAATTCTATGAAGGAGGCTAATTTTGAAAGTTACCATATACGGAAATGGTACACCCAAATTGAAGATAGTTTAGCTAATGAAACCGGAAAACTAGCCGATGGAGAACCATCAAAAAAAATAGTTATAGCTGCTGCTATAGAAAATCCATATGCGGGAACATACTCTTCATCCTTAGAAAAGATTGTTGGAGATTCGAAGTTGTTAGGGGAGGAATTTGCTCGCCGTATTCATCAGTTTGCTGAGACAGTGGAAATTCAGGGATATGGAAAAGCCTGTCTCGTTGGAACTTCCGGCGAATACGAACACGGTAATGCATTTCTAACAACTATGTTTGCTAACCCCGTTCGTGATGCAATTGGAGGAGGAAAATCATGGATTCCTTCAACGGGAAAACGCGGTGGCCCAGGTATTTCGATAGATGTCCCTTTGTCTCATAAGGACGCCCTATACGTGCGTTCGCATTATGATACTGTGACGGTCTCGTTTAACGATGCCCCTGCACCAGATGAGGTGATTGTAATTTTTTCATTCGCAACGAGAGGTCGATTGCACGCTAGGTTAGGGGGGCTTCGAGTTAGTGAAATTGAGGGTAAAAATGGCCTCACATAAAGAGAAGGGGATGTATATAAATTTAATTGTATGCATCCCGATGTTGAGGCCACGATTGGTAATCCATCAGGGCGGGTTGTTCACTTGTAATTTAAAGGTTCATTCGGTTGGTCGTATTTCTGTCCTTTCGTGAAGCTCTAGTTTAGGGTCGGACCCTGATGGGTCATTTTCCTAATAGGATTGTGAAAGGGTACGCACCTCCTGCATCAATCTATCTGCACTAAAGGTACCCAATAAACTTATATCAAACCCGCCGGCTTCAAGTGCACTGGCCGTCCAATTGTTGCATGTATTGAATATATGAAAACTACCTTTACTGGGATAAAATAGGCTGGATGAGTAGAGGCCTTTTTGGATCGCTTTAGCCCGTTTGTCTCCAAAGCGTTCAAAGGTGGCATCGATAAATTTGACGAGACGATAAAAATTTTTGTCCCCGATTTGAAGCGATATAACCTCAGCTTTAGGAAAGGTATCCCAAGGTTGTGATTGCAAACCAACCATATGTATGACGGCTGGGGTTGGTACCAGTGCAGCACGTAATGTATTGTAAATTGTTAGATGATTGGTGGGATAAATAGTTTTATCACCCCGGCCAATATCGATATATCGCGCAGACGGGAAAGTTGCTACTTCAGGAAGAAGGTCAGGTGGAATGTCTGTTTTCAGCAGGCTGATGCCGCTATGCCAACCATTGCTTGTGACAAATATTACTTTATTCGAATCAGAGTTAGCATTTCCAGTTAGAGACCCGATGGGTGATAGTATGCAGCACGTCATAATCAACGTGAATAACGACGCTCTTAATAATTGACGTGGCGTAAGAATTTGCATTAGGGGTACCCTGTATTACCTAAATATATATGGTTAGCCTCTGAAAAATTATTTTAAAGGACTAGTAAAGTTTAAGATCAACAGATCATTCTAAGTTTTAATACAAAAATTTAAAATTAAGGTCCGATAAAGAGAAAAAGCCGGTACGATTTTACTATCCGATTGGTTATGCCACTTTATCAATCTAAGATAAAAATTTTACGAGAATTTGATGAAATCAAAAATACAAAAAACTCTACTGTGCCAACGGTTACTCGAAGTAATGGAGAATGATATTATTCCGAAGACCCGTATCGGGGTTGAAGTTGGTAATAAAATTTTTGGGGCAGCTATTTTACAGAAATCGGACTTATCATTGGTCGTTGCAGGAACCAATGATGAAGTCACCAATCCACTGTTCCACGGGGAAATTTCGACCCTGAACGCTTTTTACGAACTCCCAATGACAAATCGTCCTGAAACAAAAGATTGTTTATTTTTATCAACTCATGAGCCTTGTTCACTATGCTTGTCAGCAATAACCTGGGCTGGTTTCGATAATTTCTATTATTTTTTTGGATATGAAGAAACGCGTGATACTTTCAATATTCCCCATGATCTAAAAATTTTGGAAGAGGTCTTCAACGTTCGGAATGGTGCTTACGCCCACAATAATCTCTTTTGGAAGAGCCATGATGTTTTAAGAATGGTATCGGAAATCGAAGATAAAGAGGCCGCGTCATATGACAAAAAAGTTGATTCGATTAAGCAAGCTTACGAGATCTTATCGCTATCCTACCAGTACAAAAAGAATGATACCGCGATACCTTTGAGTTGATAGTTCAATGCAAAATTAATTTGGGACCTTGCTATTCGGGAATGCCAGCAAATATTGCTAGTCTGAATGTTAGTATTGCCGGTCATTCATTTTTTCGAGTGAGTTGTCGTGTGAGAGGCACAGAAAACGGCTTTAAAAGTCTTGTCCGATAGATGACTAACCACGATAAATACGTTACAAGGGTAACTTATTTTTTGGAAATAATTTAGATGGCAGGTAACATGACGCTATCAGAAAAATTAGATGAAAACGAAGAACAGAAACTGAGAGAATTTGAAAGTAAGATAGTCACCAAATCTCTGCTTTACTATTTAGCAGAGGGTGAACATCCAATATATTCAAATTCATCCGGTCCGGGTAACTTCGGTCACGGGGCAACAAATGGTTTACTGATGGGTGAGGACCCACGCTTACCAAAAATGCCCGAAAAGCCCACGTTTCCCGATTTTCTTAGATATAGATTTACAATTGGCGGTCAACAGCATTTACTTCAGAGTGCCCGGTTGGCAAAGATGAACGGGCTACCAGAAAAACTAATCTTTGCATGCCTCATGCATGATATTGCAATTTGCGGCTTTATTCGTTCCGATCATGGATATTGGGGAGCTCAAATGATTGCTCCTTACGTTGACGAAGAGGTAAGCTGGGCTATTAAAATGCACCAATGCGTTCGTTTTTTTTCCGATCCATCTAATAATTATGAATATCCCGAGAGTTATACGAAAATGTTTGGAGTAGACTATCAACCGGAACCCTACATTGTTGCTGAATACGAGAGTGCAAAAAAACATAAATGGTACATGTCTGCACTCGAAATCTGTAAAAATGACCAATACGCGTTTGATCCAAACATTTTGGTTAATTGGGAAGAGTTTGAAGATGTTGTCGGTCGTAACTTCAAGCAACCACCAGAGGGGCTGGGCAATGATAATTCCCCATCCGCGCACATCTGGCGCACGTTAAGGCGCCCCTGTAATGCTCTTTAGGAAAAGGAGAAGAAAATCCTTTCTATTAAGAAAGTATCATAACTATATGTAAGCGGATTCCTGGCTCACAGATTTCTGAATTTTGGTTATTAAAACTCAACTACGCTACGGATACTTTCGCCTGCATGCATCAGATCAAATGCCCTATTTATATCTTCCAACGGAAGTTTATGGGTGATTAAGTCATCGATATTAATTTTTCCATCCATGTACCAATCGACGATTTTAGGAACGTCGGTACGCCCTTTTGCGCCGCCGAAAGCCGTGCCACGCCAAACCCTGCCAGTTACCAATTGGAAGGGCCGTGTCGCAATTTCCTGACCAGCCCCGGCAACGCCTATGATGGTACTTTCGCCCCACCCTTTGTGGCAGCATTCCAATGCCTGACGCATGGTTAGAACATTACCGATGCATTCAAAGGAATGATCGGCACCACCATTGGTAAGATCAATAAGATAATCTACCAGGTCTTTCCCGACATCATTTGGGTTAACAAAATGCGTTAAACCAAATTTCTCACCAAGTTTTTTTCGGTCGTTATTTAGATCTATACCGACGATCATATTGGCGCCGACCAACTTAGCTCCCTGAACGACGTTAAGGCCGATACCGCCGAGGCCGAAGATAATCACATTATCGCCGGGCTGCACCTTTGCCGTGTTGATGACTGCTCCAATCCCCGTTGTCACCCCACAGCCGATGTAACAAACTTTGTCGAAGGGTGCGTCTTTGCGAATTTTTGCAAGTGCAATTTCTGGTAAAACAGTGAAATTAGAAAACGTCGAACAGCCCATGTAGTGAAAAATTATTTCACCATTCAAGCTAAAGCGCGATGTTCCGTCGGGCATCAGGCCCTGACCCTGAGTTTCTCGGATGGCTTGGCATAGATTAGTTCGTCCGGATGTGCAGTATTCACACTGGCGACACTCCGGAGTATATAATGGGATCACGTGGTCACCAATTTTTACAGACACTACGCCGGGGCCCGTTTCGACCACAATGCCCGCTCCCTCGTGACCAAGAACAGCGGGGAATAAACCTTCCGGATCATCGCCGGAGCGGGTAAATTCATCTGTATGACATACACCAGATGCCTTGATTTCGACCAGAACTTCACCTCTACCTGGTCCATCCAACTGGATAGTTTCAATGCTTAAAGGTTCACCAGCTTTGAACGCAATAGCAGCTTTTGTATCCATTTTACCTCTCAGTAAAGCCTGTTTATTGTATTAAAACTAACATGATATTTTTGGGAGAACCATTTAAATTGAAGCCATAATTTAAAAATAAGTTTCTATTAGACCTAACGTTCAAAAAACTACAAAGATATTTTAGTCGGAGATTTATTCTATGATCCATATTTGACTGAACAACCGTAAGGTTGTGTTGCAGCATGAGTTATTCTATTGCCTGCCATTAATTCACTGAGGGCATCTAGCACATAGTTTTTTGTTCCTGCGTCAATCTTCCCCCAAGAAGTTGGTTTGTCATCAATGGCACCCTTATAAACAAGAGTTCCTTTTGTATCTAAAATATACATATGGGGAGTGGTGCGTGCACCGTAAAGCTTCCCAATTACACCCGATGGGTCCATCACGACATGACTAGGCAGAGCTTTCCGAGAAGCAGTTAGTTTGTTCGCTTGATGTCTATTTACGTGTCCTTGCGTCCCAGGAGCCGAAGAAATGATAGTTATCCAGACAACTCCCATAACCTTGGCCTTGACTTGGACCATTTGCATGTTTCCGGTCATATATTGACGTCTAACATAGGGACAATCGTGATTGGTCCACTCGAGAATAACGATTTTTCCTTGAAAATCAGATAGGGAAACTCCGTTTCCATTACTATTGATACCTTTGAATTGTGGCGCTGGGGTTCCTAAACTCGGTGATGCGTTCACGGACGAAATAAAAAAAAAGTTGGTAACAAAACACACCAAGAAAAGTAAATTATATTTAAATCTCATCGTGCTGAGTTCCTATACTATCATTTTAATAAAGGTAATTTGTTTATACGATATGATCGATTATCTAAGCTTCCATTATGGGATCTTTTTATATTTATCATTCCCTCAAAGAATTTTAAACCTTCCTCGATCGCATATCCTGCTTTCATATTGATAATAATGTTTCTTTTATTTTTGCTGAAATTTTGAATTTCGCCGTTCTCAATAAGACCATCTATTCCCGGAAAAACATGCACTGATTCTATCCTTTTTAATTCATCCATTTTCATTGTGATAACTAGTTTTATTTGATTCCCAATACTAAAAACTTTAGATGGCCAATGTAATTCCTCAGGAACTAGACGCCTAAATTTTTTAAATAGTGATGCGTTTACCGGATTAATTTCGCCGTTTCCTGCCGGCAAGTTGAGATTTAAAACTTTTCGCTGAGGAATACAAATCTCTCTACATACTAGCCATTCAGCAACAGCTTTAAGATTGATGGGCCCTTTTTTTTTAACAGTTAAAGGTATGAGTAAGAGTGTTTCATTTTCGTAGCCATAATTCACGAGAGGACCGACTTTTATGATGTCGGGTAACGGCCAATGAATTTTTCCGATCTCTACGTTTTTAAATTTTTTCCATTTGAGTTGGGTTGGCAGACCAGAATCACCTGCGTAACGCCAATACGTATGCCAATTGGGTTGGAGTTTTTGGTGTAGCCCAACCCATATAATTCCCCGGTTTTTAGGTGCTGATATTGCTTCACTAATGAGAGCGGCCTTAACCAATTCAGTTTCATTATTTGCAGCGAGGGTATTAGATGAAAAATTCAATAATGCCAGTATCAAAAATCCTAATACGCCCATACTTGTAATGGGTAATTTTTTGATAATATTATTTCCTTATTCTATTGTGTTTAAATTTATTTCTAATTAGTTTGGGGTTGATATTAACAACAGAAAGGAGGTGATCCAATGTCCAGTGATATGGATGCTATTTTGATTGGCCTTGGTGTTAGTCATAGACGTAGGAGTAACCTCTTCGCTACCGGCTAGCGCTTAATCCAGTGATAGGGGCAATCAATAGCCCACTCACGGAAAGGGAGGCATCTGCATGTTGTCTCCCTTTTTGTTGTTTACAAGTTTATGACTTGTCTTTTATTTTCAAAAATAAATTGCTAATTTTTATTATATCATTTTTAAAAATAACTTTAGGCATAAAGAGGTGAATTATGACTATGATAGCTGTTGGTGAACAGGCCCCGTCATTTACGATGGTTAATCAGGACGGTGAAACTGTTTCTCTTAAAGATTACGCTGGGAAGTTTGTTTTAATGTGGTGGTATCCCAAGGCGGATACGCCAGGCTGAACCATCGAAGGCAACGGGTTCCGTGATAGAATCCAAGACTTCGAAGAAAAAAAATGTGTGGTTCTAGGTGTTAGTTTTGATTCTACAGCTGATAATAAGGCTTTTAAAGACAAGTTTGATTTTCCTTACGACTTGTTAAGCGATGGTGATAAGGGAGCATCTATCCGGTTTGGTGCATCAGACGGTTCCCCGGGTAATGCGAGCCGGGTATCGGTGTTAATTGGGCCGGAGGGTGAGATCATTAGAGCCTACGAAAAGGTGATCCCCGCAGACCATCCTGAACAAGTGCTAGCCGATCTAGCTCTTGTTTAAATAGATCTATTCGCGTGCCCTATCAGCTTTATTATTGGTCCCACGTCCAGGGTAGGGGCGAAGTTATTCGCCTTGCCCTGGAGGAAGCCGGGGTTGACTATACCGATGTCGCGCGCGAGCAAAATTCGGAAGAGGAATCCCGGAACGTTATCCTTAAAGTATTACAGGATAAAACACTTTCACGAGTTCCATTTGCGCCCCCATTTTTGGTTGATGGTGGCATTATGATTGCTCAAGCCGCAAACATTCTCCTTTATCTATCGGACAAAATTGGGCTTGCGCCGCTGGATGAACCTGGACGTATTTTTGCTCACCAAATTCAATTGACTGTCACCGACTTTTTGATGGAGGTTCATGACACTCACCACCCAATTTCGAATGCCAAGTATTACGAAGATCAGGTCGAAGAAGCCAAGAAGCGTTCGGCTAATTTTATAGACAATCGTATTCCCAAACACATGGCTTATTACCAAAATATCCTCAACAACAACCCAACCAAATCCAAATGGCTGATCGGTGAAACTCTTACTTATCCAGATCTTTCCATATTTCAAATTGTTGAGGGACTTCGTTATGCTTTTCCCAATGCATTTTCTGAAATTGAAAAACACTACCCGAAAATAATAGCTCTACGTGATGCTATCTCCATACAACCGAACACTGCGAAGTACCTTACATCGAATCGCCGGATACCTTTTAATAATATGGGCGTTTTTCGTCATTATCCTGAGTTGGATAAATAACCAAGATAACACCTTCAATCCGGTTCGATTTGAACTAAGATTAATCCAAGAAGGCTAGGTTCTGCACTTTCGTTAAGGAATGCTAGCTGAAGGATCTTTATTCGCCGTCTGATTTCCATCTTTTATTAATTAATTCTTTGGGGGTGAATGGTCCATGAGGAAGTGTGAGCGTACGCCAAAAATACGAAAAAGAATTCGGGAATAGGTCTATGGGAAAGGTATCTTCTTCTAGCTTGTCCCTCGGAACCTTAACAATACTTAGCTGAGGATGCTTTTGAACGAGATAATCTAATTTTTCTTTGCGTGATTTGATTCGCGTTTCGCCACCATCAACTACCACGCCAATTAATTTTCCTTCTATCCAAAAGGCTACATCAATTTCAGCAAAACTAGGTTTGTTGTCCATAAAGTCAGGAGGCAACAGTATGTGGGCTTGAGGTAAAGGAAGCCACGCAGAAAATATCCAATCCTTGTAAATAAAAACTTCATCCTCAACACTCTCCGGTTCTAATTCATTTTTGTGTTTTTCAATCTGAGAATGCAAAAAGTCGAAATAACTTTCCAAAAATAACCGAATTAGTTTTGAAAATTGATTGGTGCAATTAATAACGCGTTCCCGACTGATTTGGAAAAGTTCCTCTGTGGATTGAACGTTTAACATCTGCCGGGTGGATATTCCTAACCAACCTGAACTGCTAAATCTAAGTCCGGGCGACGACGGGTATAATTTCGCATAATTGCTGGAAAGCTCAAATGCGTTGTCACCCGGCGGGATGCTAATATTTTCGAAGGTAGTTACCGGGTTGCTACACTGACCGTATATGATCAGTGTCCTGGGAAAGTCTAATGACAAGAAATTCGGATAGTCATTTGCCATTTAAATCTATCGCATTGGTTTCCTAGATATCCATTTCCATGACGTAAAGTCCTCCCGCCCACCTGTCACCTGCGTATACTATAGCATTCTCGTCAACATAGACTTCGTTCATCTGGATTGTGCTGACGCGAGAGTTTATGGGGCCTGGCGGGATGAAATAGGCGACCAGTTCAGGCTGATAGGGGTTTTTCAGGTTATAGACCCGAATTCCGGCATTGAAGAAGGCTCCAATTATTATTTCTTCACTAAAAAACGAGGGTCCGGGCCGGTTTTCATGCAAATTGTGGGAGCCAAACCTCCCTCCTTTATTGCCGAATTCATCTACCGATGGAAGTGGCAATGTGCTAATGGGCACTAAGTTTTTTTCATTACGAGCATCTATGACCCAGGTCAACTTTGGCCAGTCTTCACCATCATCCTTGATGCATTCGTCAGTTACGACCAGCAAACCCCGATCAAATAGCGGAAGGACCGTATGGGTAAAGCCAGGGTAAGGATTATGAGGGCTCCATTGGGAAACAACCTGAGGATTGGATTTATTCGAGATATCCAAAATAACCGCTCCACCGTCAATATAACCTAAGTAAGCCCGATCAGGATGACTTGGATAAATGTTGGCATTGTGAAGACGAAAGGCGTCACCACCTCGCAGCTCTTCGATGGGATCGGGATTGATCCGATCAGGAGGCGGAGCGTCGTCCTTCTCGCTGGTGCCAGGGTACCACCAACGACCGACTTCTTCCATTTTGCTAGGATTGCGGACGTCGATAATTTGATAAAATTGATCATCTCTAGGATGCCGTGGAGTGAAATCCGGAGCGCCGCTAGCCATGTGAACATACTCCCCATCTACAAACCAAAGGCAGTGTACTCCCCGGGAGTGGGGTCCTGCGGTCGAATGAAAACCAATCGATTTTGGGTTTTCAGGCTCACTAATATCAAACAGTTCGACACCTGCCGGCTCCAAACCTAACTCATAGACCTGATAGGCGACGGCAAGGATGTCTCCTGTCACCTCAAGAGAATTAGAGCGCATATTTTGGTGGGGTAATTCTGTCTGACAGACAATTTTTGTGTTTTTTGGATCTGAGACATCGACACCGGTAAAATTTTTGGGTGGACCCTCATGAGCAATCCATAAGATACGTTTATCCTTGT
>Ga0315339_1003338_pt1 | contig 11363 bp, 8 predicted proteins | sample ASW17metaG_FD_204514 | JGI IMG/M metagenome (GOLD analysis project Ga0315339, IMG submission 204514) | Ammonia-oxidizing marine archaeal communities from Pacific Ocean, United States - ASW #17 | ecosystem: Environmental > Aquatic > Marine > Oceanic | place: USA: California | collected 2016-12-05
AGTTCATCGAGCGAGGAAACAATGGGTAACCTACCAACAAATTCCGGTATCATACCATATTTGACGAGATCTTCTGGCGCTATTTCTTTAATCAGATTTTCATTTTTCCCCTCATCGATATCTACGTCGTTACCGAAGCCCATCGATTTTTGCCCTATCCGCTTATGAATGATTTTATCAAGACCAATAAATGCGCCACCACAGATAAAAAGGACATTTGAGGTATCAACCTGAATATACTCTTGATTCGGATGTTTTCGCCCACCCTGCGGTGGTACATTGCAAACGGCACCTTCGAGAATCTTAAGCAGAGCTTGTTGTACACCTTCACCCGACACATCTCGAGTAATCGATACATTATCTGTCTTGCGGCCGATTTTATCGATTTCATCAACATAGATAATACCGCACTCTGCTTTTTTAACATCGTAATTAGCTGACTGAAGCAGTCGCAATACGATATTTTCCACGTCCTCTCCCACATAACCTGCTTCGGTTAAGGTTGTGGCATCAACAATAGAGAAGGGAACTTCCAAAAGATCAGCTAGAGATTTAGCGAGCAGTGTTTTTCCACTTCCCGTCGGACCAATGAGAAGAATATTACTTTTTTCAATTTCGACCTCACTAAATTCCGTACTATGATCGCCGATGTCAGATTTTTCCGGATCCAATTCAGCCTGAAGCCGCTTGTAATGATTATAAACAGCAACAGATAAAACCATTTTAGCATGCTCCTGACTTATAACGTAATCATCAAGCGCCTCCTTGATTTCGGCAGGTTTAACTAGCTTAAAAGAAAATTTAGAATCTTGACTGGGTGACTTCAACTCACGGTCAATAATTGTTTTACAAACAGTTACACAAGAATCGCAGATATAGACGCCAGCAGGCCCAGCGATCATTTTCCGTACTTCGTTTTGCGATTTTCCGCAAAACGAACAGAAAGTCATTTTTGTCGTTTTTGCCATCGGAGGAAATATTTCAGAATCATTTTAAGCAGATTTTTTTTCTTTCTCTTTATCCTGATTCTTATCCTTCTTAAATTCTATGACATGATCAACAATACCGTATTCTTTAGCTTCTTCCGCTGACATGTAATAGTCGCGATCGGAATCGCTTTCAATTTGCTCAATCGGTTTTCCGGTATGCTCTGAAAGTATTTCGTTAATCTTATTTTTCCATCTCAAGATTTCCCGCGCTACAATTGAAATGTCAGAGGTCTGACCGGTAGCACCCCCTGAAGGCTGGTGTATCATTATCCGGCTATTGGGTAGTGCAAATCGTTTTCCCGGTGTCCCTGAAGAAAGGAGTACAGTACCCAAGCTTGCCGCCATACCGACACAATAGGTCACAACATCACAACCCAAAAAATTCATGGTATCATAAATAGCCATCCCATCAGTAACATTGCCCCCTGGAGAATTGATATAAAGTTGAATTTCTTTTTTTGGATCTTCACCTTGAAGGACCAACATCTGCGCAATAACCCCGTTAGCGACATAATCATCAATGGGGGTACCAATAAAGATTATCCGATCTTTAAGCAGACGGCTGTAAACGTCCCAATGACGTTCGGTACGGCCATCGTTTTCAACAATATGTGGTAGTGGTAAATAATAACTCACCAATGAGTCCTCCAAATTAAAAGTAATAAATTATTCTTGTGATCCCTGTTTATCAAGCGAAATAAAAAGGTTTATCAATCATAGATTCTCATCACTATTCTAAAATCCCACCATAATAATGTTCCAATAAAATTAAATTTTAGAATTTCGAAACCGATAATTCGATGAAGGTTTAACTCTTTTTAACCGTAACGGCTGATTCTTTTACCAAGTATTCGAGTGTTTTATTATAGATAATAGATTTTTGAATAGCCATCATCTGTCCTCTGTTTTTCTGCAATTCTTTTAAAATTTGTTCCGGTTTCGTCCCCGTCTGCATGGCTTCAGCCATTATATGGCTCTGTATGTCCTCATTTTTTATTTCGATCTTCTCTTCTTTTGCAATGCGTCCAAGAATGATTTGCAACTTTACGCGATGCGCGGCCGTGTTTTTCGCATTTGTACGAATTTCCTCTTCATGTTTTTGAAACTCGGTGTCGGGAATACCTCTTTGCCTGTTTTGATTTACGATATCATTAAAGATTCCCGTGGCTTCAAACTCGATCGCACTTTCAGGGAGAGGAAATTCAATGCGTTTATCCAACGCCTCGGTTATTTGAAAGCGCAATGATTGATTAATTTCCTGCTCTTTGCGGTGCTTTAATTCATCATTTATTTGCTTTCTAAACTGTTCAAGATTCTCAACGTGCAATTGCTTTAAAAATTCCTCATTCAATTCGGGCAGGACGCGTTCACGTACTTCGTGAACTTCCATGGAATATTCCGCTTTTTTATCCTTGAGTTCCGCGACAGCGTGATCTTTTGGAAATTTCATCTCCACATCTTTTTTGTCGCCGACTTTCATCCCAATCAAACCGTCAACGACAGCTTTTACTCCCATATCATTTTCAGCTCCTGCCTCCTCCCAGGTGTTTTCCTGCTTACCGAAAATATGTTGTTCGGGGACAATTTCAGTAATCAGTTGCTGACCAATCTTTCCCTCATAACTGACTTTTACATAATCACCCTTTTTAGCATCGCGAGTGACTTCTTTAAAATCTGAGCGTTGTTTGCGAATTTCTTCGATTGCATTATCAACCTCTGTCTCATCGACGTCCGCAGATGCTATTTCTGTCGGAATGCCCTTGTATTCGGGAAGATTAAATGACGGGGTAATATCGACGGTAATTTCGACCTCTCCATCTTCTCCTGGTGAAAATTTCGCGTCATCGATACTCACAACATTATAAATATCAAGTTTTGAGTCTTTTAATGACTTTTCATAGGCTTCCGAGGTCATTTTACGGTTTAACTCACTCTCTAATTCTTTTCCATATCGCTTCTTAATAAGTGATGCCGGGGCCTTTCCAGGGCGAAACCCCTGAATTTTCACGGAATGTGAAAACTCACCTAACAATTTTGAAGCCTCTGCTTCAACTTCTTGCCCTGAAACAGACACAACGAGCGTTTTGCGCGTTTCACTTATATCTTTGGTGCTAATATTCACAATAGGGGAAAATAATGATGGCCTATGGTTATCGGGAAAAGCGAGAAAATAAAAGGGAAAGAGAAGAGATGGTCAATCCGTAATTGAATGAGTTGGCTGAAAAACAGGTATGGAATCTATATTTATTTCATGCATCACACTTACGTAATACTCAACTCTACTAAACCCCATCCATTGAAAATGAATCACCGATGATAAGCTGAGAGAGGTAGATACATTTTTTAAGCGAATATAGTTAATACTTACAGTCAGATTTATATGTTAACACTCCGCCTTTTCTTCATCTCTCGGTTATCACCAAGCACCTTACGCAGATGAGTCAGATCCTTTTCCATCGAGTCAACAAATGCAAGAAGGTCAACGCCATGAACGATTAAATTAGCCCCCGTTTTATACCAGGCTATTTCCTGTTTGATGCTCTGCCAGTAATGGATCCCTGCCCCTTTATTCTGTTGGCGGGCCTTTTTAAAAATCTCGCGCACTGCATTATCAAACTTTTTAAAATGGTATTGCTCTGGAATTCCCAGGCTGCAAGACAGGTCGTGAGGTCCGATTAAGACCCCATCAAGTTCTTTAACCTGGAGAATGTCATCCAGGTTATTCATCGCGGGGACGCTCTCAATATTTACGATTAAAACATTCTCTCTATTATTAACTTCAAGATATTTCTCCAAGCCCGTTTCAAATTTTTCTCCCTCTTCTAATCGCTTTTTGAGGCGCACCCCTTTAATCGGCCTCAGCTTTACCGCACCACTTAAAGCCTTAACTTGCTCCACGGTTTCTACATAAGGAGCAATAATGCCGTTTGCCCCACCATCCATTACCATTGATGCATAATAGGGATCAGGTGATGGTATGCGAACGATAGGAGCAATACCTAGTGCCCGGTAAGCATTGCACATCCATGAGAGTTCAATGCGGTCAATGGCAATATGCTCGGTGTCAATAAAAACAAAATCCAACCCCAGTTTTCCTATCACATCCAACCAGCGTGGGGAATGAGAAACGATAAGTGTTCCGTATACGCGTTTGCCTGATCTTAAAGCCTTTGCAAGTTGTCTTCCTGTCATGAACAGACTTTTTTACTTGTATAAACACTTTGTCCAGAAAAATTAATTTTTTAGCTACCCCTCCAGTTAGTCTTAATCTACGCGATAAACCTCCGGCTTCGCATCCCTCATTTGATTAACTCTCAAATTTAAAAATAATCGTGGTACTGTGAGAAAGGGTTATATTAAGAGAATTATCGTAACCATCACTAGCGTCGTTATCCGTGACAAGTGCTCCTAAATTTCCTATTCCGCTCCCTCCATAGCTGTTCGCACTGGAATTAATAAGTTCTTTCCACTTACCTGGATAAGGCACGCCCAGGCGATAGTTTTGTTTTACGACGGAAGAATAATTACCAACCACGAGGTACGATTCTCCGTCATATCTCCCGACACGCAAGAATCCGATTACACTGTTATCCGAGTCATTGGCCTGAATCCATTCAATATTATCAGGATCATTATCTTTCTCATATAACCCGGGTTCAGACTTATATAGATTATTGAGATCACGCACGATTTTCTGAATCCCCTCGTGATCCGCATACTGCAGGAGGTACCATTGCAGGGTTTCATTGTAATTCCATTCAGATAACTGCCCAAATTCGCTTCCCATAAATAAAGACTTTTTACCGGGCCAGGCCCACATCAAGGTATAAAGCGCCCGAAGATTCTGCGCTTTAGCCGATATCGGCTCAGTGGCCATTTTCATAATCATGGAACCCTTACCATGAACCATTTCATCATGTGAGAATGCGAGAATAAAATTTTCTGAATCCTTATAGAGAGCAGCAAAAGTGAGATCATTGAGATGCCCTCTTCTCGATTCTGGAGTCCGATTAAAAAAACGCAGGGTATCATGCATCCACCCCATATTCCATTTAAAGTCAAACCCGAGGCCATTCGTCTGATGACTATGCGTAACGCCTTGCCATGAGGTCGATTCTTCGGCGATCATGATTGTGCCAGGGTAATAGTTTCGGACAAGAGCATTTAATTGACGAACGAAATGAATCGCTTCAAGATTTTCGCGTCCGCCGTATTTATTAGGAATCCATTCACCCGCCTTTCTCGAATAATCGAGGTAAAGCATCGACGCTACAGCATCGACGCGCAATCCATCGATATGGTAGCGTCTAAACCAGGCTAAAGCACTGGCAACAAGAAAGCACTTTACTTCATGACGTCCGTAGTTAAAGACCAGGGTTCCCCAGTCCTGATGATACCCTTTACGTGGATCTGTATGCTCATAGAGTTGAGTGCCATCGAATTCAGCAAGGGAAAAGCTATCCTTTGGGAAATGGCCGGAAACCCAATCCATAATCACCCCGATCCCATGGCAATGAAGCCTATCCACCAAGTACATTAAGTCTTCGGTATTACCAAAACGCTGAGTAGGAGCAAAAAACCCAGTCGCTTGATAACCCCAGGATCCGGTAAAAGGATGTTCGTTTAATGGAAGAAACTCTACATGGGTAAACCCCATATCTTTCACATAGTTGACCAGCTCATCTGCCATTTCCCGATAAGACAATGCCCGGTTACCCTGTTCAACGACGCGTTTCCAGGACCCAAAGTGCATTTCGTAAATTGAAACGGGTTGCTTTAACCAGTCATAATTCTGGCGCGCTTCCATCCAAGCTGCATCCTGCCATTCATAACGACCAATATCTTTTATGATCGATGCATTATTGGGAGGCGACTCAAATGAAATACCATAGGGATCTGTTTTTAGTCTCAGAAAATTGTCGGCACCAATAATTTCGTATTTGTATTTAGTATATTCTTCCAAACCCGGGATGAATAATTCCCATACACCTGAAGAACCGAGCAAACGCATGGGATGATACAAACCCTCCCATGAATTAAAATCACCGATAACTGAAACACGTTTGGCATTCGGTGCCCATACTGCGAACGCTACTCCGGAAACACCATCAATCTTGCGTATATGTGCGCCTAACTTTTCATAAATTCGGTGGTCATTACCCTCGTTAAATAAATAAAGATCATAGTCAGTTAGCGTCGGGAGGAAACTGTAGGGATCATGGAACTGTTGGATTTCTTCATTTGTTTTTTCAGTCCGTACAACATAGCGAAAGACTTCATGCCTGTCAGCTATCCATCCTTCAAAGAATCCCTCAGGCGCAATTTTCTCTAAAGGGTAGCTTTTCTCAGGGTTCGATTCGCAGTTAATAATCTCGCAGAAATTTGCATCGGGGATAAATGTTCGAGCGACCAGCCCCTTTTCTTTCTCAACGCGGCATGGATGTAATCCTAATAGGCTATGTGGATTACTATGCTTAGCGTAGAGAATAGCGTCTAATTCAGTATTATTGATTATCACGAATTCCCTATTTCGATTACTCCTTATTATTTAATAATACTCGATGAAAGATAGATTAATTATATTGATAAAGATAATTTACACCGGTCTACCACTCGCCTCGTACAGTATAAACATAATTATCTGAATTGGGAAAGAAATCTACCGCGAAAAGAGAGATTTTCCAATTTCTGTTTCCATGACCTGCGATTCAACAAAATTCGTGAATGAGCTTGATAGTGAAATACTAATATGCTATGAAAAATCGTATTACCCCTAAATTTTTGACTTGTGTGGCGGTTTTCAAGTCATTAAAAATGCTATCAAACGTGAGAGTCTTTAGATCTATTATATTTACTGTCTGGGTATTACTTGCTCTAAACAGCTTTAGCATACAGCCCCAGATTAGCTCAGACCACCCCATAGAGTTTGATGGGAATACCAAAACCATGGTTGCCCGGGGTGAAGCCACATTTATTCATGAAAACCTTACAGTTATCGCCAATGAAATTCGCTACGATCAAAACAAGCGTATTGCTGAAGCCCATGGCAATGTTAGAGTTACCTACGGCAATATACGTCATGTCAGCGAAGATCTCGTCTATGACGTCCTTGAGAGACGATTAAAATCAGGTCCCTTTCGCATGGGTTCGCCACCCTACTATGCTGTAGGCAAAGGACTTGATGGAACGGCGAAACAGATTAATCTCCTCGATACCCGGGTTTATTTTCAAGAACCCTCTCTGCTCGCCTTAAATATACAGGCTAAGGAAGTTAGATTTTTTCCGAACCAACGGCTTGAAGCAGACAATCCAACTTTCGGTTTGGGTGATGCTCCAATATTTCGCCTCCCCAGCTTTTCACAGGAGCGAGGACAAAAATATATACAATTAAAGGGCAGGCTTGGCTATCAGGGTCACCTCGGAGCCTATGTAAAAAATAATCCGCTAATACCTGTCTCGAAAAACTTATCGGTCGGCCTTGGATTTGATGCCTACACGGAGCGTGGCATTCTTCTAGGACCTGCTTATGCTTGGCAAATCAACCCTTTAAAAAATGGGGGAATCAGTCGATTCCAATCAGGCTATATCGATGACACGGGGAATCCGGGTCTAGACAGTCTAGGGAATAGAATCGATACGGATCGGTACTTTTTCGATTTTCAGCACATGCAGCCAATCGGTAATCGATTTCAAATATCAGCTAATGTTAATGCGTGGAGTGATTCTGAGGTGATGAGAGATTTCCGGCCGGATGAATTCCGCAAAAATCAGCAGCCGGACAATTATGTTGAAGCTGTATACCAAGGGAAAAACTACTTTTTTTCTGCATTTGCGCGCTTCAACCTCAATGATTTTAAAATGCAGCACGAGCGCCTCCCGGAAATCCGGCTCGATGTGATGCCGACTCCATTATTCAATACCGGTCTTTATTATAGCTTTAATGCCAGTGCCGTCCGACTGGAAGAAAACAGCATAGTCGGAAATCCTACCTTGGAGTCCGACCGCTATGATGCATTTTACTCCCTTTATCGCCCCCTGAAAGTGAATAAGTGGCTAAACATTATGCCCATCGGTGGCGCGCGATTTACTCATTACGAATCGACACTTAATAGTAACGATAGCTATACCAGGGTGATAGGAGAACTAGGAATGGATGCTGAAGTATCATCTTATGCAACCTGGGATTTTCAAAATCCACTTTGGGGAATTGATGGATTGCGTCATGTTTTTAAGCCCGTATTACAATATCGCTATCTGCCCGGAGGAGATTCAGGAAAGAATAAAATTATTCCTATTGATCGCAATTATTTTGGAACGAGTTTACCGTCAATCGATTTAGGTAACACCCGCCATCTCGATGAAATGACAGACTTGAATGTTCTTCGTGTGGGATTAGAAAATCTTCTTCAGACGCGTCATCATGGTTACGGTTCACAGAATCTAGTTTCATTTAATATTTATCAGGATCTGCTCTTCTCTGCAGAAAGCGGAGCAGATAAATGGACGGGACTATACACGCAATTACAAATGAACCCTGTCCATTGGATGAGAATCGATATTTATAATCGCATTAGTCCGGAAAGTTTTACCGTTCAGGATTGGCGTAATCGGATCACCATTCATGACAGTAACTTTTGGTCAGTATCCTTCTTTTCCGCTCATATGCAGAACCAAGTCAATCAATATGGGTTTGATTATTACCAACGTCTAAACAGAAATTTAGGATTTCGTGCTCGGATGATCTTTGATACGCAGCGAAACGACGTCACGGAACAAACATATATTCTCCATCAAAGACTTGGCAATGCCTGGGAAGTCGAGTACCAGTTAGCATTCTATTCGGGGAACATCCGAGAAGATGATACTAGCTTTAAGATTCGATTTAACCTACTTCAGTTTTAATGAATCCCTGTCTGTTTAGGGCCATCATCTCATGGTAATAACTGAAGATGCGGTCGTTTCGTCTATTGATTACTCAATCCGCCTGAATATTTACGAGGGTCCACTGGACCTCTTGCTATTTCTTATCCGCAAAAATGAAATAGATATTTATGACATACCCATTGAAAAGATTACACGTCAGTATCTCGATGTAATATATAGTATGGAGAAAATGAATCTGGAGGTAGCCGGTGATTTTTTTGTTATGACGGCAACTTTAATGCATATAAAAAGTCGCATGCTCCTCCCAAAAAATAAACAGATCATCGAAACTGAGAATGAGACTGAAATTGATCCGCGGTGGGAATTGGTCCAACAGCTTATTGAATATAAAAAATTTAAAGATGCGGCGAGAGGTCTCGAGGACGTCATTACCGAAGCCAATAATTATCTCACGCGAGGCTTTCCGGAGAGCGATGAAGAGAGGATGCTTCGCCCAATTAAATCTGCAGACAAAATTGAATTATGGAATATATTCAATCAGGTTCTACGCCGGCTGGCGGAACGCATTACCTACGGTGAAATTCACGATGAAACGGTAACTGTCGCTGAGCGCATGGAGTATATCATTGAACTGCTTAAAACGACTCCAGAATTTCTCCTTTCTGAACTTTTTAATAATCGCGATTACAATCTTACTTTTCTTATTGCAACCTTCCTTGCAATCCTTGAGCTAGCGCGTATACGAATGATTGAAATCAATCAGGAAATGGCATTTACAGACATTCGATGTCGACTCAATCCCTAAAATTAGGGACAATACCTGTCCAATTTACTCTTAAACTATATAACCAATATATATTCATGAGCAGAGGGAAAAATAAGAACAGTCACCTTCTTGGGTTGGGCTTGGACAATGATGACGGTCACAAACGATTAACACAGGCTGATCAATATTCCATTTTAGGTGGCTCTGAAGAAACGCATGATAAAATGACCGAGTCATTAGTTAAAACATTTGAAGATTTGAAAAACAGTGGGAAAACACTTGAAGATGTTGAGACAAAAGAATTATCTGCCCTACTTGAAAAAAATACTCCTAAATCATAAATTTATATTTAGATTCTCACTCAATTTTTGTTAGTAACATTAATCTCTAATTTATAATATTAAAACAATGGCCGAAAATATAAAAAACTTAGACACTAATAGCTTCGACACGACAATAGCAGACACATCCAAACCTATTCTCATAGATTTTTGGGCCCCCTGGTGTGGTCCCTGTAAATCTATTGCACCCATTCTTGAAGATCTCGCAAATGAAATGGCCGAGCAAGTACAGATATGCAAAGTAGATGTGGACAATAACACTGATATAGCCGGGCGATTCAATATCCGCGCTATACCAACCATGTTATTGTTCAAAGACGGTGCAGTCGTAGATCAGATAGTTGGTCTCACAAATAAAGATGATTTAAAAAGCAAGCTGTCCGCTCACATATAATATGTGTCCTCTCAAAGAGCGTGATTGTTATACAACTGCATTCAGCACTGCAACGAGCTTTCGAGGAGGCTCAATCATCTTTTGAAGCCAGTTGAATCGATTACACGATTCCGTTTGCATCGACACTAAATCCTAATTCGCCATTAAGCTGTGCCACCTTGGGCGAAGGTGAATACAAGTGTTTATTCTTAGTGATAATAGCAGCTAGACGATCAATACTATGCCAAGGGTGAGCAATAGCCCATATATAAGCAGAAATACAGCGGTGTAGGCCAATAGGTTATTGTATTCAGATCCTGTGCGTGACTTCGCCAGACGATATCTGAGCCATAAGCTAGAGGGCCAAATTATTACTGGCAAAGCCAGCCAGAGTTCACGCTCTAATCTCCACAGAAATAAAGTACTCAAAAGGGCGATAAAAAATAATACTTGATATTCATAGAGGGTAAAATTTCGCCCAAATCTAACGGCTAGTGTATTTTTACCCGCGCGAGCATCGGTTTCCAAATCACGATAATTATTAACGACGAGAATATTCGTGGTCAGTGAACCAGCAACTAAAGAGACAATGAAGGCTTCGAGTGTAAATTGACCTGTCTGAACATAATTGGTAAATACGACAGCAATAATTCCAAAGAATATAAACACTAATAGATCCCCCCATCCATGGTAGCCAAGGGGATAGGGTCCACCCGTATAGGCGAAACCACATATTATACTAAGGAAGCCTACAATGAGTAGCGCCCAGCTACCATAAGGAATAAGTCCCAAACCCAGGCATGCAGCGATGACAAAAGTTATCCACATCGCCCTTTTCATCACCAAGGGTTGGATTGCCCCTGAGGCAGTTGCACGAAAGGGACCAATTCGATCAGGTGTGTCGGCCCCATTAATAAAATCGTAATAGTCATTGGCAAAATTTGTTCCTATTTGAACGAGTAACGCAAAAGCAAAGCAGAGCGATGCCGGCAACCACTGAAAAGCTCCTG
>Ga0315339_1003339_pt1 | contig 11361 bp, 15 predicted proteins | sample ASW17metaG_FD_204514 | JGI IMG/M metagenome (GOLD analysis project Ga0315339, IMG submission 204514) | Ammonia-oxidizing marine archaeal communities from Pacific Ocean, United States - ASW #17 | ecosystem: Environmental > Aquatic > Marine > Oceanic | place: USA: California | collected 2016-12-05
ACGGGATCCTGTTGAGCACAGACGGACCCGACAGGAACGTGATCAAGATCAAGCCGCCCCTCGTCTTCGACAGGACGGACGCTGACCGCCTCCTGGAAGTGATGGACCGAGTGCTCTCTGAGGACTATGTCGACCGATCTTGTGCGCGGGAGGCTCCGTAGATCAACCCAAACCTGTCCAGCCTCACTTCTGCTTCTTCTCGTCCTTCAGAACGACCGATAGGAGCATAGAAATCACCGACATGACCATGCTTCCGACCACGGCAGGCCAAATTCCCTCAACCGTAAAATCCTGCGTCAACTCGGCAGTCAGAAGCAGCATCGCACCGTTGATCACCAAGTAGAACAACCCCAGGGTGAAGAAAAGAAACGGTAGCGAGAAGAAGAAGACGATCGGCTTGACCAGCGCATTCACCAGCCCGAAGACGAGCGCGACGAACAGGACGTCGAGGTACCCTCCTGTGATCTCGATGCCCGCGACGAAGTAGGCTGCCCCAGTCAGGGCGAAGGCGTTAATGACGAGGCGAATCGCGAAGTTTCTCATGCTCTCTCCCTAGGGGGGATGGGCCCCGCTCAACCAGTCAGTTGCGGGCTACTGCAATGTCATCGAGGCGTCCCGGTATAGTACTCATGACGATAATGACTGGGATCCGGTTTCGAGTCGTGAGCTACCCGAGCTCTTCTACCCGTCGCGCTGGCACGTTCCGATCGGATGGCGAGGAACAAGCCTGGGTCTATCGCTTGGCGTATACGCCTGAATTCCCGTTGGAATCGAACGCGATGACGTCGTACGGCTGGGCCGGCTGACCCGGCACTTCCATGCCCGGACTCCCGACAACCATCCCCGGCACGGACAGTCCCGCGATCTCGGGACGCTCGTCCAACATTTTCTGGACCAAGTCGGCGGGTACGTGTCCCTCGATGACGAATCCGTCCACGAGGGCCGTGTGACAGGATCCGTGCTCCGGCATGACGCCGTTTTCACGCTTGATGGGTGCCAGGTCCGCGACATCATGAACATCGACCTCGAATCCCGCCGCTCGCATGTGGTCGACCCAAGCGCCGCAGCACATGCAGGTTGGAGCCTTGTACACCGTCACCGTGCTGACCGGCGCTGGTGCTGGTGCCGTTGAATACCACGAGAGCAGCACAGCAAAAACCAACGCGAACGCTCCGCCTCCCGCCATTGCGGTGAGTCTCTTCTTCAACATTGACCACTCCTCCGAGGAAACGACCTTCGTGCCGTCTATAAAATGTCGCCCACCAAGGTTCCGGGATAGTCCCGCTCGCGACCCACGCCGGCAGGACTCAGGGCACATTCGCACTTGACCACCGGTCGTGCCGCGTCGCCTCTTACGTTAGATAATTGCCTGAAAGGTGCCCTAAATGGCACATTCCGCATCGAAGGTACTGGCCGCCGTTGCTCTCGGCGGCTTTCCGCTGACGCTCGTGATCGCTTGGATGTTCGACATCACCAGCAAGGGTGTACGTCGGACGGAGTCGGTGCTTCCAAGGGGCGAACGGGCCAAGATGTTGGCCCTTTAGACCATATTTCTCGGGGTGGCGTTGACGATCGCAGCCTCTATCGGCTGGTGGGTCCTTTTGAGCGGGTAGCGACGGACAACACCAAAATCAGCGCGAAGAGCCCCAACTCATCCGCTGGAAGCATAGGAACCACTCGGGGGTCCGACGCCTCAACGACCATTGTGGCGAGGAGCACCGCCATGCTGCAGGCGACGGGAAGAACCATTGCTTGCTCGTCATCCGATTGGCTCAACAACGAGTACGCGCTCATCCCATAAAACGTGAACGTCAGCGCCTCCACCAAGTGAGACCACTGTGAAGGAATCGCGACGGCCTGCACGGTGACCTCGCCCCACGGGAGCAGGACGCCTTGCAACTCGAGGACGTCCGCGAAAATGAGCGTGTTGGGAGAAGCGAGATTCCACGCTATGACCGCCGCGGAGGCGCCGGTCGCCAACCATAGCGACCATCTCGGTAGGGCCCGCGTGCGAACCGCCAGGAACCAGAGGAGCGCCAAGTAAGCGGTCACGGCAAACGTTATGTGAACCCGGGTGCCTGACACGTAGTCCTCGATGGTACTCGACCGGTAGACCCCGAGGGCCGCATAAGCGTAGGCGGCGGTACAGGACGCAGCCACGACGAGAGCAAGGCGGACTCTGGTCCAAGGGGCCCTGAGATCGACCACAATCAATAGGATCGCGAGCAGAACGCACGCGCCGCTGGCGCCTGTCAGGGACCAACGGAGAAGTGAATTCATATGACGGGTATGGCGCTATCCGGTAGACTTGAGATAGTGTCGGGCTCGGGGCGACCTGTAGTCCGAAGGGGACCTCAATTTTAGGACATTAGCAGGCCGTAGGCACAGCCGAAACGACAAACCGAAAGGGCTTCAATGAACAAGACACTCGCGATCACCGGAATGTCGTGCGGACACTGCGTCAATACGGTGAAGTCCGCACTCGAGAAAGTGGGGGGGGTAGCCACAGTCGACGTATCGCTCGATGAGAATCGGGCCGACCTGACGCTGTCCGGGGACGTTGGGGACTCCGTGCTCGTAGCTGCCGTCGAGGCAGCGGGCTACCAGGCCCAGACTCGTTCGTAGTGCTCCGCAAGCCTCATTTGGACACTGGCCCGCGTGAGCGCACGGTCGTGGTGAACTTGGTCGGGGAGTGATCCGACCTTGAGGGCGACAGCAGCGACGTGGGGCAACGCTGCCCTATTGGTGGCCGGATTGTACGCAGGAGCGCGACCGATCGGACCGCTCCCGGCTCTGGGTACGTTCTTAGACCCTGCCGGGGGCATTTGGGCGAGTGTGCGGAGTGCGACGTTGCCGGAAGATGTCACGCACTATGTGCCCGGCCTCGATACCGAGGTCCGCATCGTCTACGACGACTGGAGGGTCCCTCACATCTTCGCCGAGAGCGTCGAGGATGCGGTGCGGGGCCTAGGATACGCTGTGGCCCGGGATCGGCTTTTCCAGTTGGAGCTTCAGACCCGGGCCGCCGCCGGCACGTTGACGGAACTTGTCGGCGAAGTCGCGCTGGATGTAGACCGACGGTCTCGACGCCTCGCCCTCGCGTGGGCTGCGGAGAGAGATTTTTCACGGATCGAGCCCGAGTCCAAGATCGCCGCCTACTTGCAAGCCTACTCGGACGGGGTCAACGCGTGGATGGCCGAGATGTCCCCGGCCGAAGTGCCGCTCGAGTATCGGCTTCTGGGCCGAGAGCCGATGGCCTGGCAGCCCCAATACTCTCTGTACCTACTCAAGCAAATGGGTTGGACTCTTTCGATGCTCGATACCGAGCGGCGAAAGGCCGCGGCGGCAGGGCTGGTGGGACGCGAAGCCGCGGATGGACTCTTCCCTGTTAATTCGCCGATCCAGGAGCCAATCGAGCCCAACGGTGAGGGCGCGGCACGATTCGAAGCAGTGGTCCTGCCGCCACCTGGCGATCCGGTTCCGGCAATGGTGACCCAGTTGGAGGCGATGAGTGCCTTCTTGGGCCCCCTGGAGGTCCATGACGGCCGATCCGGCGAAATGGTCCTGGGCTCCAATAACTGGGCGGTCGGATCCTCACGATCTGCCGAAGGACACGCCATTCTCGCGGGCGACCCACATCTCGACTTTACTCTGCCCAGCATCTGGTACGAGGCTCACCTCGTCGTACCGGGCGAGTTGGACGTCTACGGGGTGACGATCCCCGGCACGCCGACCATCACCATCGGCTTCAACCGTGATTTGGCGTGGACGTTCACCAACACCGGCTCAGACGTGATGGACCTGTACCGAGAGACTGTGGACGACGTTGCGGCCCCCGGAAGCTATCTCCTAGACGGCGAGTGGTTGCCGCTCGACGAGCGCGTAGAGGAGTACCTGAGCCCGAGGGGATCGGTGCTCGCGGTGGACACCATCCTACACACCCACCGTGGTCCGGTAAGCCAAAGTGGAGGCGAACACTTGTCTCTCAGGTGGACCGTGCTCGAGGGCCAAGGAGAACTCGCAGCGTTGATGGGAGTGAATCAAGCCGGCTCTGTAGACGAGTGGATGGCGGCGATGGAGTCTTGGGTCGCACCAACCCAGAACGGCCTGGTCGCGGACCGCCAGGGGAATATCGCCATCCGTGCCACAGGCCGATACCCGATCCGACCCGCCCGCACGGGTGGCGATTGGGCGTACGACGGCGCCAGTTCGAACAACGATTGGCAGGGTTATCGCCCGGTGGCGAGTTACCCGGGGTCCGTCAATCCCGCCCAAGGTTACCTCGCGTCGAGTAACCAGCAGCCTGTGGATCCCACGATCGACGACCGCTACTTGGGGGCGAACTGGCCCTCTCCGTGGCGCGCGATGCGAATCAACGAGCTGCTCCGTCAGGACTCCCTCTTCACGGCGGCGGACTTTGCCAGCTTCCAGACCGATCCCGGAAGCCCTCGTGCAGACGTGTTCGTGTCTGCCTTCCTCCAGGCGAGTACGGGAGCAGACGGCCCCACGGAGAGCGGCATGCTACTCGCTGAATGGGACCGGCGTTACACCGTCGATAACACCCGCGCCGCTCTGTTCGAAAGGGCCATGCGCGAGCTACAGAACCGCACCTGGGACGAATTGACGGACAGCAACGGTCGCCGGCTCGTGACACCAAGGACCGCCATTCTCGCCACGCTCCTCCGAGATCCTGGGAACGCCTGGTGGGACGTGCGTTCAACTCCGGACGTCGTGGAAACACGTGACGATGTTCTGTCCGCCTCACTCGCCACCGCTCTCGAGGGAGCCCGAGACACTTACGGTCACGAATCCGACGGTGGGTGGGTTTGGAGCCGCGTCGCGACGGCCAACGTTGACCACGTGTTGAGTTTCTCGCCGTTCTCGGCGAGGGACCTCCCCATTCGTGGGGGGCCGGAAACGCTTAGTCCGAACGCGGGGAACGGGGGGAACGGTGCGAGCTGGCGCATGGTCGTCGAGTTGGGTGAGGAAGTCGAGGGGCGCGGAATCTATCCGGGCGGGCAGTCCGGCCACCCCTTAAGCTCCGCATACAAGCAGCAGATTGAGGACTGGGTAGGAGGCCGACTACGACCGCTCCGGTTCCCGCGCACGGTGGAGGAGATGGCAAACATCTCGCGCTCCCGAGCGACACTTCGACCGGAGAGCCATCAATGATGTTCGTGGTTCTCGCCGGTGCGATGGCGCTGGGCACCGCCGCCTTCGGATGGGGCGCCGTCCCGGTGTTGGCCTTCGCTTACGGAGTCTGGCGGGGGCCTAGAAAAAGCGGCGCTTTGGCGGCCGGCAGTGCCCTGCTCGGGTGGGGCGCTATCATGTTGTGGACCTGGACGCAGGGCCCCTTAGTGGACCTCTTGTCAGCACTCGGCGCGATCATGGGGCTGCCTGATGTGGTCCTACTATTAGCTACCGGCCTCTTCCCCGCACTCTTGGCCGGGAGCGCCGCGGTGGTCGGCGGTGCCATCCGACGGACCTAGCTCCCGACTCACGACATCCCGAGAGGTTCGTTCGCTTGTGTGGTTCAGATCTTTTTGAGAACCCAGCTCAGCACTACACGAGCGAGTCTCTTAAGAATGGTCATCATGCCGTTGATTGGCTCCTGCGAAGGTTCAGTGCCTCTTCCTGGCCCTTACGCCGCCTGAGCGCGCGAGGTTTCCGTTCGCACAGTTTGACCACCCGAGTGAGAGAAAAGTTGCTCCCGGGCTTCAGTCCGAGACCCGCTCGGCACAGAAGTGTCCCTCCGTACGGGATCCCTGAGCTCCGCTGATCCACGTGCCCTTGAATCCGGCGCCGCTGATCTCACTGAGTTCCAGGACCGTGAATCCGCCATCGAAGAGACTCATATCCCTCCGGTTCGCATCGGCACCGAGGCGCACCAAGATGCTTGGGCCCTGCGCCGTCCGACTCTCAATGACCAGCACCCCAGGCGCGCTGGGATCCCCACTCAAGAGAGAGCCGATCCGTAGCGCTCCAACCTCCACCACCTGAATGTTCGTAGTACCGTAGAGGGGTGAGACGACACCGGGGATCGCACCTCCGTCGCTCCCCTGAAACACCCGCATCTCCGGTGACTGATCGAGGAGGGTTAGTTCTCCCTGAACGGACGCCGCCCCGGCCCCCTGGGTGACCATGGTCAGCGAGTACTCACCCGCCCGGCCGCTCAGCGAGGCACCTGCGGCGAGGGATCGCGTCGCAGCACTGCAAGTGCTTCCGGTAGAGGCGGCAGCTTCGGGATTATCGGCTTCCGCCGAAGAATCACCGCCACCTCCGCACGCCAGTACGAGGAACGCGATACCTGAGGCCACCACTCGAAGCGGCCGTCGGAACTCGAAGCGGGCCCTCATCGGCCGATCACCCGGATCAGCCGGCCCTTTTCGTCGACTACCATGATGGGCGTTCGCAGGACGTCATCAGAAATATCGATCATGCGGGTTCCCGGAGTTGGAGCCCGTGGCGGGCCAGTGAATGCTTTGCTGTAGGCGTCGGCCTGACCGACGTCTACGGTGTAGCCCATGTCGGCTAGCGATTGGATCGAGATGGCGCTGAGCAGGTTGCTCTGGCCAGAGTTCAGCGACGGGGTCATGAGCTCTGTGTCGACTGGGTCCTCCCGCCAGTGGGAATCTCCGGACCCCTCCCCGAGCATGTTCTCGACCGGGACAACGGCACCTCCGGCGTAGCCAGTTCCCCCTGCTGCATTAAACGCCGCGATGGCCAGGGGCCCAGTTAAGTGTGTGTCCGCACCGGGGCTGAACGGCAGAGAGGGATTTGCAACGAGCCCGAAGGTGTCCCACAAGACCCCGATCCCGACCACATGTCCCATTTCGTGCAGCACCACGGACGCGGTCACCGCATCCGCCGGAGTCGGGAACATGGGAGTGACAGTCAGCGCGCCAACGACCAAATCGGATATGGTGTGAAGGCGAGCGCGTCGAAGCCCGTCGCGGTCGCCGTCATCTGGTTCGCGCCCTGCGCCGGGCCCAAGGTCCAAACCGTCTGTCCGAGTCCATCGGCTCCCGTAACGGCAGTCGCCGGGGCGACGCCACCACCACCCCCGCCACCGCCGCCACAACTCGTCAGACCGAGTGCCAACGCCACGGTAAGCGGAAGTAGCCTGTTCAGATCGCTCCTCGCAGACCGCGTCGTGAAAGAGGGCGACGGGTGGGTGGTTCGGTGATCGGTTATCCGCACGCTCGGGTCCTTGACTGGAGAGTTCGTGGTATGGGAGTAGCTGGGGGCGGGCCGGAACGGCGCCCACCAAATAAACTTGCTCCACGCGCGGCGTCAAAGCGAGAACTGCTGTGGAACCCCGCTCCCGCAATCGGCGTTGCTGAGGCTATGCCCAGTTGTCGGGCACCTGACGGCCGGTTCGGGAACGCTAGTAACTTCCGATCCTCCCCACTACAATGCCCGCCATGCTTTACCTCACGCTTCAAAGCTCGGGGCTCTCAGAGACCCTGTCACAGAGTCCGGTGCTAGCGCTCGCCACTCTGTTTGGCGCCGGAGTACTGACCAGTCTGACGCCGTGTATCTACCCGATGATCCCGATCACAGCCTCGGTCCTGGCAGGAACCACTGACGAGGATGCGCCCAAGTCGAGGGTGGTCGGCCTGACCCTCACGTACGTACTCGGGCTGGCCCTGCTCTATGCGACCGTAGGGCTCATCGCCGGATTGTCAGGCACCCTCTTCGGGACGGTAAGCGCCAGTCCCTGGGCGCGGTTCGCCATCGCGAATGTGCTCTTAGTGTTTGGGCTCGCGATGCTGGACGTCTTTCCGCTGGCTGCTCCCAAACGCCTTTTGGCCTGGGCGGGCGGTCTCGGGGGCGGTTCGTACCCTGCGGTCTTCCTGCTCGGAGCTACCTCGGGTATCGTTGCAGCCCCATGCGGGGCTCCCGCGTTCGCTGTCGTTTTGACCTGGGTGGCCGCGACTCAGGCGGGAGTGATGGGGTTCTTGTACTTGTTCGTCTTTTCGCTCGGAATGACGGCCCTGCTGGTGGGCGTCGGCCTATTCTCCGGGTTCGGAGCCGCATTGCCTTCTTCGGGACCCTGGATGATATGGATCAAAAGAGTCGCTTCAGTGATTATGCTTGGGATGGCAGAGTATTACTTCGTTCAGGTAGGCATGGCTCTGTGAAGAATATCGACACTTTCGGCTCGCATCAGGCGTTGCTCGAGGGACTGCCGAAGTTGATGACGACGATGGCCCTCACTGCCGCTCTCGTGCTCCCGTCCACGCTAGAAGCTCAGACGCGAGGTGAGATCGGCATTGCGGTGGGAGAGTGTCCCGAACTGGTGGAGATCGAAGACCTGGACGGTAATCCGCTCAACCTGATGGATTACGTGGGGGAGAAGCCGCTCCTGGTCGAGTTCTACGCTCGCTGGTGTGAAAACTGCGAGGCGTTGCTCCCACAGATGAGGAACGTTTACAACCGGTTCAACGACAGGATCGAGTTCCTCGCGATCAGTGTCGCCGTTGCCCAGTCACCCCGATCGGTGAAACGCGCCCTCGCCGACCACCCGGTCGACTGGGATACCGCTTGGGATGAGGGTGGGCGAGCGGTACGCGCGTTCCTGGCCCCAGCTACTTCGTACATCGTTGTGCTGGACCAACAGGGGATCGTGACCTACACGGGGATAGGACCGGAGCAGAACATAGAGGCGGCCGTGATGACCGCATTGAAGGAATCGGACTAGGCGCCGGCCGGGCACTCCCATGGCAAGAGGGACACCACCGTCTTCCAGGTGGTGTCCCTCTCTTGTTACGCCCTTGGAGCGGCCTATCTGGCGCGCTAGCAGTCGGGTCCGGGCCCACCCTCCACGTCCTGTGGCTGATCCCCACCCTCGTCCATCATGGGAGCCACTCGATCAACTTCTGCTCCCAGTTCATCGTAAGCCGTGGGGTCGATTTCGCGGAATCGTTCCGTCACCCAGGCAATCTTGCCGTCGGGCCCCACCACGATCACTGAGCGTGATGCGATGTTCCCACTCGTACGGAGACCCAGGCCGAAGGATTCTGCTACCGAATGACCCTCATCCTGAGCGAACAGGATTGGGAAATCCGCGTCGGCTGCCCATGAGCCCAGTTCTTCTGCGGAGTCGTCGCTGATGCCGATAACGGTTACGCCTCGACCACCCCGGAAAACGCTTGCGTACTGATCACGGTACGCTTCCATTTGAATTGTTCAGCCACGGGTTCGCGCCCTGAAGAAGAACGCCAATACCACCACCTCTCCCCTAAAATCCGACAAGCGGACCGGGTCCTGGAGGACTCCGTAGCGGGTGGCACCTGGAAGTGAGAAATCCGGTGCCATCTCACCCACAGCAATGAGGGTGGATTCTGCATCTTGAGCTTCAGCGGGTTGAGTCAAAACGATCCCCAAGGCAAGGGCGAACACGCACGCCATCCAGCGTAGTCGCATCTTGAGCCCTCCTTCTCGTCGGTGCGAGGAACCTATGTGAGGCCAACAGTATACGCTGACATACTATGACGCGCATTACTCTTCTCCTGATAGCCGCGATCGGGTAAGAAGGTCTCGGATGGACCCGTTCCGTCGGCGGGTGACTCCGCAGCAGTAGGTCGCAGGTTCGATTCCTGCCGGGGACGCTTTGTAAGACACGACAGTACAGGGGATTAGCGGATGAGCCGAGAGGCTCCGAGCGTGACGTGCTGGGGTGCGTGCACGATGCGTGCGCGGCCGGGAGTGATTCGAGGTGACCCTCCGGTGACCTTGTCCCCTGGTCGGCGGCGGGCTCCTTTGAGCCGCGAGAGCTAGAATCGGCTATACGCCGGCGCCAGGCAGGACTGATGTAGCGATAGTAGCCGTGGGATCTGCATCCGCCATTTGGCCAAGCTCCACCGAAGGCACCGAAGTCTTGCTAGCGCCATGCTAGCCGTGCTAGCACGCTACTAGCGCACATACCGACCTCATGTGTACGCACGCTGGCGCAATAGACAGACGCAAGTCCCTCACTCCACTTGCCGAATCTCCTGTAAGTAAGCCGATCTTGGAGTGAGGTCTGGACTCTCCTCATGTGCGGGCACGTCGCGTGAATTATAGGAGCAGACGGCCCAACCGGGGTCGCGCCGACACAGACCAGGAGAGATAATGAGTCAGGCCACGAAGAGTTTCAGTGAGACGGCGAGGGCCACGAACAGCACGTCTAGGGCCAGGCGTAGGGACGACCCCAACCGCAACATCACGCCGGTGGAGGCGACGCGGGGCATCTACATCGACTTCGAGGCGCTGTTAGGTCACGAGCCATCCCTCGTCGGCTACTCCGTGGACGGAAGCCTCGTCCAGGTCGTCACTGACGCTCGACTCCAGTCAGCCGCTGACGCGAAGGGCCTTCCGGTAACACCATTCGGATGCCTCATGAGCGAGCTCCATGAGCGGGCAGTGACGGAGGATCGTCGGATCGTGGCCTTCTCACAGCATGAACTCCAAGTGACAGAGAAATGGTGTGGGATTGACCTGGGCGACCGCTACGCCGATGGCAGGAAGATAGGAAAGTGGTGGATCAATCGGTGCGAGCCCTGTGCACGGCCAGCAGAGTGGAGTCTAGCCGGGTTCGAGAAGTGTCTGGGCATCGAACGGCCACCGCATTTCGGATATCAGAAGGCCGCGAAACGGATAAGGGACACGCTCACGCAGCTTGAGCGACGGTTCGAGTACGATTTACTCACGCCAGTTGCCAAGGCGAAATGGACAAAACTCTTGAACTACAACGCCGTGGATGTCGAGAGCTTGGTCCGGTTGGTTCGCCGAGCCGGTGATGATCTGGGATTAGGTGAGGAATGACATGGCACCCAGCCACACCCAGCTATCCACTGTTCTGCGCGTCCTGAGTTGCGGGTCTGAGTGGGGTGGGGCAAAATGAAGGCATGAAGAAGACCCTCATGCCGAACGGCGGCTTGAATATGCCGGAAAGAGGAGAAAGTCGATATGGAAGATTTGGTCAAGAACGTCGTTGGTTGGGGAGCGGTTGCCGGGGTTGCGGTCTTTGCAGGCGTGAGTGCCTTCGGAGACGACACAACCCGAAACGATCAGAACGAAATCATCGAGTCTGGTGGGCTGGGAGCTTTCGCAATTGAGGTTGGCGATTGCCTCAACTTGCCGTCCGAAGACTTCGGGATCGGGGAGGAGGTGGAGTCGGTTGAGGGTATGCCTTGCAGCCAAGCACACAGCGCCCAGGCATACGCCCTCTTCGACCTCACCGGGTTCAGCGACGCATTTCCAGGATCGGCGGCCCTCGAGGAGCAGTCCTCCGCAGGCTGCCTCGACAAGTTTGAGAGCTTCGTCGGCGTTCCCTACGAGCAATCGGAGCTGTATTTCATGTGGTTGACACCGACC
>Ga0315339_1003340_pt1 | contig 11356 bp, 7 predicted proteins | sample ASW17metaG_FD_204514 | JGI IMG/M metagenome (GOLD analysis project Ga0315339, IMG submission 204514) | Ammonia-oxidizing marine archaeal communities from Pacific Ocean, United States - ASW #17 | ecosystem: Environmental > Aquatic > Marine > Oceanic | place: USA: California | collected 2016-12-05
GACGGCATCGATGGGCGTTGATAAGCCAGCGACGATCAATGCCTTCAATGAATACATCGGAGGACTGAAAGCCAACGAAGGCACCGCAGGCTTTAAGTTCTCCCTTGCGGTTTTTAACAGTGATATAGGGATCGGGTTGAATATAGACAAAGGCACCCTTGCTGATGTCCCTGAGTTGAACGATGGGAATTATGTCCCCGCCGGTACAACCCCTCTTTATGACGCGATCGGACTGTCGATAGACAGCTTAGAAGAGGTCCAAGGACAAGTACTCTTCATCATTTTGACTGACGGTGAAGAAAACACATCTCAGCAGTTCGACAAGGAGGAGATATTAAAGAGGATCTCAAATCGGACCGAGCAGGGTTGGAAATTCGTCTTCCTTGGCTGCGACATCGACGCTATGAAACAAGGTGAAGATCTGGGAATAGCGCCGGGCAACGTCAGGTCTTATTCACGTGCTGAATCGCGGGAGGCCATGTGCGATGTTGCCTCTGCGACGGTTGAATATTCCCTACGATCTCCTATTGACCCGCGTGGGTTCTTCGAGGAGTAATGGTCTGCGGAGGGCATGAGCTTCCGTTCATGCCCTCGACCAACGAGAACATCAGTAACCAAGGAGCGGCGGCTTTCATTTCAATTGCTCTGGTCAGTTCTCCAACCCATATAAGCCAATGCCAAAGGATAAACCGGGCCGCTGCCGTTAGAACGTAGTAGCCAAGAAGCTATGGACATGGTCCATCGAGTATCTACCAAATCATCAACTAGTAACACCGGCCCTTCAAGGACACTAGATGGCTCGATGGACATGGACTCATCTAGTGTCCTTGCCCTCTGGACGCTGTTAGCCATGGCACTACGCTCTCCGGAAGACTGAGAACACGCCAATGTTGATACATAAGGTAAGTCAAGTTCTTTGGCTAATCGCTTGGCGAAGCTCGGCACTAAATCTGGATACCGATCGGAAGCGATGCTTGTCACCCAACCTGGAGCTGGTTGAGGGTCCCATTCTTCGAGCATCGACATACATGCGTGTATTAGATCTTCTGCGAAGAATCTCTCCTGGTACTTTCCATTTCTTACTCGGGCCCCCCACCCAGAATCACCCCATATACTAAGTGCTCTACCAATCTCAGGCCTGACATCAGGCCTTATATTCCCATTTAAATGGTACTTGGGTAACCCTCCGGGTTGTGGCCACCGCCTCCGTGGCTCGATGACTATGTTGCTTCGTTGCAGAAATCTGACTGCTTCTAGCACAAGATTGCTATCGACTCCAGCTGGCAGAGGGTCAAGATTCGGCGATCTCACAGCTGTCACATCACCATCTAAAGCCTCTATAAGAAACTCCATGTGGTGTGACGTCAAAGACACGTAGTCTTGCATCTGCTGCTGTTCTACCCTCCTAAGATCGGTAAGGCGTGCCGCTCGTTCCCAGAATCCTTCACTAAGATCATCAGTACTCAGTTTCCATTTCGTTCTTTCTTTATATATGGGAGCGGGCGATTCAAGGGACAAGAGCTCTGTGGTTTTGACTATTCGGCCCATACTTAGGTTCACAGATCCCAAAAGTTGCGGGACGGAGAGTCCTTCATCAGACGATGAAAGGGCCATTAGGACACTCTCCACTTCGGCCCGAGTGGGGAAAGCGCTGTCTATGAAATAGTTAGTGATGTCAGTTTCTTCACTACCGCTTAGCAATACCCCGCGTGCCGATTCTAATGCTCGACCTGCCCGTCCGACCTGTTGATAATACGCAACCGCCGATCCTGGTGCCTGGTAATGGATGACGAATGCCAGATCCGGTTTATCGAAGCCCATACCAAGAGCCGTCGTCGACACTAGCGTTTTCAATTGATTGTCGAGAAGTGCTTGCTCTAACTCTGCACGGCCTTCCGTCATATCTCCCGAGTAAGACTCGACTTCTATCCCACGAGATTTAAGCCACCTCGCAACCATCTCGGCGTCCCGCACTGTTAGCGTATAGATTATTCCGTTCCCTTCGATCTGCGGAACATACTCAGCTAGCCATGCTAAACGTTCGGCTTGACCACCAAGTTTGATGGTCTGAAGCGTAAGGGATGGCCGACTTAGTTCCCCCCTAGACAATCCTAGATTGGGTCCCAACACTGTATGTAGATCTTCAACGACTCGGTTGTTTGCGGTCGCTGTAGTTGCTAGCAGCCTTAGGCCATCGGGGAGAGTTTTGATCATCTGTTCGAGCAGTCGATAATGCGGCCGGAAGTCATGGCCCCAATCTGAGATGCAATGTGCTTCGTCCACGACTAGCAGAGAGACACGGTCATCGATCGTCTTTAGCACGTTTTCCCTGAATTGTTGATTCCCTAGCCTTTCGGGCGAGATCAATATGATGTCGACCTCATCTCTTTCGATCGCGCCTTCTACAGCCTCCCAATCCTCTCGGTTATCAGAATTGATGGTGACAGCTGTCACTCCCATACGTTCCGCTGCAACGATCTGATTACGCATCAACGCTAGTAAGGGGGATATCAATAGCGCCGGCCCATGACGGGCTTCTCTCAATAACTTGGTCGCGATGAAATAGACGAAACTTTTTCCCCAGCCTGTCTTCTGGACCACTAATAGCCGTCCATAGCCTTCAACGACGTGTCTGATAGCCTCGTTTTGGCCGTCTCGGAACGAAGCATTCGGATAGCCAGATCCGATGCGTAGCAGTTCAATCGCCCTTAGGTCGTTGTATTTCAATGAATCCATATAGATGGAAGTCGTCTCAACGATATGTGAATCGAATGTAGTCGCAGCATATCGGTTCTCGTATTTCTAGTCCATTGATAACCCTTTTTCTACCTAAGACTTGACAAATACGAAATTTACAGCCAACTGTATATATAGCTCTCGACGAGGGGTCTAGCATTTTTCGAACGAAATCATAAACGGGGTCCATGCATGACGACCAGGCGAAGACGAAATACCCAAACTACTCCTATCGATGCGACGGGGAAGAAACTCGTGATAGTAGAATCTCCGGCGAAAGCTAGGACCGTTGGTCGAATATTGGGGGACGATTATGCCGTCATCGCTTCGCAAGGTCATATACGTGATCTACCAACGTCGAGGCTAGGCATTGACATCGACAACGACTTTCAGCCCACATACGCAATAATGCGAGACAGACGCACACTTTTGAATCAAATAATCGAGGCGGGGAGAACAGCCACAGAGATCTTCCTCGCCACGGACCCTGACAGAGAAGGCGAAGCTATAGCGTGGCATTTACAAGAATCCGCTGATTGGGGAAGTCTAGATGTTCCTCCGAAACGCGTCGTATTCCACGAGATCACGCGAGAGGCCATTGAAGAGGCATTCCACCATCCTCGAGAGATCAATATGGAAGAAGTCGATGCACAGCAGGCGAGACGCATACTAGATCGAATATTTGGGTTTCAAACAAGTTCGTTGCTTGGACAGAGGATCTACCGGGGATTATCCGCAGGCCGGGTCCAATCACCTTCGTTGGGTTTGGTAGTACGACGGGAGCGAGAAATCGAATCCTTCATACCTGAAGAGTCTTGGACTATCGACAGCATCTTACAAAAGGCAGGTATAACCGAAGCTACAAACAATCAACTAGCCGCCTCATGGCGATCGTTAAAAGGTGAATCTCGGCGAACAGTTATCCAAACCGAAGACGAAGCCAGGCGTTACGAATCTGAATTAACTGATGCCACGTTTGAGGTAGCGGAGATAAATAAACGTCCCGTCCGTCGCCGACCATCGGCTCCGTTCATAACTAGCACCTTGCAGCAAGAGGCCAGTCGGAAGCTCGGGTTCGATACTCGTAGAACGATGAGCCTTGCTCAGCAGTTATACGAAGGCCTAGATATAGGCGAAGATGAGCCCGTCGGCTTAATCACATATATGCGGACGGACTCCACACACATCGCCGATTCCGCGGTTGCCGAAACCAGAGAATATATTCAAGAGCACTACAACGAAGATTATCTGCCTAATAATCCAAGAACTTACGTGACCACGGCTAGAGGCGCCCAAGAGGCGCACGAGGCCATCAGACCTACATCAGTGAAACGTACTCCTGATTCGATTCAGGATCGGCTTTCCTTAGAAGGTCTACCGTCAGGACTATTCCAACTATACAAGCTTATCTGGGACAGACTAGTAGCTAGTCAGATGGAAGACGCTCGTTCTGAAGCGACTACGATAAGCGTCGATGCCCAATGTAAAACCTCGACCAATGTCTACACTTTCCGGGCTACCGGTTCCGTACTAGTATTCCCAGGCTTTCGCAGCATATACATGGAAGGCGACGATAACGAGGAGAGCGAAGAAGAGCAAAATCTTCCCTCTTTATCAGCAGGTGAACCGTTAGATTGTTTGACCATCACCGCTAATCAACATTTCACCAAGCCGCCTCCAAGATACACCGACGCTGCGTTAGTAAAAGCTATGGAAGAACATGGGATCGGACGGCCAAGTACTTATTCCTCTACCGTAGGAACATTGAGAGAACGAGAATATGTGGAACGCGACAGGCGCCTAGCTCCTACTCAAATAGGTTTGTTGGTCACAGACAATCTCTCAGAACATTTCCCTGACATAGTGGACCTAGAATTCACCGCTAAGATGGAAGAGCGATTAGATTCAGTATCTCTCGGGGAACAAGAATGGATATCGGTTGTTCGCGAATTTTACGAGCCGTTCAGGGCCGCATTAGAGAATGCTCACGAAAATATGGAGCGAGTAAACCTAGACGAGCCTACCGATGAGACATGTGTTTGTACTAGCGGTGATCGATGTACACACAATGGATTATGTGGATCCCCCATGGTCAGACGACGGGGTAGATTTGGATCGTACATCGCATGCACACGATTCCCGGAATGTCATAACACTCATAGTGTGCTGGAAAGAACAGGAGTAGTATGTCCTAAACCTAATTGCGGCGGAGAAATAGTTGAACGTAGATCTAGGCGCCGAAGCCGACCATTTTTTGGATGCTCCAACTGGCCCGACTGCGATTTCCTAGAAAACAACAGGCCATTGCCAGATCCCTGCCCTGAATGCGGCGGTTTGATGGTGCATAATCGCCAAAACTATGCTGCCTGCACTTCATGTTCTTGGGAGGAACCTATCACAGATATAGGTGATTCGAGTGACAATAGCACCTTGATCTCATAGTGTGGGAAACTGAGGGCTCCTTTACCATCTATAAACGCAAATGCTAAACACTGGCCTAACTGAATACGTAGATAATTCATGAACTTCGAACAATTGTTAAGTCGAGCCGATGATGAACTACTCGGGGAGCTAATAGGGACTCCAGTAGTTCGCTTGCTAAGGCTGATCGATCAATCTCTAGCTTCCCCAAGCAACCTGAGAAAATTATTGTTGGAATTGCGGCCACCCGGGGAATTGTTGCGGGAACCCGCATCGAGATCCTCCCTCATTGATACTCTTCAAGTTGGCACTGCTACAGAACTAGTAGAGCACCTAGGTTTAAATCAATCTTCTGATCCGTTTACAATCCTCAGATCTTTTAAACCGAATACAGGGTCAGCGCTCGAAGAACGCTTATTTGGATTTTTTGGAGAAACTCCACCGACTGAAATAGAACGGGAGTACATACCTGATAAAGTAGATACGCCCGTTAAATACGGATTATTTGATCATCAACGCCGAGCAGTAGCCGCAATTCAGAAAATTCTTCGGTCTGAGCGAAACCGCTTGCTGTTACACATGCCCACAGGCTCAGGTAAAACCAGAACTGCAATGAACGTAGTCTGTGACGAACTTCGGAACCACGAACCGTCCCTAGTCATCTGGCTCGCTTACAGCGAAGAGTTGTGCGAGCAGGCGGCAAATGAATTCGCTACAGCGTGGGATAACTTAGGAAATCGTCAATTAGGCACTTTTAGATTTTGGGGCACTCACGACATCAATTTAGAAGATACTCACGATGGATTGATAGTTGCCTCTTTAGATAAGACATTCAGCTATGGTACGAATTTTTCCAATTTCTTACCTCGACTAGGAGACCGGTGCTCATTAGTAGTTATGGACGAAGCTCATGCGGCAATCGCACCAACATATAGCTTCGTATTAGACAACTTAGTTGAGAGAAAACAAAGCACCGGGTTGCTAGGGTTAAGTGCTACACCTGGTCGTACTTGGAACGACGTAGACAAAGATCAAGAATTAGCCGATTTCTTTCTTCGACAGAAAGTCACTCTAAACGTACCTGATTACCCTAGCCCTGTAGATTATCTAATCGAGAAAGGATACCTTGCCAAACCAACGTTCGAGCCACTCTTTTATGAGTCCGGATTCAATCTATCTGAACAGGACGTAAGATCCTTAAGTCAATCGCTAGATATCAGCCCTAGAATCTTGGAACGCGTTGCTGAAGACGAGCAACGGAATCTAGCGATCGTATACCGTTTAGAACAGTTAGTTGAACGACATCAACGAATCATAGTGTTCGCTGCCTCTGTCCGCCACGCTCAATTATTAGCTGTAATCCTGCGGGCAAGGGGAATAAATGCAGACGCAGTCATTGGAACTACCCCGCCCCATGAGCGGAATCGGTTGATTAGCCGATTCCGAGGCTCATTCCCAGAACCCGTAGTTCTGTGCAATTACGGAGTGTTGACCGCAGGGTTTGACGCCCCTCGTACGAGCGCGGCAGTAATAGCCCGCCCGACCAAGTCATTAGTTCTTTATAGTCAGATGCTTGGTAGGGCATTACGGGGCACTCTAGCGGGAGGGAATGACGAGGCGGAAATTATAACAGTGGTAGACACTGAACTTCCGGGATTCCGAGATCCTGCAGAAACATTTTTCAATTGGGAGGACGTTTGGGTATGACAAGTTCACAACAAGCACGCTTTGATTTTGTGCCGACTAAACTCGCTGTTCAAGCAATGCGGGACAATGGATACAAAAATGCAGCGTATGCAGTTTCAGAGTTGATTGATAACTCCATTCAAGCCGGCGCTAAAGGTGTGGAACTTTTATGCGTAGAAACCGAACAACAAGGTCCTCAAAGGCGGACAAGAAGAATTTCAGAAGTAGCGGTGTTAGACAACGGCATTGGTATGAATGGTGACACCCTGAGGATAGCTCTTCAGTTCGGGAATGGTACTCGTTTAGAGGATCGATCCGGTATCGGACGCTTTGGCATGGGCTTACCTAGTGCATCTATCTCTCAATGTAGGCGTGTAGATGTATGGTCTTGGCAATCAGGTATTAAAAATAGCCTGCACACTTACTTAGATCTTGACGAAATCGAAAATAGTGGTCTAGCAGAAGTTCCAGAAGCAACACCGACAGCCGTTCCGGAGACCTGGAGGAACTTAGGTCAAAATTTTGGTAACTCAGGTACTCTCGCAGTATGGTCAAAATTAGATCGATGCACTTGGCGTACAGCAAACGCTATAGTTTCTAATTCTGAAGCCTTGATAGGCAGAATGTACCGTAAATTCATCCATAGAGGCGATGTCAGCATACGTCTAGCTACCTTCCTATCGGGTAACTCTCAACCGCAGTACGATAGATTTGCCAGAGTCAATGATCCTATGTACCTCATGGTCCCTTCCATGACGCCGGAGCCTTACGGCGAGACCGCTATGTTCGAACCTATCGGCGATGACTCTGAGGTAACGCACAAGATCTGGTACAACGGAGAAGAGCACGAGGTTTTTATTCGCTTTAGTATGGCCAAAATTTCGGCGAGGGATACAGGTGGACAAGCTGCCGGAAGTACCCCCTACGGAATGGATGCAAAAAAGAATGTAGGCATTTCAGTCCTTAGGGCAGGTCGTGAATTAGAGCTCGAACAAGGTTGGGTGGAAGCCTCTGATGCTAGGGAAAGATGGTGGGGAATCGAAGTTGAATTCCCACCCAGCTTAGATGACATTTTTGGGGTTACAAATAACAAACAAAGCGCTCGTTATTTCTCACATACTCTTGATTATGCCGATATGCTAGGGGACGGCAAAACTATATCTGAAATAAAAGAAGAGCTTCTCGATGATGAAGACCCATCCGGCCCTCTGCTAGACATAGCAGATACTATACGTCGGAATTTGCGAAATATAAGAAGCCTCATCAGAACGCAAATGAGCCACATGGAAAGACAAAGTCGGAAACGTTATGAGGCCGACTCTCCGGAAGTACGAGCTACGGAAGCCACTAAAGCACGTCAAGCCGACGGATTGAAAGGAGGTAGCGATGAAGAGGAAGGCCTCCCAACAGATGAAAGAACTCAATCGATCGAAGATGAACTTATAGAACGTGGTATGCCAGAACCTCAAGCAAGGGAGTTAGCGGCTCGGACGATCTCTACTGGAATGAAATATGTGTTTACACAAGGTGATATAGAGACTCCCGCTTTCTTCTCCGTACGCAGCAAGGGAGGGGCCCTAATTATCACACTCAACACATCCCATCCTGCATACAATAACTTACTCGGTTTACTAGACGATTCAGAAACGTCTAATCTTTCATCAGAAGAATTAGTGGATAAATTAACCAACGCATGGCGAGGGTTGAAACTAGTGCTAGAAGCATGGGCACGTTACGAAGACGAACAGCCAGACGGACCTCTGCGTACTCGCACTCAAGATGCAAGGAATGACTGGGGCCGAGTTGCACGTCAATTCCTCGAAGAAGTCTAATTCCAATAAAACCAGATCTAGCAACAGAGAATAATGTCGACAATCAAACGTCTCACTGCAGAGCAAATGGATGCATATCTAACTTCAGCGGAGAAGTCGTTAGATGAATCGGTATCTAAAGAATCCGTAGAGGCCGTTTCCACTTGGTGGAATCAATGGTTCATGGTCGCTGGTCATCGACGTCTCGGCAGGCTCATCCGAGACAAGACACGCAGAAACTCCAGAAATAATTCCCGAACGGCTCAAGCAAATAAGCAAGAATTTCCAACTCGTGATCTGCGAGCTTATACATCTGACGCGGGATTTAAATATGTGATCAGGGCTGCAGAATTGATCGACGCCGCGTCCATGTTCTCTGTTGAAACTGTCGGAGGTGAAGTGATAATAGATCTCAATCTCACCCACCCTATATTCCCTTTCCTCGAAGCGAGTATTAAGTCAGAATCAAACACAGATCTAGAAGAAAATCACTCGTCTCCAGGGGGTAAAGCCGTTAGCCTGCTTTTGGAGGCCTGGGCTAGATTCGAAGAAGAACAGCCAGAAGGCAGACTTAGAGAAATGGCAAAAGAAGCACGCTCGGGTTGGGGAAGAGCAGCATTGTCTTCGTTCATAGCTTCCTCAGATAATGAATAATGACGAGCCCCGGCGCGAAGCTATTAGACCTATGCAAAACAGCAAGCGCCGAACTAATTTTAGTATCACCGTTCATTAAGGAGAAAGCCCTCCGAAGATTATTAGATCAAGTTCAAGAGCATGTAAAGCTTACTTGCGTTACACGGTGGAGACCCGAGGAAGTCAAGGCCGGAGTAAGCGACTTATCCGTCTGGGATATTGTCTCCTCTCGCCCGCTGAGTACCCTATTGTTAATGCCTACACTACATGCGAAATATTACAGATCAGATGATTCATGTTTAATAGGGTCTGCCAATCTGACGCTAACTGCACTAGGTTGGTCTAGAAATCCAAATCTCGAACTTCTGATACAAGTTGACTGTGACAGTGATTTAGCAGCCTGGGAGTCGGAATTATATGGCAAATCAGTTATTGCAAATGAGTCCATACGGGAACAGATTCAAAAACTTGTTGATCAGCTTGATGACACACCATTAGTTGGTGTAGATCACTCAATACACGAAGATGAAGAAGAATTCGAAGGCCATGAACTTACATCGATAGGTACAGAGTATTGGTTGCCAACCCTGAGGTATCCGGACCTTTTGTTTTCTGCGTATTCCGGTAGCTTAGATACGCTGACAACGGGTGCACGACAAACTGCTATATCTGATTTAACGCATCTAAAGCTTGGGAATGGATTACGCGAACGGGCTTTCAAAGCTGTGGTTGGCGCACTTTTATTGCAAATGCCTCAGGTACACTCGGTAGACCAATTTCTGTCCGAACCTCGGAGATTTGGAGAGGTCCGAGCTCTGCTCAGAACGCTTCAGAAAGAAAACGGATCGTATAATTCTTCCGACGGGTGGCAAACTTTGATGAGATGGTTACGGTACTTCCTGCCCGAACGTTATAACGTGTCAGTTGTCGATTATTCTGAAATCATGTTCAGACTATAAAGACATCCATGTCTATGTAGCATCAACAAAAGACCTTATAGAACATCTAGTTTGATCATAAATCGCAAACTATGCATCCGGGCCCCTGTTCATCTAGCTCTTCCATACTCTCGTCAAATATCTCTATTAATGACTTGTTACCTAGCTTCTTAGCAGACTGAGCTTGTACTTTTTCATACTCTTTGACTATTTGACTCTCTCTGGCCGCTATCTCATCTAAGGACTCCTTAGGTGACCAGGTATACCGCCTTCCAGTAGGAGTCGATTCTTTCTCATATTTCTTTGCTGCTTCGAACAAATCCGGATGCTTATTTTTTAATCCGATCCATTCAACTTTGCGCTGATAAAAACAGAAATAACATCCGGACCGGCTTCGCCATTTATAGTATTCGGGCATCCCTAACCCGCTCTCTTCTAAAATCTGTAGCACCATTGCTTTATTTATCCCATTTTCTTTGAACGGGAAATGGGGAATGATATTAGCCTTCTTAGTGATATATCCTTCCCTATTTTCGTCAGCTCTAATTCCAACATAAGAATGAACCGTGTCTTCTCCGCAGTATTTTTCAAAAGGAACAATTTTGAGTTCCCTTGTGCACCAACGAGACTGTGGAGAAGGAAGAAATCCGGAATATTTATCGATAAAGTAGTCAAAACTATATTCCGCTCTAAGCCTCACTATGTTAATTCCTAAAATCGCCTCGATTTTATTCAAATAATCATAGGTTTCCTCAAGCTCTTTACCGGTATCACAAAACAAATATTCCAAATCGGATATTTTGTCGCTGAGATAAACAGCTAAAGCAGTACTGTCTTTTCCTCCAGACAAGCACAACACATGACGTTCTTTTGTAGCACTCACAACCAACACCGCCTTACGTTTTTCAACTGGTTAATTAATCGTTTTAGTCAAAGCCCGGAGCAATACTTCTTGGATGTCCCGTTTGTGTGCTTCATCCGAGTCAACCCGGTCTAACTCAAGAAATTTTAGTAACCATTCATCCCTCTTATCTACGTCCCCACCTTTCTTATCTGCTTCAAATATTCTTTCAATCTCATTTCCATTGGACGATTCGATGAGGAGCCTGATAGACCCGGTGTCCTGATTCA
>Ga0315339_1003341_pt1 | contig 11355 bp, 12 predicted proteins | sample ASW17metaG_FD_204514 | JGI IMG/M metagenome (GOLD analysis project Ga0315339, IMG submission 204514) | Ammonia-oxidizing marine archaeal communities from Pacific Ocean, United States - ASW #17 | ecosystem: Environmental > Aquatic > Marine > Oceanic | place: USA: California | collected 2016-12-05
GGCCTCGTCGGCCGCCCGGTGATGGAAGACCTCTTTCCCGTGCAACTGCCCTACGAGGCCGGTTGCCTGTTGCCGCCGGAAGGACCGGGGCTGGGACTAGAATTCAACGAAGAAGCCGCCGAGCACTACGAGTTCAAATGGCTCGGCGGCCCGACACTGCGCCGCGAAGACGGCTCATTCACCAACTGGTAAACGATGTCCGACAAAAAACCCCTGATCCAACCGCGAACGCTCAAAGGCTTTCGCGATTTTCCGCCCGCCCTAGCGATGCCGCGCGAGCAAATGATCGATAAGGTCCGCACCGTCTTCCGCTCTTACGGTTTCGCCCCCATCGATACCCCCGCGCTCGAATACGCGGAAATTCTCACCGGTAAGGGCGGCGACGAGGCCGACAAACAAATGTACCGTTTCACCGACAATGGCGGCCGCGACGTGGCCCTGCGCTTCGACTTAACGGTACCCTTCGCCCGCTTTGCCGCACAGCACATCGGCCAACTCGGCACGCCCTTCAAACGCTACCACGTCGGCCCGGTTTGGCGTGGCGAGAACACGCAACACGGCCGCTACCGTGAATTCTACCAATGTGATTTCGACACCATCGGCACCAACGCCAACGCTGCCGACATCGAAATCGCACTCATTATCCACGATATCCTGGCCGCCTTGGGTTTCGAGCGTTTCTCTATCCATGTCAACCATCGTCTGGTACTCAACGGCTTGCTCGCATCGCTGGGTTTGGCCGAAGGCGCGCCGGCCATCCTACGCGCCTTGGACAAGTTGGCAAAGATCGGCGCAGAAAAAGTCGCCGCAGAAATGCAAGCCACGGCCGCCGTCGCTCCCGATCAGGCGCAGCAAATACTAGAAACGGTGCAGATAAAAGGCTCAAATAGCGAAATCCTCGAGGAGCTCGAAAAAAAAATCGGGCAACACGAACGCGCCGCTACAGGCATCGCCAACCTGCGCCAACTGCTCGCCGCCTTCGCCGCCGCCGGCATCCCCGAAAACCGCCTCGCGCTCGATGTCTCGATAGCCCGCGGCCTCGACTATTACACCGGCACCGTCTACGAGACGTTACTGAACGATCTGCCCGGCATTGGCTCGATTTGCAGCGGCGGCCGCTACGACGATCTGGCCAGTCTCTATAGCAAACAACACTTGCCCGGTGTCGGCGCCTCGTTGGGCTTGGATCGGTTAATGGCCGCAATGGATGAATTGGGACTGTTACAAGATACGACCGCCCCCGCCGATGTCTTCGTCGTGCAATTCACCGAAGAAACACTTGCGCACTATATCGCCGTCTCGCGTCGTCTACGCGACGCCGGTTTGCGCGTCGAACTCTTCCCCGAAGCCAAGGGCAAGGGCAAGCAGCTTAAATACGCCGACCGCAAAGGCATTCCGCTCACGCTGATCGGCGGGCCGGACGAAATGGCCAAGGGGGTTTGGCAGGTGAAAGACTTGCGGAATGGGGCGACTGAGGAAGTGCGAGATGGGGATTTGGTGGAATATTTGCAGGGGAAGCTTTATAAGGGAGTAGCCTATGTTGCAGGATAGCATAATAGGGGACACACCCTCGGAGTTTCACAGGGTGTCAAACGAGCTCCCGCAGGGCGCGTATCGCGCAACGATTCGTGCATAAGCGAAGGGGATGCCCTCAAACAGGCCGTCCGCACCGAGCCCAAGACTCTAATTCATACATAAGGATCTCTCATGAAAATCGGACTCTGCGCCTGGAGCTTCACCGGCTCCCACAAAGAAGCTAATCGCGAAATCGACCCGCACACCCCCGAAGGCCTGACCCGCTTAGCGCACGCCAACAACCTAGCCAGCGTCGAATTCGCCTCCGGCTCGCTCACCGCTCTTTCCGACGAAGCGCTGGCCGCCTTTAAAGAAAGCCTCAACGGCCTCGACCTATTCCTAGACACCGGCGGCCACAACTACGCACAAGACATCTCGCCGTTGCGCGAAGCCATCGAAATCGCCCACCGCGCCGGTGCCCGCTGCTTGCGCACCACCGTCAGCAATATGGTCGAGGGCAATCGCATGGACCGCGGCGCCGCAGGCATGCGCGACTATCTCGAGGCGTTGATACAGCCCTTCAAAGAAGTCATGCCCATAGCCGAAGAATACGATATCCCCGTCGGTATCGAAAACCACCAGGACCTCTGTTCGTGGGAATTGTTGACGCTCAGCGAAAAGGTCGGCAGCCCGCAATTGGGCGTGACAATGGACGTCGGCAACGCCTTCGCCGTCGGCGAGCACCCGCAGGCCTTCGCACAACGCATACTACCGATTCTCAAACACGTGCACATCAAGGACTACACCGTGCACCCTACTCCGTCTGGTTACCGCCTCAAACGCTGTGCGATCGGAGATGGCGTCGTCGACTGGCCGGCCATAATCGCGCTATTTGACCGCGAAGTACCCGAGGTACAGGGCTGTATCGAACTCGGCGCCAGCGTCGCGCGCCATATCCGCTTGCTCACCGAAGAATGGTGGGCAACCTTTCCCGAGCGGCCCTTGCCCGAAACAATCAATGCCATCCGCACCTTGCACCAGGCCGCGCAAGCCCCCGACGACTGGCAAACCCCACACGAGCGCGAAGAAAGTGCACAAGCCCGGGTCGACTACGAGCTAGAGCAATTCCAACAATCGGTCAACTATGTTAAGGGAAATCTGTGACCCGCACTTTTTTTATCTTCGGCGGCCTGTTTGGCACACTGGCGGTCGCGGCGGGCGCCTTCGGTGGCCATTTGCTCAAGGAGCAGCTCTCCGCCGAATTATTCGCCATCTTCGAAGTCGCCGCCCGTTATCACATGTATCACGCGCTGGCGCTTTTGTGCGCCGCCTGGGCGTGCAAGCAATGGCCCGGTCCCTGGACAAGCACCGCCGGCTATCTCTTTGCCGTCGGCATCGTCTTTTTTTCCGGCAGCCTCTATCTGTTGAGCCTGACCGGCATAAGCTGGCTCGGTGCCGTCACCCCCATCGGTGGTCTAGCCTTTATAGCGGGCTGGCTCTGCCTCACTATCGCCGCCTGGAAGAATTAATACTCCGTGCAAGCACGCATGCTCCGACAGGGCTTACTTGCCGCGCTGCTGGGCACCGCCTCGTTCTTCGCGTTATTAGAAGCCCTACTGCGCCTCTGCGGCTATGGCCCAGACGATATGCCCTACGGATACGACCCCTGTCTGGTCGGCGACTTCCAGCCCGCCAAACGCCATATCGCCCACCATCCGCCGCCCGCCGACCACACGCCCTACCGCTTCGACACCAACAAGCAAGGCCTGCGCGCCGACCAGGACTTCACCATCCCCAAGCCAATGGATATACACCGCCTGCTGCTACTCGGCGATTCGTTTACCTTCGGCCCCTTTGTCGACAACCACGAACTAACCAGCGCGCAACTACAAACACTACTCAACAAAGAAAACACCGTTGCCCCATTCGAAGTCGTCAACGCCGCGATGTCGGGATGGACGCTGATAGACCAATTCGAATACCTGCGCGAGAAAGGCTTACGGCTGCAACCCGACCTGGTCGCAATCTCCTTTTATATCAATGACATACGGGAATTTCACCCTTTCTTCCGCACCACCCTCAGCCGGCAGGCCTATCGAGAGCAAAGCCAAACGCCGCTCTTTGAAATCCGGCTATTCCTGCGCCGCTATTCAGCGACCTATTCCCTGCTGCGCGATATTAAAAATCGCTTCGATATCGCCGCCGCCACAACCACCCTCAGTTCTACCGTCATCCACGATTACCGCCCTTTCTGGCCGGCCTACCTCGAACGCCTCGACGCGTTCGCCGCCCTGCTGCAAGAACAACAAATCCCCCTACTCTTTATCCTCATACCCGAAAGCGATCACCCCATCGCGCCCGATTGGCGCGCGCAAAACGCGGCCGCCGCCGACTCACTGGTGCAACAACTGCGAACCGCCGGGCAAGAGCAAGGCAACCACCTGCTCGAATCCAATGCCCTGCTGCCTCTTTTGCGCCAAGCGCTGACCCAGCGCGGCATCCCCTATGTCGACCTGCTCGAACAATTCGCCCGCCTACCCTCTAACGTCGACCCGCAAACCTTCTATCTCTGGCCCCAGGACCACCATCTGAGCGCCCGCGGTCACCTTTTCGCGGCCGAAACTGTCGCGGCCTATCTGCATCGGCATCCGCTCGCAGCTCCTTAGAAGTCATCTTAACTACCAGCCATAAAACAATGCCCCGCCGAGTCCACCACATAATGGCGCGCACAACCGATAGCTGTAACCGGCTAAAACCTCAGCGCTCCAGTAGCGATCGACCAACCAACCGGCCAATAAAGGCGAACACAGCTCCGCCACCGAACTGGTCGCCAATACATAGTTAACCTCTCGACCGGTGACGCCCAATTCGGCTAAATGACCCTAGAGCAATACCACCTGAGCACCCCGCATCATGTTCTGCAGGAGGAACATCGCCCCGAGGCGCCACCGCGACGATCCGATCCCTGATTTTACCATGCCCTTATTTTCGCTTATATTTGTCATTCAGGCCATTCTATGCTAGCCAACCTATATTCGAGTATCGTATCCCTTAATCTGAGATAAGACACTCAACCTATGGGGTCTAAACGAGCTCATCTTACCAGGAAATGGGATCAATGACGCCAAGCAAAAAAGCTGAAACCGCAGCCGAGGAATTGAAGAAAGCGGCACGCACCGCGAAGAAGGAAGCCATTGCCGAACGGAAAGCCAAGGCCAAGGTCGAAGCGAGCAAAACAAAAGACGCGCTCGCCCCTATTAGAAATCGGGTCCTGGCGCTCGTTCAGGAATACGAAAGCGATGCCCCATTCGAGCACGCGCGGAGAATGGACAAGTTGCTGCACGACGCCTTGCGGGCCATAGAGATCGGCTGTCAGGAAGCGGAAAAAGACTTGGCCAAGATCTCCGCGGGCGATAGTCCTTGCCGGCCTTCGGTGCTTAGACAACGTCTAAATGACCTGCTCTAGGCTACCCGACAGACCGCAATATACACATTCGGGCTCCTGTCTTTCCGCGTTTAACTCGCCACAGTTTATTATCCAGTGCAACGCAAGGGCAGAAATACAGGAGCCCGCAGGAACGGATCCTTCCCGCACCTAGGTGATGAATGCAGTGAATAGAGTATAAAGCAGCCCCATTCATCTCGTAAAAACTGACGATCGCCTATTTTTCGCCGGGAGCACACGAATGTCGGCTATCGCAGTACGGTGCACGGAGCTTATTTAAGCGGCTACCGGGAAGACGAGGATGTTGGCCTACCACGCAAATATCTGCTATCCGCCCTGTATCCTTATTACAGGAGCTCTACTGCAACCTTTGTAACTGGTCCGTCTCCGCCAATGGCACCACTGGGTTTTCCAACACCCCGATCCCGCCAGGAAATGCCAAGCGCGTCACATCACCGTCCTGCAGACCGTCCGATAGGTCCGCCTCGGTAAAAACGATCGGCGTGCCCCAATAAAAGGCCAGCAGCATGCGCGGCTCCAGCGGAATCCGATTAAAAAGGTGGCGTTCAAGGTGCAATAGCTGATCGGGCATATTGAGGTTGTTCTGCCCTGTCGGCCCTTCTTTGTAGGCCACCCGCTCGCCGCCGCGCAGGATCTCGCACGAGACGGTGACATCCGCATCGTCGTATTCGTCTGCCGTCACCAACACCGGCCCCAACGAAGCGCACCCGCCCGCCCAATTCTTGGCCTGCGGCAGGTTGAGCGGATTGGAAGCCTCAATACCATTGTCGGTCGCGTCATTCCCGCCGGTATAGCCCAACCGCTCCAATTGGCCCTGCTTGTTCAGTCCATAGACCGATACCAGTTCGGTTTCCGGCACCAACCGCATCGTATCGGCGGGACGGGTAATCGGCTGCCCGTGCCCAACGACCGCATCGGGTTCACCCTTGGAAAAAAGCTCGGGCCGACCGCCGGATGACACTTCGCGGTATTTCTGGTCGTAGACATTCACCGCGTCGCCGGTCGCCTGTTTGGCCTCGATCTCGCGCAATTTGGCGCTGACCTCGTGCGTCACCCCCGCCAACCACACCCGCAAAGCATGCGGATGCCCGGGCGGGCCGCTAACTGGTTTACTTAAATAGGGGCTATCGGTGCTGCGATTAGCCAGCAGGTCGGCAAGACTCAACCGCCGCGATGCCAGCCCTTGCAACTCGTTCACCGCCGCAACCAGCCCTTTCTCGTCACCGCCGCAATCGTAATAAATCTCATACACCGTCCGCAAAACCCCTTGCGCCCCCGTCAGGTCCAATACCTCGTCGCCTTCGACCACGCCGACATGCAAACCATCCCCCGGCTCGACAAACTGCACTAGTTTCATGATAATCGCTCCCTTCTATAAATAGCGTTCAAGATACGAAAAGCGGTGCTTTAGCCTTGGGCGCGATCCCCGCTTGTTCGGCCCGCTCCATCAAATCGAATATCGCCGCCTCCCCCTCTTCGCCGTAGTTCAGCGAAAACTGGTTCACATAGAGGTCAATATGCGCCTGCATGACTTTTTCATCCATTTCCTGGGCGTGCTGCTGAATATAGCGCCGCACCGCGTCGGGGTGGGCATAGGCGTACTCGACGCTCTGCTTCAAGGCCCGATCTATGCGACCGATCTGCTGTGCTCCCAGACTGCGCCGTGCTAAAATTCCGCCCAGGGGTATCGGATGTCCCGTGCTCTGTTCCCACCATTCGCCCAGGTCAATGACCTTTTCTAGCCCGTATTCCGGATAGGTGAAACGACTCTCGTGGATAATCACCCCTGCATCCACCTCTCCTCGCGCAGTCGCGCCCATAATCTTATTGAAGGGCATAACATCCAACTGCCCAATCTGCGTATCGAAAAGGCGTAATAAAAGAGCCGCCGTCGTCAACTGCCCGGGAATTGCAATTGTTTTGTTTTTCAACTCGTCCGGTGCCACCGTCCCGCGTGCGACCACCAGTGGCCCGCACCCCCGCCCCAACGCACCGCCGGCGTGCATTAGACAATACTGCTCCCGCAAGTGCGCCAACGCGTGAAAGCTGATCTTCGTCATGTCCAGCGCGCCCTTGAGTGCCAGCGAATTGAGTGTCTCGATATCTTCCAACACCTCTTCGCATACCGGCCCGCCCGATATTTTACCATGCACCAGGCCATAAAAAATAAAAGTATCGTTCGGACAGGGCGAATAGCCCAGCGTCAAGCTCATAAACCTTCCTCCAATAACCGCGTCGCCGCCGCCTGCACCTCACCGAGCGCCAGCGGCAAATCCCAGGTATCTCGGTCGCGTGCCTCGACCCTATTGCTCATCGCCCTGACTTCGACAAAGGGCACCTCGTACAACGCGCACACATGCGCCGCCGCCGCCCCCTCCATATTCTCGCACACAGCGGCAAAACGCTCTCCCCGCTCTATACCTAGAGCATCCGTCCCCGAACACTCTTGTACCGTGACGAAAGCCCCCACCTTGGCATCCGGCAAAATGCTAGCCGCCTTTTGCAGCCATTCTCGATCTAAGGGGAAACGATTAAAATACCGCTCTCCCTTCTCCAACACTGGAATCCCGATCAACTCTGCCCCCTGCCACCCCTCCCCCGTCCGCACCCCCAAGTCCCCATAACATTCCTCGCTCGCCAATGCCACATCGCCGATGGCCAAGCCGCTGCCGGGATACGCCCCGCCGATGCCGAGCTGCAAAACCCAGTCCGGCCGCACAGCCTGCAACACGCAAGTCAACGCATGAGCTGTATTGACCGCCCCAATCCCCGTCTTAACTAATAATACCTCGCGACCCGCGATTTTCCCTCGCACCCACTCCCGTCCAACCACGACCTGCCGCACAACATCCTCAGCTCTATCCTGCAACACCTGCTGCTCAAAGGACGTGGCGCTCAATACAAGAATTTCCCTCATACCTCATCCTTCAATCAATAAACGTTGGGCTCGTCTGCCATAGACCTCCTCCAATCCCACCCACCCCCTTCCGTACACAAGTACAGCCGGAGAAAACACCCCCGACCAATCTCTTCTTCCAGCTTTGTAAAATGCCGTGCAATCTAACGGCGCGACTTCCGGTCCGTCCGCTCCCCTCGCTTCTCCACATCCGCCATAACCTCCTCCACGTCGATCCCGATGTTATCCGGATCCATCACCTTGGTGATCTTACGACCGTCGGCCTGCGACCGAATTGCCAAACTGATAATAAACGGCGCCGCGCGCGGCTTCTTGTTCGGTTGCGTCAACAGCGCCACGGCCGGTTTGCGCGAATCGACAGGATTCGGTTCGTAACCGATCGCTTGTTCGCCGGTATTGATCTCGACCAAACTGCCGACCGGGTAAAGCCCCAAAGTCGTAACAAAAAAATCGACGACCTTCTCGTCGAACTCGGTGACCTTATTCTTGTGGATCCGCAACTACGGTAGATACATCGGCATCGCCGGCTTGTAGATCCGCTTGGCCGTCAGCGCGTCATAAACGTCGGCCACCGCCGTCAGCCGCGCGTAATAGTGGATCAAACCCCCTTCAAGCGCCTGGGGATACCCGCTGCCATCCATCATCTCATGGTGCTACTCGTCGATCGCGATCTGTTCCTCGCTGAGCGAGCCGTCTTCGCGCATAATATCACCGCTATAGGTGGCATGTTTGCGCATCTCCTGCAATTCGTGCGGCTCAAAACGCCCCGGCTTATTGAGAATCTCCAACGGGACACGCGTTTTGCCCACATCGTGCAAGAGCACGGCGGTGGTGATCGCCGGCAGCATGCCCAGATCGGTTCCGTCGTGCATCGCCATGGCCGTAACCAAGGCGAAGACATTCATGCAGTGCATCGCGGTGTAAGGGTCGTGTTATTTTTATACGGGTCAAGCTGACCATCGCGTCGACATTGCGCACGATACTCTCCGAAATTACCCCTACGGCCTCCTACACCTTCTCGACATCCAGCTCCTTGCCCTCGGCCACGTCCTGCAAAGCCGTCTTGATGGTGTCGGTAGTCTCGGTGCGGACTTTCTTGGCCTGCTCCATCTCTTCGTCGTAGTGGACCAGGCTACCATCGGGCGGCAGCTTGCGACTCGAATCGGTCAGCGGCTTGACATTGTCGGGCATATCCGCGCCCTTGTCGGTATCGATCCTCACCATCGACAAACCCATTGAGCGCAAGCTGGCAATTATATTGTCGTTGCCAATCAGCAAGCCCCCGTCCTGAATGATCTTCTCATTCATCCCCCCGGTCAGAAGAGCGCGCTTGCCCACACTGCCGACACCGGTCGCATTCGTCGCCGACAGGTATCTTACTTCCTCGCCGTCTTTTTCCTCGGTTATCGCCTCGGCGTCATGGAACATGCCGACCTGAGGATCTTTAATTGAAATTAGTTTTTTCATCTACTAAGCAAGTCGATTTTAACTTCCTTCAAACTAATAATTAGATAAAAATCGAGAGGACCTGTCAAGCACTTTGGGGAAAGACCGTGAAAAAAGCTACATGAACAATTCACATGCTTGACACAATACCGGTGCAACCGTACACTCCCGCGCAAATCAAGGAATGTCTATGTGCCTGTGTATACTGGTGCATCAGTGGTTGGATTCCATCCCTTTGAGTACGGCGGCCAACCGCGAAGAGCACTACAACCGCCCCTCGCTTTACCCAACTTGGCGTTCGGACGGCATCTTTGCCGGCAGCGACCAGCGTCAAGGCGGGACCTGGCAGGGGATCAATAACCGCGGCCTGCTCGTCGCCCCGACGAATCGCAAGAGCACCCTTCAGGATGCAAACCGGCGCTCACGCGGCTTGCTCTGTCAAGATGTATTGCAGCAAGCCACTGCACGAACATCCTTAATTGGCTGTTCCACCATTTCCCCCGCGAGCTCTACAATCCCTGTAATCTACTCTGCACGGATGCCGAGGAAGCCTTTGCCGTCCACTACGACGGACACTAGGCCAGCGTGCAAAGCCTCAGCCCCGGCTTGCACCTGCTCGCCGATGCCGATGTCAATGACCCGATGCACCCGCGTATCCAACACGCGCTCCCGCTGCTGCAAGATCTACCGGAAGATTGGCCCACACTCAGAGATATGCTGGAATCAGTGATGGCCGACCGCAACGAGGAACCCAAGCCCCCCGCCCACATCTGCATCCACAGAAAACGCGCCGGCACGCTATCTTCCTCGGTGATCGCGCTACGTGACCGCAGCCTGTCCGAGGCACGATTCCACTTCGCCGACGGATCGCCTTGCTCGACACCCTACACCGATCTTTCGGCGCAATTTAGCGATCGCCCCAGCTGATGCAAGTTTCCGATATCCATATCCACCCAGTCTCCGTGCCCCGCATCTACAATACGAGGGTTGCCGCCGGAGGCCCACTCGGCGGCAAAGATTATTCGCATTACTACCTGCTCGAATTCGAGACTGCCACCGGCCTCAGGGGCCTCGGGGAAATTTCCGATATAGAGGAGAGTTGGGCCGTACCGGCACCGGAGCTACTGCGCCAAACACTGCTCGCCCCGCTCGCCGGAGCCGACGTGCGCCAACGCCTGCCCACCTGGGAACGAGTCGACGAGGTTTTGCCCACCAACTACCACCCCGAATTCCGCAACCTCGTCAGTTCGGCAGTCGAAACGGCCCTGCTCGATCTTGCGGGCAAATACTACAGCGCCCCGGTGCACGCGCTTTTGGGCGGCCAGTATCGCGATCAGCTCGCCATATCTTGGGTCGCCTATATCCGCAGCGCCAAAGAATTTGCCGAGGAAATCCAAGAAAAAGTCAACGCCGGTTTCACTGCCTTCAAACTCAAGGTCGGAGCCGATTTCGAGCTCGATTGCGAGCGTATCTGCGTCTTCCGCCGCATCGCCGGCCCCGACGCCTACCTCAAAGCCGACGCCTCCGGCGCATGGAGCGAAGAAGAAGCCATCGACCGCATCCGCGAGCTATCAGCCCTCGGCGTCGACGCAGTCGAAACCCCGTTGCAACAGATATCGCGCGCAATCGCCAAAGACCACCCCGAGGAGATCAACTCCGATCCCGACGCCGCAGCAGCGGCCCTCGCCCGAGTACGCGATGCGGTACCCGCCGATATAATCGAACACGTAGCCGACTTCGACGACACCTTCGCGCTGGCCCTCCTGCGCCATAAGGCCGTCGACGTTTTCAATATTGTGCCGGTGCAAGCCGGCAGCCTGCACCGCGCCCAGCGCCTGATCCAGATCGCCGAGGCCGGCGGCATACCCGTGCTGCTCGGCAGCACCGTCGAGTTGGGCATTGGCACCGCCGCCGCACTGCATCTAGGCATTGCATCCAAAGGCGTCACCGTCTCCTCGGATCTGGTCGGCCCCGGACTCTTAGCCGACGATGTGACCGCACCCCGCCTATC
>Ga0315339_1003344_pt1 | contig 11348 bp, 9 predicted proteins | sample ASW17metaG_FD_204514 | JGI IMG/M metagenome (GOLD analysis project Ga0315339, IMG submission 204514) | Ammonia-oxidizing marine archaeal communities from Pacific Ocean, United States - ASW #17 | ecosystem: Environmental > Aquatic > Marine > Oceanic | place: USA: California | collected 2016-12-05
ACCTAAAAGTAGTTAAATAATCGTAATTAATAATAATAATAAATGTATAATTTAATAAATGGCAAAACTAAAAAAATCTTTAGGCTTATTTGATGGCATATCTCTTCTAATTGGGATTACAATAGGATCGGCTATCTTTGCAACTCCTCAAATCATTGCAGGATATACAAATTCATTTACTTTAATTATAATACTCTGGCTTGCTGTTTCTCTTTTTGTTTTTATAGGATCTCTAATATATGCTGAGCTAGGATCACGTTTTCCAAATACGGGTGGAGAGTATATATATATAAGAGAAGCTTTTGGTCCTTTTTGGGGATTTATATTTGGTTGGGCGCAACTAATAATAATCCGAACAAGCCCAGCCGCAGGGATTAGTTTAATTACGGCTAATTATTTGGGTTATTTCATACCCATGAATCAATTTGAAAAAATTATAGCATCAATTATTATAATAATTATTTTTGGTACTATTAATTATATAGGTGTTGAACGAGCAAGCTTCTACAATAAATTTTCAACCATAATTAAAACACTTGGCATCACAATTTTTACCGTAGCTGGCTTAGCAATGTTTGAAGGAGATTTTTTAAAATTATCAGAAACAGCTAGTGTAACTGAAAATTTGGGAACTATTGGAAATATAGTTGCTGCACTAATGTTAATACTATTTTCATATCTGGGCTGGGATAGAGTCGGATACATTGCTGGTGAAATGAAAGAACCTCAAAAAGTTATCCCTAAAACTATGTTTTATGGCATTTCAACTATTGCAATTCTTTATATATCAGCAAATATACTGTATCATACTGTCTTAGGCATGGAGGGCGTTCGCTCAACTTCCATCGTAGCTTCAGATATCGCAAGTTTAGTATTTGGAAAAACAGGTGCTAGCTTAATGTCAGTTATTGTTATTATTTCTGCTACTGGAAGTATAAATGGTACCATGATGTCAGCAAGTCGTCTATACTATGCTATGGCACGTGAAGGTATGTTATTTAAATGGTTTAATAATATTCACCCAAAATTTCGAACTCCAAGCAATGCAATTATTGCACATTGTATTTGGGGTATAATTCTTTTAGTTGTTAGACAAAACTTTGAGACAATTGTAACTGGGATGGTCTTTACTATACTCATTTTTTATACTTTTACAACTGTTGCTTTCTTTAAATTTAGAAAATTAGATATAGGCGAGAGTGGATATAGAATTCCTTTTTATCCTTTTTTACCCTCAATATATTTAATTGGTCTAACAAGTTTGGTGCTATTAAGAATTTATTATCAATTTAATCTATCAATGCAAGACCTTTCGTTTGTCTTAACTGGAGTTCCAGTCTACTTTATATTTTTTAAAAATAATAAAATTTTACTTGAAAAATAGTATTTCATTTATTTAGACTAATAGATGCCGTCAACTCACGATTATCAAGAAGATGCTCGCAATCAAGATATTCAAGTTTATATTAATGGTAAATTTTTTCACCGATCAAAAGCCTATGTCTCTGTTCTTGATGGAGGTTTTCTTTTAGGTGATGGGGTCTGGGAAGGCATTAGACTTCATAATGAAAATCTTCTTCATCTTGATGAGCATTTAGATCGCCTATTTACAGGCGCTGATGAAATTGCACTTAAAATTAATAAAAGTAAAGATGAAGTAAAGGAAATGCTATATAAAACATTAGAAAAGAATAAAATGTTTTCTGATGTCCATATCAGATTAGTAATTTCAAGAGGATTAAAAAAAACACCTTACCAGCATCCAAAAGTTACTATTGGAGAACCAACCATTGTCATAATCCCTGAGTACAAAAAGCCAGACCCTATAGTCTCTGTAGAAGGGATCAAATTAGCAGTCGTTTCTACTTTAAGAGATAATCGTGTACAAAATCCTCATATTAATTCTTTAAGTAAACATAATTGTATTGCTGCTTGTATTGAAGCAGACAAAAAAGGAGCGGATGAAGGCTTAATGCTTGATCCTAACGGTTATGTATCTACTTGTAACTCAACTAACTTTTTTATTATTAAATCAAATGAAGTATGGACTTCAACTGGAGAATACTGTTTAAATGGAATTACGAGACAAAGTGTGATTCGCATTTGCAATCAAAATAAAATAGTACTAAAAGAAAAAAACTTTACCGTAAAAGATGTATTATCTGCTGATGAAATTTTTGTTACTGGAACATTTGCAGGAATTATTCCTGTTATACTTGTTGACAATACAGTAATTGGAGATGGAATCAGAGGTAAAATAACAAAAAGATTACAAGACTTTTATATAGCAGATGTCAATTCCAGCTGATTTGTGTATATAAATAGCCTCCAAGAGGAGGCTTCCTTGTCTACAGTGTAGCGTTCATACTACTTCAATAAGACCATCTTTCGGGTCTTAACAAAGTCTTTGGTTTGTAATTGGTATAGATATACTCCAGCACCGACGGGGTCACCAGAGTCATTGGTCGCATCCCATTTAACGGAATGATAACCTGCGGGTGTGCTTTGCATATTAAAAGTTTTCACTTTCTGTCCCAGCATATTGTAAATAGTCAAGGTTATGTCACTTACCTCTGGCAGGTCAAAACGCAGTGTGGTGGTAGGATTGAAGGGGTTTGGATAGTTTTCATGCAAGGCAAACTCCAATGGAATACCTTCGGCTGCAATCGATAGATATTCATAGCGGTTAACAAACAGTACTCTATCGTCTCCCGTTACTTTTACGGTATCTTTACCATCAGTAGCACTTACGCTAAACTTCACCGTTGCTGCTGACACCGTGGGGAATGGTTCAAATACATTCTCCAAAAATTCCTCATAGGTGATCTGAACTGAAGTACTGGTTGTATCATATATTTCTTCTGGCGGACTAACACCAATTTTTGCATAGATGAGATAACTGATTGAGTCACCCTCAATAGGGTCAGTACTTGCACCCCATTGCAGCGTATAAGTGTCAGCAAGATTAGATTGAGTGATATTGACAGTATCTGAAATGCTACTCACCCATTCAAAAGCCGTGGGAGTATCATTAACTGGCGTTACAGTTAATTTAAATGAGGTTGAACCCTTTGAGTATGAATCAGAAGCATAGGCTGTGATAGTGGCCGTCCCATTCCAATGAGTAACCGGAGTTAAGGTTAGCGTTGTAGATGAAACTGATGCAGCCACAGCACTGGTATCTGATTTGGCAGAATAAGTAATTGCATTGCCTTCTTCATCTGTAGCACTTAAGGTAATAGTAGTATCTGCATCTTCTTTTATTGTTACATCACTCACTGCTGCAATGACAGGGGTTTGATTTGTTACTTCAAAAATAGCAGATATTGCTTTATCAGCATCCATTGTAACCGTAACCGACGAACTGGTTCCACTCGCATCACCCGTCCATTTTACAAACTTATAATTATCATCTGCAGTCGCTGTGACTGTAACAGTCGTATCCTTTGAAAGAACATAGGAGCCAGAAGCAAGGCTCAGTGTTCCTCCTTTATGGAAAGGGGTTACGGTTGCTTCATCATTGATAGACGTGGTAAGGTGTACATTGTTTGGAGCGTGCCATCGCCACCATTTAGCCGCTACTTTTTGAGCGGGTTTTCCTCTGATATTCCAACTTTTCCAATTTACAGCCCAGACTTTATAATTAAAATAAAATGCGCCAGCAATCCAGTCGTTCTCACCAATCACTTGTTGCATCGCTTCTATCCCGTCTGCCTGTTCTTGAAAATCAAGAGGATAATTTGTATCATCAGGCTGGTACTCTTCCTGCGCCTCAGTAATAACAGTATTTGCAGTAACCATTCCATCATAAGATGCGCTTTGAATAAAGGAGTAAACAAAAGGCTTTCCATATTTAGTATAAGCAGATTTCATTTTCCCCACTTTATTCCTCATTGGCTGTAAAAGGTCTGAGACTGATGGATTTGAGGTATTGGTCAATCCAAAATGTTGCAATCCATATGTTTCAAGAGTATAATTTATATAATCAACTTTACCATAGATATCTAATTCTGGAGTTTCACTAGCCCATAATATTGTTATCTTACCGCTATAAATTGCACGAACCTCATTTAATATAACTTCTGCAACAGAATCAATAGTTGCAAGGTGCTCGTCTTTTAATTGACTAGTAGTAGGGTAGGGTGTAATACCTATCATCTCCACACCATGTGTTTCAGCCAAAGTTGCTTGCCAGATTATTTCAGGACGCATTGCATTAGCATAATCAACATACCAGGCTGCATCTACCTTCGAATGGTCATAGTTGCCATCAGCGGCTCCTGCCCCTAAAGAATACCAAAACACTTTCAATCCTCTATTATGAGCTTCAGTAATGACTTTTTTGATATCTTGTTCAGGCATGGAATTGACACTATGATCTCTAATGACTGTCACGGTTGGATGATGCTGAGTGATTTTAGGCCCCGGTACAAACATAATCCAATTAGCGTTCAAATTTCTGACCATATTATCTAAATAATTTCCAATAAACGGATTCCAATAAGATCGCCAAAAATCAGTCATTCCCCCTCCAGCCATAAAGGTTGTGGTATTCAGATCAGCTGGAGGCGTAGATAAATATGTGCTGGTATTAATTGTTTCTATTACACCATCGGTAGGCCAGGCAAACCATGCCGTTAACGTGTCCTCTTGTACTAATGATGCTCTTGTATGCCAACCAAAATCTAATTGTCTAGTATTAGAAATGTCTCCAGTTCTAGCATATTCTATATCTTTATTTTCCTGGTTTCCAGTATTTCTTCCGTAGAAATAATGATATGCACTTTGCGATGTTGCGTTAGCAGAAACCAAAGTTGTATCAAGATCTACTATCGCCTGCCATTGGTTAGTCCCAACTTTAGTCATTATAGCAAAGGATCGTCCATCATTGGGGCTACAACACCAGGGAAGAGTTCTTTGTTCATGTGGAGAGTTTTCTGCACCAGATTTCCAAAATTGTATCGTTACCATCTCATCCGCAGGCGTATGAGTCTCTAACGTAAGTGTAATGGTGATCGATTTTGTCCCATTGTTATTGTAACTATGATTCCACCGAAAATCATAGGGATCTTGGGCATTCAAGGATAAAACTAACAAAAAAAGAACAGCCACTTTCTTCATAATGAACTTCTCCTTTCTTATGGTACATTTAAAATTACAAAAAAATTTTCTACAATATGGATGTCTCTTTTAAAAGCAAAAAAGCCCCAGTGAGGAGGCTTTATTGTTTTAATCTTAACATAGTCTAATAATTAAATACATCATTCCCATATTTTACACCTGTAGCGTGGCTATTCAATTCCTGGAAAACGCCCATAAAACTGTAGGGGATTTTATAATATTTGACAAATGTACGAATACGACTTCCTTTCTTAAAAAATGCCTGGAAATTGATGCCCATGGTTAACCCCACAACCCGCTGCTTATTTGTCTTCAATTCACCGCTATATCCCCTGGAATAATAACTCAGCCCCACTTGTAAATAATCCGTTAGCAATGGTTTTTGTTGTCCAAATATTTTTCTTATCCCAATTCCATTCACTTCCAGAGTCACCATTTGCCCTGCATAATCTGTGGTAAAATCTCTTTTTATGTTATCCCGAAAATCGCTTGAGGGAATATAGGACCAATCCAAATGAATAGTCTCATCCAGAGCGGGATGGAGATATAAATATGCGCCCAATCCACTTCCCAATAGATTAAAAAGGATATCTTCTGTGGATGCATTATAATCTGTATAACCGTCTAATAGCTCTATAACCACACCATTCAAAGCTGGAATCGTAAACCCCCAGAAGGCAGAGGCTTTTTTTGAAAACCCATTGCGCTCATAATTATGAATTAAACCCCGGGTTAATAAACTCCATGTATATGCATGCCCTAATTTATCCGCTCCTCCATTATAAGAATTCTTCCCAAACCATCCTTCATTTTCCACAGCAAACTCTCCGGTCCACCGCTCAGAGTAATTCCAGAAAATGGCCCCGCTAATAATAATGGCGCCTTGAATCGCCAGGGAATAATAGTGAGCCCTAGGGTTCGGCTGATATAGATTATTGTTCACTTCTTTATCAATTAGCGAAGATGTTTGGCTGTTTAAAAAGCCAATGCAGGTAAAACATAATCCTATTTTTATGATTTTATTTTTAATGATAATTCATTCTTAATATAAATTGAATCAAAAATTACAACGAATCTGGACAAATCAAAAATTGTCCTCATGAAAATGATTACTATAATAATTGATCGACTAATCTGGGTACCCCAACGCCGGCGGTTTCTTTAATCATTTCAATTGGATAATGATTATCACCCTCATACCCTTTTGGATCAATATAATATTTTTGTGAAGATGAAGTGGCATAATTCAATAATCCCGCCGCCGGGTAAACAGACAAAGACGTTCCGATCACCATTACAACATCTGCCATTTCAACAATAGGAATTGCTTTTTCAATCATAGGTACTGCTTCTCCGAACCATACAATATGGGGCCGGAGTTGAGAACCTTTTTCGCAGGTATCACCCATTTTCATTTCCCAATGATCCAATTCATAAACCAAACCCGATTCTACTGAACTTCTGGCCTTGTTTACTTCGCCGTGGAGATGAATCACATGGGTTGAACCGGCCCTTTCATGAAGATCATCTATATTTTGAGTTATGATACTTACATTATATTTTTGCTCAAGTTTTCCCAAGGCAACATGTGCTTTATTTGGTTCCGCTACACGAACCTGTTTTCGGCGATCATTATAGAACTTGAGAACCATCTCTGGATCTCGTTCCCAAGCCTCCGGCGTTGCCACATCATAAACATTATGATTTTCCCATAATCCATCGCTGTCCCGAAATGTTTTGAGACCGCTTTCCGCACTCATGCCTGCCCCGGTGAGTACTACAATCTTTTTCATATCATTAATCTAATTCTTTTATGAGATAAGTACTTCAAGATTCCATATGACTTGCATTATATTGGACTATCAAATGAAAGTAAAACTATGGCATGGATTGATGTAATAGATGAAAATAATGCAGACGGCTCCCTAAAAGATCAGTATGAAAAATTAACCGAACCATGGGGCGGTGTGGATAATATTCTCAAAATTCACAGCCTCAACCCCGAATCTCTGGCGGCCCATGTACAGCTCTATAAAACAATTATGTTTGGCAAGTCACCCATCCGGCGGACAGATCGTGAAATGATCGCCGTTGTTGTATCAGCCATTAACCAGTGTCATTACTGAATTACACATCATGGGGAGGGGCTCCTCAAACTAACAAAAAATGAAGCACTGGTTAGCCAACTGAAGTCCGACTATACATTGGCGGATATTTCACCGGCCCAAATGGAGATGCTCAACTATGCGGCAAAACTCACCGAGCGGCCGGCCGATATGATTGCCGGAGATGTGGAGCGCCTCAGGAATTCAGGCTACAAAGACCGTGCTATTTTGGACATCAACCAGATTGTGGCCTATTTTGCATATGTGAATCGGTTGGCTGATGGTTTGGGCGTTGATCTTGAAGATTTCTGGACAAAAAAATAAAATTGCCTGACCAACCGAAACTGAAACGGGTCCTGTCTCTCATGGATGCTACCATGATCAATGCGGGGGGAATTATCGGTTCGGGAATTTTTATGGTTCCCGCAACCGTCGCGCTTTACACTGCCTCATCCTCCCTCTTTTTTATGGTATGGATCCTGGGCGGTATCGTCAGCCTTTTTGGCGCCCTATCCGTAGCGGAACTGGGTGCCGCCATGCCCAAAGCCGGCGGTCAGTATGTTTACCTTAATGAAGCCTATGGCCCAGTTTGGGGATACCTCTATGGCTGGTCCGCAGTGGCTGTGATTAATACCGCATCCATGGCTGCGGTGGGCGTTGCTTTTGCGGAATACCTTAAATTTTTCTATACCATTTCAGATTTGGCTGTCAAAGAGATTGCCATTTTTTCCATCATCCTACTTACAATAATCAATATTGTTGACGTGAAATCCGGGGCACGGTTCCAAAACATATTCACATTTGCAAAATTAGGGGCTATCCTTGGTGTGATTTTATTGGGATTATTTCTTGAAGGTGGTTCAACTCAAAACTTCTCCCCCCTATTCACGGATAGACCCCCCCTATCGCTGATTGGTCCCCTGGGGTTGGCTATGGTGGCCGTCCTTTGGACATTTGACGGATGGATATTTGTCACCTATGTCGCGGGCGAAGTCAAAAATCCTGAACGGAATATTCCACTGTCGCTTATTTTATGTATGGTCATCGTTGTGACCGTTTACCTTGCATTGAACACCGTTTTGGTTTATGTACTCGGATTTGATCAAATGATCGGTTCTGAATTGGTCATGGCTGATGCAGCATCAAAATTTATTGGAGGAAAGGGCGCGGCCATTGTTACAATCATTATACTAATTTCACTCATTGGGGCTAACAATGGATTTATACTTACCAGTGCCCGAATAAATTATGCCATGGCAAGAGATAATAGATTTTTTAAACAGGCAGCATTTATCCACCCCAAATTTCAATCTCCGGCCAATGCGCTGATTATTCAATGTATTTGGGCATGCCTCCTTACGTTTACAGGAACCTTCAATCAATTGATCACATACATCATTTTTGCTTCATGGATCTTTTACGGCATGTCCGCCGGCGCTGTTATTATTTTGCGAAAGAAAAAACCCGATATGGATCGTCCATACAAAACACCATTCTATCCGTGGATACCAATCATTTTCATTTTATTCGCCATTTTTCTAACGGTCAATACCATTTTAGAAGCGCCTAGAGATGCAGCCATCGGTACCGGGATTATTCTGGCGGGACTTCCACTATATTATTACTGGAAAAAGAATGACTGATATAAAATACCAAATCGATTCCGCTGTTAATGCTGCCTGGGAAGAAATTGTTTCATTTATTCAATCTTTGGTTCAATCTCCCAGTTTAGCTAATGATGAAGGTCCGGTTCAGAAATTAATTAGCGAAAAACTTGAAACTCTCGGCCTCGCGCCAGAAAAAGTCCCTATCCGATTTGATGAATTAAAAGACCATCCTGCCTTTTGTGATGATGGGTTTTCTCCCAATACCCGCATGAATATTATTGGCCAGTGGAAAAATGATGGCGGTGGCAAATCCATCATTCTCAATGGTCATGTCGATGTGGTGCCCACTGGACCTTTGGAACTATGGGATGAATCGCCTTGGTCAGGTTCCATAAAAGATAAACGTATTTATGGACGTGGGTCCTGCGATATGAAAGCTGGACTTACTTCTGCCATTTTCGCTGTCCAGATTCTTCAGAGTATTGGATTTGAACCCAAAGGTAATGTCATGATTCAAAGTGTTGTTGGAGAAGAATCCGGCGGTTGTGGCACACTGACCAATATTGTAAAAGAATACTCCGCCGATGCGGCTGTCATCTTGGAGCCCACATCGTTAAAAATCTCCCCCATTCAATCTGGTGCCCTTACTTTTCGGTTAATGATTCCAGGTAGAGCCACCCATGCGGCCATGCGGTGGGATGGTGTCAGCGCCATTGAAAAATTTAATTTAATTCATCGGTCTATATTGGAATTTGAAAAAGAGCGGCATCAATCATTCGATGTAAAATATTATGAATCAAAAGATCGTGTGGCACCCATCAATATTGGAACCATTAAAGGCGGAGAATGGCATTCCACCGTACCGGAATCTGTTGTGGCAGAAGGACGTTTGGGCGTTTTCCCAGATGAGTTAGCACAGGACGCACGAGATGCATTCGAGACCCACCTTCACACTATTTCAGAAACGGACGATTGGCTGAAAGAGAATATTCCCACAGTTGAATGGTTTGAAGGCCAATTTGAATCGGGAAAAACGGAAACGAATCATCCGCTTATTCAATCACTTTCAGATTGTTATCATCAAACAACCGGCGATGCACCTATAATTGAGGGTGTTACCTACGGTTCTGACTTGCGACTCTTCACAAATCATGCCCATATTCCCGCCGTTCTATTTGGCCCGGGAGATGTCCGCCTGGCTCATTCGGCCAACGAATATGTAGAAATTGATGAGATAATCACAACTGTGAAAATTATTGCAAATATGATTGTGGCTTGGTGTGGAAGCCCCCATGAATAAAAATTTCGGCTGCCAGAGTATGGTGGACCCTATCAAACGCGTTTTAATCAAACACCCCAAGGATGCTTATAAAAACCAATCCAAGGTCGATCAAGAATCACCACAACTAAATTATTTTGATGTACCGGATTTTGAAAAAGCAATTTCCGACTATGATAAATTCGTGGAATTTTTGGAATCATGTGATATAGAAATTCATTTTTTACCGGAAAAGGATACCACTTCCTTAGATTCAGTTTACACCCATGATCCCTGTGTTATTTCTAACGGTGGCGTGATTCTTTGCACCATGGGCAAGGATGCTCGGGTGCCTGAATCAAAGACCATGGAAACCTACTTTGAATCCATTGGTATTCCCATCCTCGGGCGCATTGAATCTCCCGGAACTTTAGAAGGCGGCGATGTGGTCTGGATCGATGAACGGACCGTAGCCATCGGTGAAGGATATCGTTCCAATGCAGAGGGGATTCGCCAATTCAAAACATTATTAGGTCAACACGTGGATAAAGTGATTACCGTCCCACTACCCCATTGGACCGGGCCTGCAGATTGTCTCCATCTCATGAGTAATGTTTCTCCAATCGATCATGATTTATATTTGGTGTATTCCAGATTGCTCCCCGTTTCATTTCGGCAATATCTTCTCGACTGCCAAATTAAACTTATAGAAGTCCCAGATGAAGAATATGAGTCAATGGGTTGTAACGTATTGGCAGTGGCACCGCGAAAAGTGATCATGATTGAAGGTAATCTAATTACACAAAAACGTTTAGAAACTGAAGGCGTAGATGTCCATACTTACAATGGAACAGAAATTTCAATCAAAGGTTCAGGTGGGCCCACTTGTTTAACGCGGCCATTTTTAAGATCTGCAGAATGAGTTACGAAAACCAATTCACGGCCCATACCCAGCTTAAGGTATCTCCTTTCTTCAAGCGGACGTCAAAGTTGAATGAATCCCAGGAATGGAGGAGATGGTCCGGATTTCTGGCAGCCACCAATTATGAGCTTCATCATGAAAATGAATATTTTGCCATCCGGACAAAGGCTGCCCTCTTAGACATAACACCATTAAAAAAATATATTATTGAAGGGCCAGATTCTCAGCGGTTCCTAAATAGATTGGTAACACGAAATATTAACATCTGCAAAGTTGGGCAGGTTATGTATACTCCCTGGTGCGATGAAGAAGGGAAAGTTATTGATGATGGCACC
>Ga0315339_1003346_pt1 | contig 11347 bp, 8 predicted proteins | sample ASW17metaG_FD_204514 | JGI IMG/M metagenome (GOLD analysis project Ga0315339, IMG submission 204514) | Ammonia-oxidizing marine archaeal communities from Pacific Ocean, United States - ASW #17 | ecosystem: Environmental > Aquatic > Marine > Oceanic | place: USA: California | collected 2016-12-05
GCTATAGCCAGCATGCTTGAGGAGCGTGCCAAATTCCCGTTTGGATAAGGGCCTATACCGTTGGCCCGACCCCAACTGAGGAAAGCATCATGCATATCCCGTTTGGGCACCTTGGTCCCTTTTGTGGCAATCAAGGCATCGGAGAGAAAATCAGCATACCCGTCCATGTCTTCACGATACTCCCTGGTAGCTCGCGTAACCCTGTCGGGAGGATTGAGACCTTCCCTTTGCCATTCAAGGCAACCCGCTACGGCCCAGGCGAGAATGCCGGGAAGTTCTGCCATCAACTTGTCCAGGAGTTGGTGATCCTGTTCATCTTCAGGTATCGATACATCAAAAGGGATGAGATGGATCCGTCGCCATATGGCATGATCGGTTCCCTTGATCTTGGGTGGATAATTGGTCGCCAGCCAGAGCTTGCAGCAGGGAACGAACTCGAAATACTCCTTGTGCAGGTATCTCGCTGTTATCTTATCTCCACCGGTCAGCTGCTTTATCAGGCTTTCGGCAAAACGATCGCTCACCTCCGCTTCACTGGCCGTAACGAACCTTGCGCCCTTTAAACGTGCCAGGTCATTCGGTATGCCGCTGCCACCCGTCTTTGCCATCAGTGTCGAAACGGGCGTGTGCATGGCAAAATCACCAAGCAAATGTTCCACCACATTTAGGAAAGTAGATTTCCCATTGGCGCCCGAGCCATGGCCAATGAAGAAACATTGTTCTTCGTTGGAAGCGGTGAGACTGTAGCCAATGGATCGCTTGAGAAAGGCCACCAATTCCAGATCGTCGTTGGTGATCTTTTTTAGGAATGCCTCAAACAAGGAACTGTGGGCGGCCGGATCGTAGTCTACGTCGACCAATTTGGTGATGTAGTCGCCTTGCCCGTGGGGACGCAATTTACCGGTGCGCAGGTCCAGGGTTCCGTTATTGCAATTCAGCAGGAAGGAATTCGCATCGAGTTCCAGCGAGCCGATGTTCACCCTGTGCCGAGATAAATCCAGCATGGCTTGGATCCTGGCTTTCCTGCCGCTTTGCAATCGCCAGTTCCGGTATGCCAACTCCCGTTCAGAGTCCCCCGTCGACGGCATCTCTTCGATAAGTTGACGCATTGTCTGTTCAGCCAGATTATTGATTTTCAACTGATCATCTCTAGCCCAGCGTTTACCATCCCAGATCAACCAGTGACCCATGTCGACGCAGTACCGGACCTGGTCCCCATGATCGGCAACAAATTCATCGGCATTCCCGATATCGGTCATGGACATATCCGTGATGTCCGCAGGCAAGCGGTTATGCCCAATGCCGGGCCGTTCATCATCCGTTGGCAGTCCCAACCATTCATGAAGTCGCACTATTTGTTGCTCACCTATGGCTGATGCAAGCCTAGGCCAGCCAGTTGTGGAATGACCCTCCAAGCGGTTTTCATTGGTGTCCTGAGCGCACTTGATCCTGTCGGCTCCGTCATTGTCATCAGCAGCACGGCATATCAGGGTGATGAAGTCTTCGACATCAACAAGATCCCACCCACTGTTTAATAGAGCCCCGGATAGTGCGAGCGCCAAGTCGTGACGCCTGCCTTCTGTCCATGCCTGAGCAATCAGCGATATGGCTGCCAATCTGCGGCAGGCTTCCAATAACTCATCCCTGTCGACTGTTGCCGGAAGGTCATCGCGATGGAAGGCTACCTTATCCTTGTTCTCGTGCACCGATGGTGGGAACAGCGTCTGGCAACCGTTGGCTCGATATTCCAACAACATGCCGCCTCCCTGGGGAGACGTGTAGGTTACCCGCCCTTGTGGTTTAGCCACCTTGTATATCCAGTGACTGGTCGGATTGCTCTGCCTGCCGAATATCAACCCTGTGTCGGGTAGTACCCCGCCAGCGGCCCTGATTGCCTCCGGGCAGTCCAGATCGATATCAACCAGGCCGCCTGATGGATCGCCCAGAACGACACCGAAGTTGTCGTTGTCAGCAAAATCCTCATCGGCATCGACATCTTGTAATGTCCGGTCTTGCCAGCCGCTTAGAGTTGGCTTCTTGCTTTCTCGGGGTATTGGGATCGCCACCCAGCCCCGCTCCATAAATTGCCTGGCGGCATTCTGTACCGCCCTCACTTCCACCTGCCCAGCAGTTCAAACTGACGGGTGAAATTAATCAAATAATGTCTCGTGACCATTTTTCATACTCCTTTGCGTGGAATCACTTATGCCGTCGCAGTTGCCCTGCAACGTAAGTAATTTGTTGATTTAGGTGATAATAAGTCGAAAAAATCGACTTCTATGGCCAGTCAAAAATCGGCTATTAACACATCGTAAAACAAATATTGTAAAAAGTTAAGTAAAAAGTTCATATTTTGTGAAATTTATTTATTTTATATTACATAATTTGATAAATTTATTTACTTTTTTTGTGATTTATATTTAGTTTCTCTGCCACATCCTCAGCCCTCAGGTGAGTGTACCTGAACAGCATCCTGGGATCCCTATGACCCGATATCAGGGCGACCTCTGGGATTGATAAACCCAGCTCGAAATATCGGGAGATGGCTTCATGTCTTAGGTCGTGGAAATGAAGATTTGTTATTCCAGCCCGTCTGACCAGGCGATCCCAGGCTTGCCTCACGGCAACTGGGGTCACGGGGAAAACCATCTGTCCAACCACTGGCATCTGATCAAGCCAATACATGGCCGAAGGCGATAGCGGCACTGATCTGGGATGGCCATTTTTGGTATCAGGCAGATGGGCCAATCTCAAGGTCTTATCGATCCAGTCCCATTGCAGGCTTAACAGCTCTCCACGCCTCATGGCTGTTTCTATGGCTAAATTGATCAAGGGCCATACATACGAAACCCTTGTTTGCCCCAAGGCTTCTTCCAATCGTCTGTACTCGGTTTCCTCTAATCGCCTGTTCCGAGGCTTAAGACCATTGGGCTTGCGGATCTGATCGACAGGATTGATGGCAAGCCCAAGGTTCCACTCCTTGCGGGCAATCTCGAGGATGTGTCGGATCAGAACAAGGTCATATTGGCAGGTACGTATGCCATCCTTGATACGCCGATCGCGAAACAGGGCTAGTTCGTGGGCGGTCAGTTTTTGAACCGTAAGGCTGGCAATGGGATCCCGCATTAAACGGGCAAGCCTCGCCCCTTCCGTATCTCTACTTTTCTTGGACGGGGTGATCTCACGGCGATATCGATCAATCAGATCATGCAGCAAAATATCCTTGGATCTGAGTTGTTGAAATTCCCCCTGATCGAACTGGGCTTCCATCTTACGGGCCCATCGTTCGGCATCTTGTTTAAATACAAAAGTTCGGGACCGGGAGCCTAAACCACTTCTCCGGACCTGTACCTGATATCGGCCATTACGACTTCGTATGCTTGCCATTGGACACACCTCATTGTGACTGTGGTGTGACAGGGCCGAAATTTGAGGATGTGTCTGAGGTGGACACCCCTCGAAATCTACATGATTTCAAGGGGTTATTGGTGGGCGCACACGGACTCGAACCGTGGACCCGCTGATTAAGAGTCAGCTGCTCTGCCAACTGAGCTATGCGCCCGACCGAGGCTGGGTATAGCAAACAGTCCCTAGCCTTGCAATGTTTCATCCCGGCACTTGATCATCCGCAGAGGCGTGTAGATCAAGGCGACGGTGCTGTCGCCCTTGACCACTTTGTTGCGGGTGCGGACAAGGCCGCGGCCGGGGCGGGATTTGGAGAGCCGGGCTTCGATCACCTCGCATTCCACATGCAAGGTATCGCCAGCAAAAACCGGGGCCTCGATGCTCAATTCCATGTTCAGGAAGGCAAAACCCGTGTGCTGCATGGTCGCTTGCACCAACAGGCCCTCGGCGAAGGTGTAGCCCAGGGCGCCCGGCGCCACGCGGCCCTTGATGTCGCTTTCCTTGGCCACGAAATCCATGTCGATGAAGAGCACCTCGGTCATGCCGGTGGTGTTGATGAAGTTAACAATATCAGCCTCGGTAATCGTCCGCCCAATGGTCTGAAAGGTGCGGCCCACGGGCAGGTCTTCATAGTAAAAACCAAGGCCGACGATTTCCATATTTTCGTTATTGCTCATGTCTCTATCCTTACTCGGTTACGTTTCTTGGCGTTACCTATTGTGCCGTCGTGTCGCCCGGCCAATGAGATTGTTGGCGATGATGTTGCGTTGGATCTGGTTGGTACCCTCGACGATTTGCAGCACCTTGGCATCGCGGAAATAGCGGTTGATGGGGTAGTCGTTGGAAATCCCCGCCGCACCGAACAATTGCACCGCGTCCGTGGCCACGGCCATGGCCGTATCCGTGGCCTGGGCCTTGGCGATGGCGGCGGCCTGGGAAAGTTCGCGGCCGGAGATACCGTCGTCAACCATCGCGGCGGCACGGTAAACGAGGCCGCGCGCCGCCTCCGTCTGGATTGCCATGTCGGCGATGATCCAGCGTACGCCCTGGAATTCGCTGATTTGCTGGCCAAAGGCGGCGCGCTGGCGGACGAACTCGATGGCGTGGTCCATGGCGCCTTGCGCCAGGCCGACGCCGCGGGCGCCAATAATGGGGCGGGATTGATTGAACGCCTCCATGACGATCTTGAAGCCAAGGCCTTCCGGGCCCAGGCGGTTGTCTTCCCCGATAAAGACGTCGTCCAGGAACAGGGGGCAGGAGGGAATACCACGGGCACCCATTTTATTCTCCGGCGGGCCGATGGTGAAACCGGGCGTATCACGCTCTACAATGAACAGGTTCAGGGCCCCGCGTTTTTCGCCTTCATCGTCGATGCGGGCGGCGACCAGAATAAAATCGGCGACAGAGGAATTGGTGCACCAGATCTTGGCGCCGTTTAGGTGATAACCGCCCGCCACCCGCGTTGCCCTGGTACGAATGCCGGCCACATCCGAGCCGCTTTGCGCTTCCGTGGTGGAGATGGCGCTGCGCAGCCCGCCACTGGCCAGGCCGGGAAGAAAGCGGTCCTTTTGCGCCTGGCTCCCGCCCGCCAGAATGGCGCCGAAGGGCACCCATTGCACGATCAGCAGATAGGCGGTGTTGTAGCAAACCCGGCACAGCTCCTCTACTGCCACACAGGCCGAAAGCATGCTGCCCCCGCCTTCATTCGGGCCGCCGTAGGCTGCGGGAAAGGGCAGGGTGAATAGCCCGAGGTCCCGCAATAGGTCGAACATGTCCTGGGGGTAGGCGGCATCGGCATCTATTGCGGCGGCGCGGGGGGCGACCTTGTCAGCGGCCACCCGGCGTATGGTGTCCTGCACCTGGCGTTGCTCGTCGGAAAGGGAAAATGACACTGATTCACCAATTGTATTTAGGCCTTAGCGGCCCGCTTCATTTAGAATACCATGGCACGAATAATGGAACTAGGCGGTGTCGGTTGTGATGCAGGAAATTCCCCGTCAGGTCGCGGTGGCTATCGTCGGGGCGGGACCGGTCGGGCTCATGGCGGCCAATCTGTTGGGCACCCATGGCGTGGCCACCCTGGTCATCGATCGTAATCCGGGACCCATGGATATCCCCCGCGCCATTGCCCTGGACGACGAAGGCGCCCGCACCTTGCAGGCCGCGGGCCTGGACCGGGATTTCATGCCCCGGACGGAACCGGCGGGTGGGGCGCGGTATCTGGATCATCATGGCCAGGCCTTTGCCGAAATAGGCGCCCCGGCGCCCGAATATGGCTTTCCGCGGCGCAATTATTTCTTCCAGCCTGAACTGGAACAGACCCTGGTGGACGGCCTGGCGCGGTTTGAGCATGTGACAATGGCGTTCGATACCAACCTGGATGGTTTTACGGCGGACAATGACGGCGTGACCCTCCGCTTGCCGGGGGGCCAGGTCCGCGTGGACTATCTGATCGGGGCGGACGGCGCGCGCAGTTCCATCCGCCAGGCACTGGGCATTGCCATGGAAGGGGACACTTATCCCCAGGACTGGCTGATCGTGGATACGGAGAAAGATCCGGATGTTGAACCGGTCTCGAAATTCTTCTGCCGCTCGGACCGGCCGTTTGTTTCCATCCCCGCGCCCCGGGGCGGGCGGCGCTATGAGTTTCAACTGGCGCCGGGCGAGGTGGCCACGGAGATGGTGAAGCTGGAAAGGGTGCGGGAATTCCTCGCCCCCTTGCGCCAGTTGCCTGACGCCGATATCACCCGCGTCACGGTCTATACATTCGAGGCGCGGATTGCGGCGCGGTTCTCCCAAGGCCGGGTCTTTTTGGCCGGCGATGCGGCCCATTTGGCGCCTCCCTTTGCGGGACAGGGGATGAATTCGGGCCTCCGGGATGCCCATAATCTCACCTGGAAGCTGGCCGAAGTACTATCCGGCCGGTCATCGCCGGCATTGTTGGATAGCTATGATGGGGAGCGGCGGGGCCCGGCCTGGGCCATGGTGCAGCTGGCCGTGGCCATGGGTGAGATCGTCATGCCCCAGGCCTCGGAAGACATCGAATTCCGCCGGGGCATTTTGCGACAGTTTGACCGCTTTCCCCAGGCACGGGATTTCATCGTCGGCATGAAGTTCAAGCCGCGGCCCCGCTATGACGGCGGCGCGTTCGTGGACCTGCACGGTCAGTTGGTGGCGGCTTCGCTGGTCGGTGCCATGCTGCCGCAACCAGACATTTTGGGGCCGGGTGTTCCGGGGCCCCATGTTCCTGGACCGGCGCGTCTGGACGATGCCTTGGGCACGGGATTTGCCTTGCTGGCCCAGGCGGCGGACACGGCGGCATTCATGGCCGCCAACCAGTGCCGGTTGTGGCCGGAATTGTCGCCGTCGCGGGTACTATTGAGCCCGGCGGCCTCGGTGCCGATTGACAGCATCACCTCGCTGGCCGCCAAACCGGGGCCTGGGTTGGTGACGGTGCGGGCGCATCGGGATCAAATACTTCTGGTCCGGCCGGATCGATACGTCGCGGCGGCTTTCTGGCCCCAAGATGCGGACGCGGTTGTTGCGGCGTTTCGTGATGTGCTTGGCCATTGCCAGGACGGCTAGGGCAGGCTACGTCTTGGGATGGCGAGACCGGCGAGGAGACACAAGATGTACACGGCGACGACACGGGATATTACGGTGGAGGTGCAGCTGCAATTTTTGGTCGAACAGTCGGACCCGGCGACGGATCAGTACTTCTGGCTCTACACCATCAATATCCAAAACGACAGCGCGGAAACGGTGCAGTTACTGAACCGGCACTGGATCATCACCAATGCCGCCGGCCATGTGGAGGAAGTGCGGGGCCCCGGCGTGGTGGGCGAACAGCCGGTGCTGCAGCCCGGCGACAGTTTTCAATACACCTCCGGCTGCCCCCTGAAGACGCCGTCGGGCCTCATGGTGGGCACCTACGAAATGATCGGTCCGGACAAGGCACACTTTGATATCGAAATCCCGGCCTTCTCCCTCGACAGTCCGCACCAGGCGCGGCAACTGAATTAGCGGGCTGGCCCCGGCTTCCCCTGAAGGACATCAAAGGTCTGCCTGCCGTATCGGCGAAGCGCAAGAATAGCGGGGACGTAATCTCTTTTCCCGAATGGAAAGAGGAATTACGTCCCCGATTTTCGTTCTCTCGGGCGTGGTGAGATTGCAAGAAACGAATTTTGACGGGTCTTGTTTCTTGTTTTTCGCCTAATCCGAGAGATCGAATTAAGGCGACATGAGCCGCTTTTCCCCCCTCAAAATGGGGGAAAATTGGTCAAGCCACCATAATTCTTGTGCTGGCGGGAACCAGATCGGAAAGGGTGTGGGGTGGAATAGGGCTTATTCCTTATGCGCCGCCGCCAGGGAGGCGATGGCGGCCGTTAGGGCGCCGTCGCCGTGGGGCAAGGCGAGGATGTCGAACACTGCCTCGACACTGGCAAGGGTGCCCAGGATCATTGGCTCGTTGATGTCGCCCATGTGGCCGATGCGGAAGGACTTGCCGTCCAGGGCGCCCAGGCCGCCGCCCACGGCAACGTTGAACTTCTCCCGCAGGATGTGTTGGAACGGCTTAATCTCAAAATTGTCGCCCATGCGGATGGTGGTGATGGACTCGGCGCGTTCCTCCGGTACCAGGGCGTTGATTTCCATTACGCCGCCCGTGCCCCAGGCGTCCACGGCGGCGCGGGTGGCATCGCCCAGGCGGCGGTGGCGGGCAAAGGCGGCGTCAAGGCCTTCCTCCGCCAACATATCCAGGGCCTCGCGCAGGGCGAAAATCATATGCTCGGGCGCGGTGCCGGCGAACCAGCGGTAGGCCTCGGGGTTCTTGTTCATTTCCCTGGTCCGCCAGTCCCAATAGCTGCGCGGGGCACCGGCGTTGGAGCCAGCCGCCTTGGCGCGGTCGTTGACCGCGTTAAAACCCAGGCCCGGCGGGCACATCAGGCCCTTCTGGCTGCCGCCAACGGCGACATCCACGCCCCATTCGTCCATGCGGAAGTCGGTGCAGGCGAGCGAGGCGATGACATCGACCACCAATAAAGCCTCATGCCCGGCGGTGTCCATGGCCTGGCGCACGGCCTGCACATCCGAGGTCACCCCGGTGGCGGTTTCCGTATGGATCATCAAGACGGCGCGGTATTCGCCCTTTGTGTCGGCGCGCAGGGCCGCTTCCACCTTGTTGGGGTCGATACCATGGCGCCAGTCGTTGGGGATGGTGTCGAATTCGAGGCCCATGCGCTGGGCCATGTCGGCCCAGGCAAAGGAGAAGACGCCGGTTTCGGGCACCAACACCTTGTCGCCGGGCGCCAGGATATTGGCCAGGGCCGCCTCCCAGCCGCCGTGGCCGTTGGAGGCATAAATGAACACCTCGCCATCGGTCTTGAAAATGGGCCTGATGTCCATCAGGGTTTGCCGGGCTAGCTCGACAAAATCGGGGCCGGAATATTCCCAGGCCGGCTGGTGCATGGCGCGCAGGACCCGATCGGGGATATTGGTGGGCCCCGGCGTCTGTAAAAAATTGCGTCCCCGGCGTACACTCATGGTCTTCTTCCCATCCTAATTACGATTGGCTTACAATTGGAAAAGCCCGCCTCGGTAATTTCGGGCGGGCTTTCTTTCCAAAGAGACGGCCCTTGATTTAGCGAGCAGCGCCCAGCATTTCCTGCAAAACACCAACCTTGCCTTCGGCCAAGCGGCGTTCTTCGCCCTCTGCCGCCCCGTACAACTCGTCATTGGCTTCCGCGACACGTTGTTCGAGGTCGGCCCGGTCCATGTCGTCCACGACAATGGCCTCTTCCGCCAAAACCGTCAGTCGGTCCGCGGCGACTTCGGCGAAACCGCCGGCGATGTAGATCCGGTCGGGACCTTCACCGCCGCCTTCAACCTGGATTACGCCGGCACGCAAGGCGGACATCAAGGGGGCGTGCCCCGGCATAACGCCGAAGTCGCCTTCCATGCCCGGCATGGCCACGCTATCGGCCTCCACCGACATTAACAGGCGGTCGGGGGAGACCAGTTCGAATGCGAGTTTGTCCGCCATCAGTTATCCACCATGGTTAAGCCGCCTCGGCCGCCATTTCCTTGGCTTTTTCGACCGCTTCCTCGATGGTACCGACCATTAGGAAGGCCTGTTCGGGCAGCTCGTCGTGCTGTCCGGAGCAGATTTCCTTGAAGCCGCGAATGGTGTCTTCCAGCTGCACGAACACACCGGGTGTGTTGGTAAAAATTTCCGCAACATGGAACGGCTGGGAGAGGAAGCGTTGGATCTTCCGCGCCCGGGACACGGTCAGACGGTCATCTTCCGACAATTCGTCCATGCCCAGAATGGCGATGATGTCCTGCAGAGCCTTGTACTGCTGCAGGATCTCCTGCACTTCACGGGCGATGTCGTAATGCTCCTGACCGAGAATGCGGGGATCGAGAATGCGCGATGTGCTGTCCAGCGGATCCACGGCCGGGTAGATGCCCATTTCCGAAATTGCCCGTGACAACACCGTGGTGGCGTCCAGATGGGCGAAGGAGGTGGCGGGCGCGGGATCGGTCAAATCATCCGCCGGGACATAAATAGCCTGCACGGAGGTGATGGAGCCTTTGGTGGTGGTGGTAATACGCTCCTGCAAGGTGCCCATGTCCGTCGCCAGGGTGGGCTGATAGCCCACGGCGGAGGGCATGCGGCCCAGCAACGCGGAGACTTCCGAGCCGGCCTGGGTGAAGCGGAAAATGTTATCGACAAAGAACAGCACGTCGCGGCCTTCATCGCGGAACTGTTCGGCGACGGTCAGACCGGTCAGGCCGACGCGGGCGCGGGCGCCGGGAGGCTCGTTCATCTGGCCATACACCAGAGACGCCTTGGACCCTTCGCCTTCCAGGTTGATAACGCCGGACTCGATCATTTCGTAGTACAGATCGTTGCCTTCGCGGGTCCGTTCGCCGACACCGGCGAACACCGAATAGCCGCCATGGGCGTTGGCGATGTTGTTGATCAATTCCATGATAATCACGGTCTTGCCCACACCGGCGCCTCCGAACAGGCCGATCTTGCCGCCCCTCACATAAGGGGCGAGGAGGTCGACCACCTTGATGCCGGTAGCTAGAATTTCGGTCTCGGTGGATTGTTCCACAAAGGCGGGCGCTTCCTGATGGATGGCGCGCACTTCGTCCCGGGCGATGGGGCCGCGTTCGTCCACCGGCTCGCCCACCACGTTCATGATCCGGCCCAGGGTGGCGGCACCCACGGGAACGGTGATGGCCTCGCCCGTGGCGGTCACTTCCTGGCCACGCACCAAACCTTCCGTAGTGTCCATGGCGATGGTGCGCACGGCGGATTCGCCCAGATGCTGCGCCACCTCGAGGACCAGGGTACGGTCCTCCTGCTTGATTTCCAGGGCGGAGAGAATGGCCGGCAGTTCATTTTCAAACTGCACGTCAACGACGGCGCCGATGACTTGGTGAACCCGTCCCACAAGATTGCTGGTCATGTTCGAATTTCCCTTGGACTGTCCGTAACTAGTTTTGTCATTAACTCGTTTTGGGGCAGGGCTAGAGCGCCTCTGCACCAGACACGATTTCAATCAATTCCTTGGTGATGATGGCCTGACGGGTGCGGTTGTAGGTCAATGTCAGGCTGTCAATCATGTCGCCGGCGTTGCGCGTTGCATTATCCATGGAGGTCATGCGCGCCGCCTGTTCCGCGGCGCCGCTTTCCAGCAGCGAGCGGTAAATCTGCACCGAAATATTGCGGGGTACCAAAATACCCAGCAGGTCGTTCTCCTCCGGCTCGTATTCGTAAATAGCGCCGCCCAGATCGTCGGCGTCGCCACCCGCGTTTTCGGCACTTTCGGCTTCGGCCTCCGGCAGCTTAACCGGGATCAATTGCTGGTCCGTCACCACCTGGCTGATCACCGACTTGAAGGCGTTGAAATACAGGGTGCAAACGTCGAAT
>Ga0315339_1003347_pt1 | contig 11345 bp, 10 predicted proteins | sample ASW17metaG_FD_204514 | JGI IMG/M metagenome (GOLD analysis project Ga0315339, IMG submission 204514) | Ammonia-oxidizing marine archaeal communities from Pacific Ocean, United States - ASW #17 | ecosystem: Environmental > Aquatic > Marine > Oceanic | place: USA: California | collected 2016-12-05
GCAGAGCGCGTCTCCCGTGCAACCTAGCCCCACCGCGTCGGCGACTGCGGCTGCTCAGCCGGTGGCGCCACCGCCGGCCGTGCCGGCCCTGGCATCGTTGCCGGCAGGCACCGTAAAAGAGCGCTACACATACGCTCTCAATCTGTTGCGCCAGACGAATTATGATCAAGCCGAAATTGCCCTGCAGGCATTCGTCAAAGCTCATGGCGACAGCGCGCTCGCCGGGCACGCCTTCTATTGGCTGGGTGAAACTTATTATGTGCGTGCCGATTACGAACAGGCAGCCCAGGTGTTTTTCGAAGGTTATCAAACCAAGCCTAAGAGTGCGAAAGCGCCGGATATGCTTTTGAAGTTGGGTATGGCCCTGTCACATTTGAAGAAGCCGAAAGAAGCCTGCGCGACTTTTGGAAAATTGGTCCAGGATTTTCCCCAGGCGACAACCCGCATCAACAGCGCCATTCAGCGTGAACGCAAGCGGGCCGGCTGCCGTTAAATGTCGGCTAAGGCCACGGAGCCGGTCTCGAAGGACGCCTTCGCCCTCTCGATGGCGGACTTCGGTCCGTTTGAAGACAACCCCCACATTGCCATTGCCGTATCGGGAGGACCCGACAGCATGGCTTTATGCCTGCTGGCTGACGTTTGGTGCCGGGAGCGCGGCGGGCACCTAACCGCCTTGAGCGTCGATCACGGTTTGCGCGATGGCGCCACCGCCGAGGCCGCTCAAGTCGCAGCTTGGTTATATGCGCGTGGCATTGCGCACCGAACTCTGACTTGGTGCGGGCCGAAGCCGAACTCTGGTGTGCAAGCGGTGGCCCGCCGGGCACGGTATCGCCTGCTTGATGAATGGTGCCGCGACCACTCAGTGTTTCATTTGCTTGTTGCCCATCATGGCGATGACCAGGCCGAAACATTTCTCATGCGGCTGAACAAGGGCAGTGGCCCGGATGGGTTATCGGGCATGAGCGCAGTCCGTGAACTCAAGCATTGCCGCTTACTCAGGCCTGCTCTTGGGTTTCGCCGGGCGGCGTTGAAGGCGACGCTGATGAGCGCCGGTCAGGCATGGTTGGACGACCCCAGCAATGACGACGAGCGTTTTGCCCGCACCCAAATTCGGCGCAAGCTGATGGACGATAATTTGTCGGTGGGCGGTCTGACGCGTTCAGCGGCGCGTTATGGTGCAGTCCGTATCGTCATGGAGAAAATTGCCAATCAATTTTTGGCGCGCCATAGCTGCCTGAACGGGTTCGGATACGCGACTTTGGAAGTTGCCGGACTGGTGGCCGAGGACCTGGACATTGGACTGCGGGCCCTGGGCCGGCTGTGCATGACCGTCGGCGGCACCCCGTATCCGCCAAAGCGGGATCCGCTGGAAAGGCTATACACCGCGCTCATCGCCGAGACTGACGTGACACGGACCTTAGGCCGATGCGGCGTGTACAAGGTGGGCGGTACAATCATGATTTGCCGCGAAGCCCGCAACCTACCATTGCCTGTGAAATTAGGCGCCGGCATGGACTTGCTTTGGGATGCACGATTTTCGGTGCGGACGGGATCCCAGACGCCTTACCGTGACGGCCCGGTTCGTCTCGTGCCGTTCGGGAAGTTGAACGCTATACCGGAAAGCCTGAAACAGGGCGTGCCGCAACCGGCCCGAGCCGCTATGCCGGCGCTTGCCGATAATGGCGGAATTTTTGCGGTGCCGCTGGGCATCGGCGATCAACAAATGCCGGAAACTTGCGCCTTTCAAGGCAGCTCTATGGTTTTTCAGCCCCGCCAACCGCTTTCGCTCGCGGCGTTTTGTATTGCGGATTGGCAATGACAGGCTATCTCTATAGGGTGACGTCCGCGTTGCGGGTGATTTGATTGCTATGCGCCATATAATATTATGAATTGGGCGGTCGGAAAGTTGGCCGTAATCGAAAGGACTGAACTTTGAATTTCAGCCGAAATTTAGCTCTCTGGGTGATCATTGCGTTCTTGGTATTTGCGTTGTTCAACCTATTTCAAGGGGTCTCGCCGCGTGGCGCGCAAGGGTCAATGGCATTTTCCGATTTCCTGACCGCCGTTGAGCAAGGCGATGTCCGCGAGGTCGTTATACAAGGCCATGCCATTTCCGGCAGTTTCCGCGATGGCCGGTCCTTCCAGACTTATGCGCCCGATGATCCGAACCTCGTAAAGACATTGTCGAAACAGGGTGTACGTATCCGCGCACTGCCATCTGATGAAGATCAGCCGACACTGTTCAGTGTGTTGCTGTCGTGGTTCCCGATGCTGTTACTTATCGGCGTGTGGATTTTCTTCATGCGGCAGATGCAATCGGGCGGTGGCAAAGCTATGGGGTTTGGTAAATCCAAGGCTCGCCTGCTGACCGAAAAAACCGGACGTGTGACCTTTGAAGATGTTGCCGGCATTGATGAGGCAAAGCAGGAGCTTGAGGAAATTGTCGAGTTCCTCAAAGATCCGCAAAAATTCCAACGCCTCGGTGGCAAAATCCCCAAGGGGTGTCTCTTAGTCGGCCCGCCGGGTACCGGTAAGACCTTGCTGGCGCGCGCCATTGCCGGTGAAGCCAATGTGCCGTTCTTTACAATTTCCGGTTCCGATTTTGTTGAAATGTTTGTCGGTGTCGGCGCGTCGCGTGTCCGCGATATGTTTGAGCAGGGCAAAAAGAATGCGCCGTGCATTATTTTCATTGATGAAATTGACGCCGTCGGGCGTCATCGCGGTGCCGGATTGGGCGGCGGCAATGATGAGCGTGAGCAGACATTGAACCAGTTACTGGTGGAAATGGACGGGTTTGAATCGAACGAAGGCGTGATTTTGATCGCTGCAACCAACCGGCCCGACGTTCTTGACCCGGCGCTGTTGCGCCCGGGTCGCTTTGACCGCCAGGTAACGGTCCCGAACCCCGATATCTTGGGTCGTGAAAAAATCCTCAAGGTCCATATGCGCAAAGTGCCGTTGGCGCCTGACGTGGACGCCCGAGTGATCGCCCGCGGCACGCCCGGATTTTCTGGCGCCGATCTGGCCAATCTGGTGAACGAGGCCGCCCTGCTTGCGGCCCGCAACGGCAGGCGCGTCGTCACCATGGCCGAGTTCGAAGACGCCAAGGACAAGGTGTTGATGGGTGCCGAGCGACGCTCCATGGTGATGACCCAAGAAGAGAAAGAGCTCACGGCTTATCACGAAGCGGGCCATGCCCTAGTAAGCCTGCGCATGCCGAAAACCGATCCTTTACACAAGGTGACGATTATTCCGCGTGGTCGGGCCTTGGGCGTCACGATGAGTCTGCCAGAACGCGATCAGCTCTCACAATCCGAAATGCAACTCAAATCACGCCTCGCCATGATGTATGGCGGGCGTATCGCCGAGGAACTGGTGTTTGGAAAAGACAACATTACCACCGGCGCCGGTAACGATATTCAGCAGGCGACAAGTATCGCTAGACGCATGGTTACGGAATTCGGGTTTTCCGATAAACTTGGGCCGTTGCGTTATTCCGACAACGAAGAAGAAGTGTTTCTCGGTCATTCGGTGGCCCGTCAAAAAAATATATCTGACGCCACTGCGGCAATCATCGATCAAGAAGTCCGTGATTTGATTGAGGTTGCGGAACAGAAAGCCCGCAAAATTCTGACGGACGGCCGTGATGAATTAGAATTGATCGCCCAAGGCTTACTGGAATACGAGACACTTTCCGGTGCCGATGTTGATGCGTTGCTGCGCGGTGAGGAAATCGTTCGAAAGGATGATGATTACATTCCACCGGAAGGTGGCAGTAAATCGTCGGTGCCGACCAGCGGTCCGGCGAAAACGGACAAGGGCGTCACCGATGTCGGCGGTGCCGAGCCGCAGACGGAATCCTAGATCCGGCAAAACAGCCCCCGGGACGCGGGCCTGAATGACCAAACCTGCGCACGAGCAAACCGCCAACAAGTCCGGCCACTTCGCTGGCCTTGATCTTGATCGACCCATTATTATGGGTATCGTCAACGTTACACCGGACAGTTTTTCTGATGGCGGCGAAGCTTTTCGGGTGAATGACGCGGTTGGGCGCGGACGTGCCATGCGCGCGGTCGGGGCTGACATTCTTGATATTGGTGGTGAATCAACCCGGCCCGGCGCGGAGCCCGTGCCTGTCGCCGAAGAAATTCGGCGCGTTGTGCCGGTAATTGAGGCGCTGGCCGATGGTGGCGCGTTGGTTTCAATCGACAGCCGCCGTGCCGCCGTCATGACGGCGGCCCTGACCGCCGGCGCCCGGATCGTCAACGACGTGACCGCGCTCAGTGGTGATCCGACGTCTCTTGGTGTTGTCGCCGATAGTGGCGCATCGGTGGTGCTCATGCACATGCAGGGCGTGCCACAGACCATGCAAAAGAACCCGACCTACGATGTGCCATCCCAAGATATTCGGAGATACCTAGCCGGGCGCATCGCCGTCTGTGAAGCTGCAGGGATTGCGCGTGAAAAAATAGCGATCGATCCCGGCGTCGGTTTTGGCAAGAACCTGGATCACAATCTTGAACTGTTAGCCCATCTCGATGTGCTGCATGATCTTGGCTGTCCCATTGTTCTCGGTGCGTCGCGCAAAAGATTTATTGGCCGTTTGTCGGGCGCCGATGATCCCCAAGATCGTGTCGCCGGTTCCATAGCCACAGCTTTGGCGGCACGGGCGCTTGGCGTCCAGATTTTTCGGGTTCACGATGTTGGCGAAACAAAGCAGGCCTTCGACGTATGGGAGGCCATTCAGAGGGGGGCGATTGATGTGCTTGACCAATCAGAACGCGGTCAGGACCGGCGGCAACGTAACGTAACAATTCGTGACCCCACACCTTAACCGAATTGCAATAAAAGACCGGATACCTTAGCCATTTGGCGAACCCTTTCGGGAAGTGAGCGCTTATGACGCGAAAGTTTTTCGGCACCGACGGTATCCGCGGAACAGCCAACATCGAGCCCATGACGGCGGACACGGCGCTTCGCGTCGGCATGGCTGCGGGCGCACACTTCATCAAAGGTGAGCATCGCCATCGGGTCGTGATCGGCAAGGATACGCGGCTGTCTGGATATATGCTCGAGCCGGCGTTGACCGCCGGGTTTGTTTCCGTCGGCATGGATGTCGTGCTGGTCGGTCCGATGCCAACGCCGGCCATCGCCATGCTGACGCGCTCACTGCGGGCGGACTTAGGCGTCATGCTGTCGGCCTCGCACAACCCCTATCACGACAACGGGCTCAAGTTGTTCGGGCCGGACGGCTACAAGCTTTCCAATGATGTCGAGGCCGCCATTGAGGCGCGCTTGGCGGGTAGTTTGGAAAACCTGCGCGCGGCACCGGATAAGCTTGGCCGGGCACGGCGCCTGGATGATGTCATTGGGCGTTATACCGAATTTGTAAAACAAACCTTTCCTCGCGGGTTGCGCTTGGATGGTTTGAAGATTGTCGTCGATTGCGCCAATGGCGCGGCTTACAAGGTTGCGCCGGAAGTCTTGTGGGAACTTGGCGCCGATGTGATTCCGGTGGGCGTTGATCCGGATGGCTTCAACATCAACCGGGGCTGCGGGTCCACCGATACGGAATATATGCGAGCGCAAACTTTGGCGCATGGCGCCGATATCGGCTTGGCGTTGGACGGTGATGCCGACCGAATATTGGCCTGTGACGAGCATGGCGTGCTTGTCGATGGCGACCAGATCATGGCGCTGATCGCCAGCCATTGGGCGGAGGCGGGCTATCTGCGCGGCAATGGTGTCGTGGCCACGGTGATGTCTAACTTAGGCTTTGAGAAATATCTCAACGGCAAGGGATTGGAATTGTTGCGTACGAACGTCGGCGATCGCTACGTCGTCGAACAGATGCGTGCCGGCGACTACAACCTGGGTGGTGAACAATCGGGGCACATAATCCTCGGCGATTATGCGACTACTGGCGATGGATTGATCGCAGCACTTCAGGTACTTGCCGTGCTTGTCACCACCGGCAAACGGGCCAGCGAAGTCTGCCGGCAATTCACACCGTTCCCGCAGCAATTGACAAATGTCCGCATCAACGGTGGTGCGCCGCTTGAGAATGACCGGGTCAAGGCTGCGATTGCCGAGGGCGAGGCACGCCTCGACGGCACCGGACGTCTGCTGATCCGCCCGTCCGGCACCGAGCCATTGATCCGGGTGATGGCTGAGGGCGAGGATGAGGCGCTGATTGCTAGTGTCGTTGGCGATATCGCCGGCGCGATTGAACAAGCGACCGGAACGGTCTCCTAAGTTCATGCAAGGCCGGGTGCTGATTATCGCCGGTTCCGATTCCGGTGGCGGCGCCGGAATCCAAGCAGATATTAAAACAGTTACGGCGCTCGGGGGATATGCGGCGACTGCGCTGACCGCTTTGACCGCCCAAAACACCACTGGCGTTCACGGTATCCATGATGTGCCAGCGGAATTTGTTGCTCGCCAGATCGAATGTGTGCTGGCGGATATCGGCGCCGATTGCATCAAGATCGGAATGCTCCACAGTCCCGACGTGATCAATTCGGTCAATGATGCGTTGGGTGATCTGGCTGGCGATATTCCCATTGTACTGGACCCGGTCATGACGGCTAAAGGCGGGGCGGCACTTTTGCAAGATACGGCGGCGGCATGCCTTATGGATCGCCTTGTGCCAATGGCGAGCTTGCTGACGCCGAACACGCCGGAGGCGGAGATCTTAAGCGGCCTCGCTATTGAGGGGCTTGAAGACACAAAGGCCGCCGGCCATGCATTATTGGCGTTAGGTGCGAAGAACGTTTTGATGAAAGGCGCTCACGTGCCGGGCGCTGAGATCACGGATATTTTGATCACCGGCGCAGGGGAGATCATTGAACTTGGTGCGCCACGTATTGATACCAAGCACACACACGGTACTGGATGCACATTGGCGTCCGCCGTCGCTGCCGGATTGGCACAAGGCCTGGAATTGGAGGCCGCTGTTCGCCGGGCGCATGGCTATGTTCAAGAAGCGATCAGAACGGCGCCCGGGTTTGGCGCCGGCCATGGGCCGCTCAATCATGCACACACTTTCGAAAGCTGAATAATTACATTACTGCGGCAGCGGCGCCGGGCGGGGATCGGAGGATTTCAGTCAGTGTCGCCAAGGCATGCTCAACGTCTTTGATGTTTAAATTTCCGCCGACGGAAATGCGGACCGCATGCGGTGCCGCATCGCGCCCGGCGGTGAATGTCTCGCCGGTCAAAACACGCACACCACGGGCCTCGGCTTCGGCACGAAATTCTGCGGCGCGCCACGGGGCAGGTAATTCCAACCAGATGAACGATACCGAAGGGTCGGAATGTATATTGAATCCAGCAAAATATTTACGTGCCAACTCAACGCGTTTGCGGATGGTCTTGCGAATGGTTTCGGTCAAATGCTTGGCGGTTCCATCGGTGATCCAGCGGGACGCAACCTCCGCCATGAGTGGTGCCGTCATCCAACTGGTCATGCGGACCATGGCGCGGACGCGATCCACCTGATTCTCCGGGCAATGAGCAAAGGCGATCCGAAGCCCGCCAGCCATGCATTTCGCCGGCCCGGAAAGAAAAAACGTGCGTTCCGGGGCGAAGGTCGCCAGTGGTGGCGGGTGATCTGGTCCGACCGCCGACCAGACGTTATCCTCGATGATCGTCAGACCATGACGCCGTGCCACTTCTGCGATGGCCACGCGGCGTGGTACGGACATTGTCGCTGTCGTAGGGTTGTGGACGCTGGGTTGGCAATAGAGCAACCTCGCCGATGAGCGCCGGCAGACCTCATCGAGCGATGAGGGCAACATACCTTCTGCGTCCAGCGCAACTGTTTCAGTGCGGTGTCCTAAATGCTGAGCGACACGGACGACGCCGGGATATGTCAGAGCCTCAAGGATCAATCCGTCACCTGGCCGCGCCATTGCCATCATCGTGACCATGGTGCCATGCTGGACGCCGCTGGTGATGGCGATGTTGCCGGCCGTCGTCGGGACGCCAAGCTCGGTCATCCATGCTGCGCCGGCTTCAAAGTGCCGGGTCATGCCGGTGTTCATTTGATAATCGGCGAGCGGTGATAAGTCCGATTGTTGGGCGATTTCTGCCAGCGTCGTCGATAAAGCAATACCCGCTTCCTGCACCGGCATCGTCGCGTGGGTCATGTCCACAATGCCCGGTAGGGCGGGCTCAAACTCAATAATTCCGTCTTTCTCGGCGCGGCGCTTCATATCCATGACGTAGGTGCCGCGTCCAACCTCGCCGCCGACCAGGCCGCGCCGTTCGGCTTCGCGGTAAGCCCGCGTAATGGTGCCAAGCGTCACCCCCAGATCATAGGCAAGGTTGCGTTGAGGGGGCAATTTTGCGCCCGCCGACAGTGATCCATCGGCGACCGCCGTGCCGATGGCATCAGCGATGGCGAGATATTTCGGGCCGCGGGTTCCGGCCAATTCAGGCATCCAAATTGTCATGGTAACAATAAATACATTGAGTTCGAGATATTGTCAAATGTATCTATAAATGTGATGCAAACTTGAACTAGAATGAAGACAATGTATGGCTATTACACCCATACAATCAACCGACAGCGGCGGGAGATCGAGCAGGCCATTGCCGAAATCGGCGCAGGAATGGGGCGCCGATTTACATCGGATGCATTGCAAATTTGGACCTTGCTGTGCCTATGGCAGCGCCGCGACGTTGCCCGCCGCCAATTGGCGACCATGCCAGCACATAATTTAGCCGATATGGGAATTCTCCAGGCCGATGCGAACGCCGAGGCGGCAAAAGGTTTCTGGCGCGCATGAATACGGCCGGTGACGTTATCGGAGGAACGATTGGTGCTGCCTTGGTCCCATCCCTGGCAAAACGACCGCAGGTGGCTACAATGATTTTGGTCTCAACGGGTTCATACCCGTGAGCTCGGATCAGAACAATCGTTCCTCCGATTTTCCGACCCAAATGTGCAAGCGAAGAGAATGAATGAACGCCATGACAGGCAAGCTCATATGACCGCCGGCCCGGCAGGGTTACTGCGATCGCTCGACGATAGGGTCGAAGGCATCCTTGATGCCTGCACGGCGTGTGGCAAATGTGTCGACGTGTGCCCGACACCGGCCATCACCGGCATCGATCAGCTTGACGCGAAAGCCATCGCCGCAGGCGTGCTAGACATTTTGAGGGACGGCGAAGGTCCTGAATTTTCGCACGCCTGGGCATCGAAATGCTGTGGCAGCGGGCATTGCCTGACGGTCTGCCCTGAAGGCATCAACCCGCGTTTCATGCTGACCATGGCGCGGCGTACACTTGCCCAAATGGCGCCCGAGGATGAGCGCAAAGAAACCGGCAAGGCGGCATTTAAAACAATGAGCCGCGCAGTTCGCGTGATCTCGCGTCTGCAGTTACCGCCGGATTTGATGGCGCGGCTTAGCCCGTCATCACATCCCGCGCGAGAGACACCGCCCGACGTGATTTTTTATACCGGCTGCAACATGCTGAAGACACCGCACATCGGTCTGCTCTGCCTTGATGTGCTTGATCGGCTGGACGCCAGTTATGAAGTCCACGGTGGGCCGGCGAACTGTTGCGGCATCCTGCAATTGCGGCCCGGCGACACGGACAACGCAACCCGCCAAGCCGGTAAAACCATGGAACGTTTCGCCAAAGTCGGCGCTCAAGATGTTCTGTCGTGGTGTCCGACCTGCCAAATGCAATTTAGCGAGACGCTGCCTTCCAAGGATGCGGACGCTGAGGGCCGCGGGCTTGATATCACGATGTTTCCGGTTTATCTGGCGAAGCGGCTGGACGACTTGCGCCCATTGATGACCACCCGTGTTGAAAAACGTGTCGCCCTGCACGAATATCCGGGCTCGCCCGGCGTCACTGAGAGCGTCCTCGAAATACTATCTGCCATTCCAGGACTTGAAATCATCGAACTTGAGATGCCGAAAGTCGGCTATCAGATCACGTCGTTGGTGGCGGCCCCCGATTTCATGAAAAAGCATATTGCCGGTACGTTAAAGCGCGCCGAGGAATTGGATGTCACGACATTGGCCGGCGTCTATCACGCCGATCACCGTGAACTGACGTCGCATCAGAACCAATGGCCCTTTGAGATCGTCAACTACATGGAACTGATCGGTGAGAGTTTGGGGCTGTCGCGCCCGGATATTTTCAAGCGTATGAAACTGATGCAGGACGCCGACGCCATCATAAGTGATGCGCGCGAACTGATTGAAACCTACAAACTCGACCCGGAAGAAGTGCGCGACGTTGTCATCAACGATTTGCTGGGCGATCAACACTTGCCCATCGATCGTGCCTTGCATCCAGCTTTAGACGGCGATTAATCATGGCTGGAAATGGAGCCATTGCAGCGGTGCCGTCACCACCAATATTTTTAGCCGCCTTGGCGGCGGGGCTTTTCAGCGCCGTCATATGGGGCGCGACGCCGGCGGCGACGGCATTTGCCGTCTTGGGGATGGAGCCCCTGACCGCCGGCCTGTTGCGGACAGTCCTGGCCATGCCCATTGTTTTGATCATTGCGATCATGGCGAAATTGCCGTTGCCGGGCACGCGCCGTGAATGGGCATTGTTGTTGATTTCCAGCCTTTGCGGTTTTCTGGGGTTCACGTTGATATTCACTATCGGCATCGCCCAAACATCGACAAGTCACGCAGGCTTGATCCTTGCCGGTGTCCCGCTGTTGACTGGATTGGCGGGGGCATTGGCGGCGCGTGCCATGCCGAGCCGATTGTGGTTCGCCGGCGCAGCCATCGCCATAACCGGGGAAGTCATTTTGATCACGTCGCGCGGAGGCGCTGTGGGCGAGGCGACACTCAGTGGTGATTTGCTCTGCGTGATGTCAACGTTGTGCGCGGCCATTGGTTATGTTGCCGGCAGCCGGGTCAGTGAGCGGATTGGCACCTGGGCGACTACGGCTTGGGGCATCACATTGGCGGCGACCATTCAAATACCCATACTTTGGTTTACAACCACAGAGATGAATTGGGCGGCGGTTCCGGCGGCGGCTTGGGGCGGTGTCGCCTACCTCGTCGTCATGTCCGCCGTCGTTGCTTATGCAGCGTGGTATTGGTCACTATCCACCGGCGGTGTGGTACGGGTTTCGCCGGTACAATATGCACAGCCGTTGGTTAGCTTAATCTTGGCGGTCGTACTATTTTCCGAGCCGATGACCATGCCACTCATCGTCGCCGCGGTTTTGATCCTCGGTGGCATTGCGCTGGCCCGGCGCGGTTGAGAAACAGAAGGAGTTTAAATTGCCAACAGCAACCCGATCTGAATTGAAAGCCGCCGCTGAAAACGTCTATGCGCACATGGTGCCGACGCCGGCGCACCAT
>Ga0315339_1003348_pt1 | contig 11331 bp, 6 predicted proteins | sample ASW17metaG_FD_204514 | JGI IMG/M metagenome (GOLD analysis project Ga0315339, IMG submission 204514) | Ammonia-oxidizing marine archaeal communities from Pacific Ocean, United States - ASW #17 | ecosystem: Environmental > Aquatic > Marine > Oceanic | place: USA: California | collected 2016-12-05
AAAAAATAGATCTTCCAATTCCAGATCTCACACTACTATTTGATTTACCAGTAAAGATTGCTTTAGAGAGAGTTAATAATAGAGGTAAATTAGATCGTTTTGAAAAAGAGGATATTGAATTCCATCAGCGCATTAGAGACTGCTATCTTCATATTGCTGAAACTAATAAAGATCGCATTAAGATCATAGATAGTTCAATAGATCAACAACAGGTACAAACCTCTTGTTCTAAAATAATTCATAAATTCATTAGTGAGTTTTATGACAAATAGAGTATTTCCCTGGTTTCATACCATAATTTCTTCTTTAGAAAAAAAAGCGTACAGTCATGCATATATACTCAGTGGAAATGAAGGATTAGGTAAGAGAGACTTTAGTTATATTTTTTCTCAAATATTACTGTGCTCTAAATCTGAACTGTTTTTAGCTTGCAATGAATGTAAATCTTGTCATCTCTTTCTTTCTAAAACCCATCCTGATTTTTATGAAATTGATAAAGAAAAAGGTAAAAAAAATATTTCAATTAATCAAATTAAAGAAATAAAAAATAATATTCATGAAACTTCTTTCTTAAACGGAAGTAAAGTTTTCTTAATTCTGTCAGGAGAAACAATGACAAAAGAGGCTAACAATGCTCTCCTTAAATCTCTTGAAGAGCCGCCCAAAAATACCTACTTTATTTTAGTGAGTGATTCACTAATGCAAATCCCAATAACTGTAAAAAGTAGATGTTTTGAATTAAATGTACCTTCACCGAATAATAAAGAAATTAAACAGTGGATCACTGATTTAGATATTCAACCAGAGCTAGGAAATAGGGCTCTTAGACTAACAAGCGGTAATGTAATGAAAGCTGCTTATTTCTTGGAGAATGGCCTTTTAGAACAGAGAACAAAGTTTATTAAAGATTTAGGTGAATTTATTAAAAGGGGAGATAACCTTTTAGATATTTCTCAAGCATGGTCAAAAGAAATTACTATATTAACTTTAGTGCTTGAATGGATGAGCCTCCTCTTAATGGATTGTCTTAGATTTAAAACGAAAAGTAATCAAATTGATATACAAGAAGATTCAGAAAAAATATCTGAATTTCTAGGAACCCAAGTCAAACAGCAAGTATTGTATAACTTGCTTGAAAAAACCAACTATCTTTGGTCTATTTTTAAGAATGGTTCAAGTCTAAGAGCTGACTATCAATTAAAAGCTCTTCTAATTGAATGGGGAAAAGAACTTAATATCTCATCAAGATAAATATACTATACCCATACCATATAACAAACATCTAAATTCAAATGATAAAAATCTGGTCAAAACCTAATTGCATTTTTTGTGATAAAGCAGTCAAACTTTGTGAAATGAAAGATCTTGCATATACAAAATATATGTTAAATGAAGATTTTTTAATGGCTGATCTTCTTAAAAAATTTCCTAACGCAAGGACTTTTCCTCAAATTACACAAAACGAAGAATATGTAGGCGGATTTAATGAACTAAATATTCTACTCTCAGAATAATAATTATGAATACTTTAACGCAAATACTTGAATTTCTTACATATTATCTAGTTGATTCCTACTGGTTTCCTGCTTTCTTAATAGGATCTGGAATTTTCTTTACCTTTTATCTAGGGTTTCCTCAGATAAAATATTTTAAACATGGCTGGAGAGTTTTGTCTGGTAAATATGTAACACCAGGCACAGAAGGTGAAACAACTCCTTTCCAAGCTTTAACAACCGCTTTATCCGGTACTGTAGGAACAGGAAATATAGGAGGAGTTGCTCTAGCTATATTTTTAGGTGGTCCAGCAGCTATCTTTTGGATGTGGATAACTGCTTTTTTTGGCATGACCACTAAGTTTGTTGAAGTTACGTTGGCACATAAATATAGAGAAAAACTGCCAGATGGCTCTATAGCTGGTGGCCCAATGTTTTATATAGAAAATGGATTAAACATGAAGTGGCTAGCCATTGTTTTTTCTGTATGTCTGTTAATGATGTGTATAGGAACTGGAAATATGCCTCAAATTAATAATATTGCTTTGGTGATGAACGATACATTTGATATACCTAAATGGTTAACAGGTATAGTTTTAGCAATTTTACTATGGATGGTAATAATAGGAGGAATTAAAAGGATTGCACAGATAGCTTCTAAATTAGTACCTTTTATGGCCTTTTGGTACATCATTGGAGCGCTCGCAGTAATAATAAGTAATTACGATAATATTATTCCTTCCTTAAAATTAATAGTTGTTCACGTATTTACTCCAACAGCAGCGGTCGGGGGATTTCTTGGTGCTAGTGTTGCTGCAGCTTTAACTAGAGGAGTAAATAGAGGCTTATATTCAAATGAGGCTGGTCAAGGCTCTGCTCCAATAGCTCATGCAACTTCTAAAACAGAAAATCCAATAGAGGAGGGTATGGTTTCAATTCTTGAACCTTTCATTGACACAATAGTAATTTGTACGCTCACGGGGCTGGTTATATTGGCTTCTGGAGCATGGAATGAAAAATTTGAAAACAAATTTGAAGCAAGCGCTATGGATTATCTCAATGTTCCATCCACAATGACATTACAGTTAGACAAGGTAAAAGGAACATATGCAACAACGGAAACTGTTACTGGTAGTAACTCTGGAACTACTGCCACACTTACTAGTATTGATGGAACTACCTTGATTGTTGCCGATCCAACTGGATATTTTTATCCAAATGAAATATTAACGGGTGAAACTAGTTCAGCTACATCTACTGCATCACCAACTGAAGATTTAAATACTTTAAGAAATTATTATTATGAAAGAAACGAAGATATTGAATTCAGCGGAGAACTAGTTATATCTGAAGGAGTACTAACTTCATCAGGAGTTACGCTAATGCATAATCGTTCATTCGCAGAAGAAACAACTTATGTAAGCACAGAAACTAACCAGAGATTTTCAGGGGTGATCACAGTAGAAGAAGGAAAAATTACAAACCCAGGAGACTTTATTGTTGAAGGAAAGTCGTTATTAAGATCTGCAGATTTAACAGGTAAAGCCTTTACAAAAAGTATTTTTGGTGAGTTTGGTCAGTATATTGTTGCTTTTGGCTTGTTATTATTTGCTTTTTCAACAGTCATAGCTTGGTCTTATTATGGAGATAGAGCTACTGCACACTTATTTGGAGAAGGTTGGATACTTTATTACAGGATAATTTATGTGGGAGCTTTTTTTATTGCCTCCATTGTTGATACAAAGATAATTTGGGATATTGCAACAGTCATAGGCCCAATCGCAACAATACCTAATTTAATTGCTTTAATCCTATTAAGAAAAGAAATGAAAGCAATAGATAATAACTACACAATACAAAAGGAATAATTTTTAAATTTCTAAGAAAAGAAAGAGAGCAGGTTAATTGAGAATATGAGATAGTGAAGATGTAAGATTAACGTTTTTCTTTTTTTAGTTATGCAAAAACTATTAGCTACAGTATTTATAGGTTTTCTTTTTTCAACACAGCTTTCAGCAGCTTTTTTTGTTGATAGTGAGAATGTCTCAGTAGGTACTGAAGTAGAATTGACTTGGTCTTCGCAAGCATCATCCTGTCAAGCAAGCGGTTCATGGTCAGGCTCCAAACCTGGATCAGGTTCAGAGAAAGTAATAGTAAATAGCGAGGGCTGGAATGGATTTACCATCGCTTGTGCAGAATCTTATGAATATGTTTTTGTTTGGGGTACAGCTGCAAGTTCTTCAACTGTCTTAAATAACTCAGTTACTTTAACTGTCTCAGTTCTTGATGATTCTACGGGTGACTCTGTTCTACAAATTGAAGGGGCAAATTCTGGATATACAGATGGAGGCAGCACTACTTCTAGCAAAAGAACTGTTTATCTTTACACCCCAGATGGCAGTTCTACTTCACCAACTTACACAGGTAGTGCATGGCCTTACGTAATGACTTCTTCGGATGCAACTATCACTTTAGCAACTAATATTACAGCTTCTGTATCTATTAATTCTGATGGACATGTTTTAGTCAATAATCACCCCGTTTATCAATACATAGATGATAGTGATTCCTCTAAATTAGGTAATGCTAATAATGGAGTCTGGTACGCTCTTCGATTGGATGGAAGTGGTACAAATACAGAATCTTCAAGTTCAAGCGGTACCTCAATAGGAACTGATGATTCATCTAGCTCCAGTTCTTCGGGTTCATCAAGCTCGAATGATAGCTCAACACCTTCATCTTCTTCAATAGATGCTAGTTCAGAAATTAGTTATACTTTATCTGGGTCTGATGCAAGCCTATTAAACATAGATAACTCTGGAAAAGTAACATTTAAAAACTCTCCTGATTATGAAAATCCTCTAGATGCTGACAAAGATAATGTATATCTAGTAACTATTACAGCCTCATCAGGCATTCAATCTAAATCTCAAGATATTTCTATAACCGTTAGAGATGTTGTTGAGAATAATTCAAGTAATTCAGGATATGGTATCTCTTCAGGTTATGGAGATAGCAGTTCTTCAGATTCCGGTGCTTACGGAGGATTTGGAAGCTTATCAGACTATTTTGAAAGTGAAAATATTTCAAATGCAAGTAGTAATTCAAGTTCATCACCCACAGATAGTTTTTCATTTACAGCAACAGCTCCAACAGAATCATACGATTATTCTGAAATTGAAATTTCTCTCAATTCTTCATCTACCATTACTGAAGTGGAATTAATAAGTGATGGAAATGAATCCATTGGAAGTGGATTATCGTTTGTTTCTTATGAAAATAATATTGTTAAAGCCTTAACCCCAATAGTTTTCCAAGATACAGAAATAGCTTATGAGTTGAAAGCAACCGATAGCTCAGATAATACCTTTACTGTTAGTAAAACTATTCTAGTTAAGCTTTATGAGCATCCAATAGATTTTTTTGGAAAACTAAGCACTATTTATACCGAGAACTTCAGTACTGAGGATTATGAAGTTTTCAATTTCTCTTTTGATGCTGTACACACAGCTGAACTCTATACAGAAACAGTTTGTTACGAAGGCTGTAAAGAGGAAGATGGCTATTTTGGTAGTGATTTACATAACGGTATGTGGGGTGATTTTAACGGCGATGGCCATGAAGACTTTGTAACAACTTGGGCGGTTTTTCCTCTTGGACTAGAAAGAGATGGCTCCTCCACGCTAAGCAACATAGAAATATATTTAAATAACGGGGAGGGTAGGCTAATACGGAACCGAGATATCTATGTAGATGGAGTACCTCCAAGAAGTCACTTTCTTTATAGAATAGTAGTTGAAGATTTTAATAAAGATGGCATTGATGACATATTTTCCGTGGCCATGGGACTGCTTCACAAAGGAGCTGACGGTGAGATGATAAAGAGCCTCGTTTATCCTCACGCTCTGCTGCTGTCAACTCCTGAAGGAAAGTTCCGTGATGCTTCTTCTGATATTGAAGGAAATACTCAAACACCTTGTGACCCCAGTTCTTCTGCTTGTTTTCTTTACGCAGGTCATAATGCTTCAGGTGGAGATATCAATGGAGATGGGTATCCTGATTTGAGTATTGGTCACAAACTGTATTTAAATGAAAACGGGGAAAAATTTGTTGATGTTACCGATCAACTTCCAAGCGAATGGGAAGATCAAAATATTTACCAAGGTCCCATGACAACAGAAATACAAGACTTTAACAATGACGGATTTGGAGACCTGGTTATGTTCTGGTTCGATAACGCTGGTTTAGACGATCCACCTAACCCAGAAATACTCTTAAGTAATGGCACAGCCAATATTTCTGAGTGGACTAGACAAGACCTTCCAGTCGGTTATTTTGGTGATGGGCTTACTAAATTCAATAATAAATTTTCTGGTGATATAGATGCCGATGGCGATCTAGATATAGTTACAAATACAACACGAACAAATCCTTCTTATTACGCAGGACGCTTTATCCAAGTCCTGATCAACGATGGCAATGGGAATTTTACTGATAATTCTTTTGAAGCACTCGGTGAGCAGCCTAGAGCTGGCGACTACACCGATCCTGATTACACGCATTTCTGCGATGCTCACGGTGAGGGGTCTATATTCTTAAGAGATTACGATGGGGATGGTGATTTAGATATTATTGATGTTGGACCAGGAGGGACTACTCCTAATAATTGTGCTTCACCTTCAATCTTTTTAAATAACGGGACAGGAGTATTTTCAGAATTAGAAGTAGACTGGGCCTGGGTACAAGAACAACAAGTAGAAGGTTGGGAGACTTGGCAGGATAGTGGCGCTGCAAGACCACCTGAAGGAAAGGCTTTATTGAGAGTTTATCCACTAAATCTTGACAATATAAATCACTTAGATTTTGTTTCTCAATGGCGGGTTCCTGCACAAGATGCAAGTGGAACTTCAGTTGAGAATATTATGTATACCTACCAAATTATGTCTAAAAAAGAATCTAGTTATTCTTCTACTCCGTCTTCCGATAATTCCTCTTCTATTTCTTTTACGAGTACTGAATCTTTTACTATTGAAGAGAATTCAAACACTAGTTTTACAGTATCTGCATCAGTTTCTGGATCTAGTACTAATAATTCTTCTTCAGCTTCTGGATCAAGCTCTGGCAGTTCGTCTTCATCTAGTTCAGGATTAATAAGTGGTTCAAATAGTTCTAGCTCTTCCGGAAGTTCTTCAAGTTCTAGCTCTTCGAGTGCATCAAACTCAAATCAGAATAACGGCGAATATTTTATTCCAACTTTTGAAGTACTAGATGAGCATCCAGAATATTCATGTACTTCGGATTACTTTTCAAAATACATCAATGTATTTGATATCTATGTAATGTCACCTGATGAAGTACCAATCTCTAAAATGATGCATTCGGCGAAAGTTTTAGCTTCTTACATTGACAATGATGAGGATGGTGAGCCGGATGATTCAAAGGTCTTAAATTATCTTGTAAATAAAAATAAGATTACCCCAGTTTGGACAATGAGCTCCAGAGAAGCATTTGCAAGTAGTCCGTGCTTTGAGAGCAATTTTGATATGAACGCTTCTATGTATGTCGACACTTTATCTTCAGATGGAGAAATAATTTTTGGAGATGGTTGGACCTTAGGTGGCTTGGAAAATGCAAAAGAAAATAATCAGCAAGTCAACTGGGATACTAATCTTGAAGAAATTTGGCATATTGTCACTGATGGTTGGAGTGGTGTTTATCCAGATGATTTTGGGTTGAGTTGGGAAAATCCAAGTGAACTTACAGATGCTATGGATATAGCCCGTGGAGGCAGATTCCAACAGATACCTGCATCATATCCAAGCGATGCTTGGTATGGTTATTATGATGAAACTTGTGACTATTATTGCCAGGCTATTGAATATATTTATTGGGGATTAATGTCTAATTTCAATGCATTAAGTACCGCAGAGCACTGTGATAATGTGAAGGATGAGTGGAAAATATGTACGTCTGAAGAATTTAAGTCTACAGATATCAAGCTCTCAGCTTTACTTAATGATAGCGGTTATGCAATTCCTACAAATATCCCTGATGGAAATTATAGAGGTCAAAAATCAAAGACACATGCTTATGCAGTTGGAGTAAATAAAATTATAAATGAATCAGGAACCCATCATAAATTTACAATCAATTATAAACAAAGTCGTGATTTAACTTTTATAAGAGGAAACACTTATTATTTTGATTTATCAGGGAATACAGTTGGAACTGAAAATGATGGACTAGCAGAACACCCTCCATTGCAATTATCAGCTACAAAGGATGGAAACCATGGGGGAGGGCTTGAATATCTTGATGGAGTAACCAAATACGGAAATAACGGTGAAGAAGGGTCTTATCTTAAAATAGTTGTATCTGATGATGCACCTAATGAAATCTACTATTATTGTGAAGAACACGAAAGAATGGCAGAAGATGCAGTTATTCAAGTTATAAATCAAGATGAAATATCTTCTAATGAAAGTTCTAACATAGACTCAGCTAATAGTTCAACTCCAACTGGTGATGATGAGTCCAGTTCGAGTAATGAATCAGCTTCTAGCGGAACTCCAAGTAGTTCAACTAGTGCTGGTAGCAGTTCAGAACCTTTAAATGATGATCCTTTCTCAGCTGATAAAGAAAATGCATCTATAGGCTCTACAGTAGTATTGTCATGGAACTCTACTGCACAGTCCTGTTCAGCTGGAGGTGCCTGGTCTGGAGAAAAATCAGCTTCTGGAAGTGAATCTATAACAATAACAACATCAGGGTGGAACTTATATACTTTAACTTGTGGTAGTTCTTATGAATATATCTATATTTGGGGTTCTTAATTAATAGGGTAGTTTATTTCTATTACCTATATTTACCTATTTTTTCTAGAACGATACACTATATGTAGTGTAGATAACTTCGTATAATGTATATTATGTTAAATAGATAATATGGTAAATAAACTATTACAAGATATACCTACTTCCCTGCTTTATAGATGTAAAAATATTAGTAGCTTGTAAATAAAACTACATATATCTATTCGTAATTAGATGAGTTATATAAACGTTCATGACTAAGTTGAATAGTTTATACAATAAAAATATCTATTAAATAGCTTGCAATAGCTATTAAAATTACTATACCGGCTAAAAATACTAATAGAGTCTTAAATTTAAATTCTTTTTCAGTCATGGTTTATATGAAATAATGAGCTTTATTACAAATAATACAATTATATGGCTAAAGAAGAATTAATAGAAATGGATGGAGAAGTAATAGAAACTTTACCTAATACTACCTTTAGGGTAAAACTTGAGAATGATCATATTATTACAGCTCATATTTCAGGTAGAATGCGGAAACATTACATAAGAATTCTAACAGGAGACAAAGTTAAGCTTGAAATAACCCCCTACGACCTTTCTAAAGGTAGAATAATATTTAGAGAAAAATAATTTAGGTAACAGTCTCGTTATCTTTAATTGGTTCATATATGATAAAAATTTCTCCTTTTTTAACACTAATATTAGCCTTACCGCCTTTTTTAGATAGTTTACCAAATAGTATCTCCTCGGATAATGGACTTTTTATTTTTTCTTGAATAATCTTTTGCATAGGTCTAGCGCCCATATTTTTGTCGTACCCTTGTTGGACCAGCCAATCTCTTGCTTTATCATCCACTTCTAATAATACTTGTTTTTCATCAAGCTGGGCTTGTAGTTCAACTAAAAATTTATCTATAACTGTTAGAATTACTTTCTCAGGTAATGGATTAAATTGAACTATGGAATCTAGTCGATTTCTAAACTCAGGACTGAACATCTTTTTTATAACTTCTAGTGAATCAGAGGCATGATCTTGAATCTTAAAACCCATTGATGCCCTACTCATATCTTGAGCTCCAGCATTAGTTGTCATAATCAAAATACAATTTCTAAAATCTGCCGCCCTTCCATTATTATCTGTTAAAGATCCATGATCCATAACTTGTAGTAATATATTAAAAACTTCAGGATGGGCTTTTTCTATTTCATCTAAAAGAATAACTGAATGTGGATTTTTTGTAATTGCTTCTGTTAATAAACCTCCTTGATCATATCCTACATATCCAGGTGGCGCGCCTATTAAACGTGAAACTGTATGTCTTTCCATATACTCTGACATATCAAATCTTAATAGTTCTACACCCATTGTAATTGAAAGTTGTCTGCATAATTCTGTTTTACCTACACCAGTAGGACCTGAAAATAAGAAGGAACCTACCGGTTGCTGATCTCCTCTTAAACCAGCCCTTGCAAGTTTAATTGCAGAAGAGACCTTTTGAATAGCTTGATCTTGTCCAAAAATAACTCTCTTTAAGTCTTTGCTTATATTCTTCAAACTTCTTTTATCTTGAGTAGAAACACTTTTTTCTGGTATTTGAGCAATAGATGCAACTATTTTTTCTACATCAAGATGAGTGACTATTTTTTTTCTTTTTTTATCAGCTAATAGTCTTTGTTTAGCACCAGCTTCGTCTATTACATCTATAGCCTTATCCGGTAAAAAACGATCATTTATGTATTTAGAAGATAATTCTGCTGCAGTTTTAATTGCATCATCAGTAAATTGAACCTCATGATGATTTTCATAACTTGCTTTTAAACCAAGTAATATTTTAACTGTTTCATCTACGCTAGGTTCTTTAACATCTACTTTCTGGAATCTTCTTGATAAAGCCCTATCTTTTTCAAAAATTCCACGATATTCTTTATAAGTAGTAGAACCAAAAAACTTTATTCCATTTCTAGCTAAAGAAGGCTTTAAGAGATTTGAAGCATCCATGACTCCTCCAGAAGTAGCTCCAGCACCAATAATGGTATGAATCTCATCAATAAATAAAATAGAATTGTCTAATTTTTCTAGCTCTGAAAGAACTGATTTTAATCTTTGCTCAAAATCGCCTCTATACTTTGTTCCTGCTAATAGAGCCCCCATATCAAGACTGTAAATAGTAGATGATCGTATTACTTCAGGTATTTTGTTATCAATAATTAATTTAGCTATTCCCTCAGCTATAGCAGTCTTTCCTACTCCAGAGTCTCCAACCAAAAGAGGATTATTTTTAGTTCTTCTAACTAAAATTTGCACAACTCTCTCTACTTCCATTGACCTTCCAATTAAGGGGTCAATGAGACCTTCTTGTGCCTGTCTATTTAAATTTAGAGTAAACTGTTCTAGAACTGAAGCAGATTTCTTATCTGGTTTATTGTCAACTTCTACATCAACATCTCCAGTTTCACTAGAACCTAAATACCCATGACTCATGTATGCAACTACTTCTAATCTGGTAATGCCTTGTTGTTCGAGTAAATAAACACTTTGACTTTCTTTCTCACTAAATATAGCTACCAAAACATTTGCTCCACTAACAGAATTTGCTCCAGTAGATTGAACATGGAAAACTGCTCTTTGCAATACTCTTTGAAAGCCTAAGGTAGGCTGAAGTTCAGCTGTATCTTGTTGGCCTTTTTTGGGTGTAGTTTGATTAATAAAAGTTTTTAAATCTGCGGAAAGGTTTTCAATAGATCCACCGCAATTCTTTAAAACTTCTACTGCATCAGAATTATTTAAAAGAGCTAATAAGAGATGTTCAACTGTAACAAATTCATGTTGCAAGTCATGAGCTTCCTTAAAAGCTATTGTTAAATTATTTTCTAATTGATTATCTAGCATTATTCATTATCTAATTCTTCTACATCTGTCACTAGAGGATGTTCATTCTCTTTTGCAAAATTATTAATTTGCTGACTTTTAGTCTCAGCAACTTCTTTAGTAAATATACCACAAACTCCCTTTCCAT
>Ga0315339_1003351_pt1 | contig 11326 bp, 14 predicted proteins | sample ASW17metaG_FD_204514 | JGI IMG/M metagenome (GOLD analysis project Ga0315339, IMG submission 204514) | Ammonia-oxidizing marine archaeal communities from Pacific Ocean, United States - ASW #17 | ecosystem: Environmental > Aquatic > Marine > Oceanic | place: USA: California | collected 2016-12-05
GCATTACCGCGACGCCGGCAACCGCGGCCATATAGCGACCAGGTTGAGCAGTGCATGGGTACCCTCGAGCATCGCCGCCTCAAGATCGATGCTGCTTCTCTTGAGGACCCGGAAACACTCCTCGATCCGCCAGCGCTGGCGGTACCAGGCGACAATTTGATGGGCCTCCGCCACGGTTGTCACCGCGTGGGTCGTCAACAGCCGCCAGTGGATCGCGGTCACCCCCGGCGGCGGGTCGATCTCCTCGATCTCGACCAGTTGCAGCGTCATCGATTTAGGCAGTCTGGCGGTGGAACAATGGCGCCGCCGGCAGATCTCCACCGTACCGTATTTAAGCGCTAGCCTGGCGCGCCGCCCGGCCAACGCCGACCCTGCCGCCGCGAAAATCTCTTCCGGCATCACAGACAGGTTGGCAAGAAACCTCCCGAACGCCACCGCGCCGGCCCGGTCGCGCCCCACGGCGCACGATCGGGCTTTGATGTCACAAGTCGCCTGGCCAGAAGACCTCCCTTTTGCCCGACGTTCGTCACCAAAGCAGCCGGCTAACAGAACCATGAACAAAACCATCTTCACCCCCTCGACAAACCAACCTCAAATGACACAGAATCATCTCCGAAAAACTTCCCCAATCAAAACCACACAACCACAAAAAATATGTGTGCACGTGCTAGCCTGAAGGGCGGAGGGGGGTTCTTTTAGAGCAAAATGGACTGAGGGAAGCTCTATAAAACCAGACGATTTGGCCGGGACGCCCACCGAATTTGTAGCGCTCGACCAGCACATGATAGTAAAGGCCATTGGTGTAGAAGGGCTCTTCCGACAGGAACGCATCGACATGGGCGCGCGACGGCAGCGCGATAAGGTTGGCGCTGCCCTCCCATAGGGCGCCCGAATCGTCGAAGACGATAAAGTTCTCCCCATCGTAGGGCGCGAAATACGCGCGGTGGGCCTCCAGCTGCACGTTGCGCCGATCATTGGATTCTGGCTTTCCATAGCCTCTGATATACCAGCAAACTTGGTCGTTGCTTCGCCGAAAGTTCCGTTGGCCCCTACCAAGCGCATTGTGCCAGCGCCGGATATGAACCTCGCGAAACACCCCATTGCGGTTTAGCAGCTCGTTGTCAATGAAGTTGCGGACCGCGTCCCATCCGTCGAACTCGAGGAACAGGACACTCGACAGCGCGCGCGCAATATCGTCGGTCCGTGTCGAACCGCGGGCGATGAAGTGATCGCGATGCTCGTCGAAATAGCCTAATGCGGGGCACGGTGCGCGGCGTGATTTTCCGGCTCGGCTGGATCGTCGATGAGCTGGACGTGAACATGCATTTACTGTCGTTCCTTATGTCGACCCAGCCTAAAGCCATTTTCGGCGTAAGAGAAAGCTTATGATGATGGACTGCCGCTTCAGGCGCTGTCTGACCGGCTTGGGCCTTCACGTATGGTGCGTCGCACCTTAGTTTCTTCAGCAGGCGCATATTGACAAATTCCAGCGGCTCCTTCTGCCCGTCAGGCCGCCCCTGCACGACACGATTGTTGTCCAGCTGCACGGGCGCGGGTTTCTGAAGCTTACGACCGGTCCCTTTATCGAGACGTTCGACTGCCATTGCCAATCCCCAGTTAAGCCTCTTGAAAATAGTGGGAAAATCCCATAAACGCAGAGTATCGCGAAATGAGGGACGCCGGTTATTTTGCTAAGTTATCTCCACAGGTTATTGGTGTTTATCTCCAGATAAATACCAATGCGTGCTTCTGTGGCATGTCTGAAACGGGCCCAGACGGACGTGGGTAGACTTCGGCAACCACGTCTTCGGCCAATTTAGGCCTCGTCCCAGATTTTCTCGGTCAGGGGCAGGCCGCGAATGTCGTTCTGGGTCAGCGGCCGGTCGGGCGTCACGCCAGCCTGTTCCAGGAGCGAGGCGACCTGACGGAAGTGCTGCGTCGAATGCCAGACGGTGCGTTCCAGCATCTCGTGGCGCGACGTTCTGCCGAAATAAGTCGACACCGCGACCGAGAAGTCCTGGCCTTTCGCACTTTCCCACCAACTATGGAATCGGCCCCGCACTTCCTTGCCGAAGCCGGCGATATCGGCGCTGGTCTTTAAAGTCGCCGGTGGCGCCGCCACCAGTTTCTCGTAAGTAAATGTTTCGCCGGTTTCCTCCATGTTGAGGTAGGCCGTCGGGACCTGGAAGGCATGATGCATCAGCACGCGCCACGAACGCGGCCGGTTCGGCAGTTCGTCCGCGAGACGGTCATCCGGCATTTGCCGGACCAGGCGGATCGCGGTTTCCAGGATACCGTCATAGCGTTCGGCCAATTCTTTTGCCGGCAGTTGCGGCGCGGTGTCGTCTTCCAGCACAAGGAAGTCGACGACATCCTTGATTATCTGGGCGAACACGAACTTGTCGCCCCGGGATACGACCGGCACGCTACGGGCGCCAAGCTGCTGCAATGTGGCCATGCCGTCCGCTTCCAGCACGTTTATCGAGTCAAATTCGATCCCACGGACCGACAGGTAATCCTTTACCCGGAGACAGCTTGTTCAATGGGGCTGCCAGAAAACCTTGATCGCTTCGCTCATGTTTTTTTCCCTTATGACGTTGGCGTCATCAGTTCTATGCGTCGCTGCGCGCCCTGCCGTCAAGCCCTGAATGGACAGACTAAATGGTGGCAATTCTTTCTACCGCTTCTCTACTGAATTGTTGCACGGACAATATTATATTTTGCTCTCAACCTATCCACAATCCCATGCACGTTTTCTATGACTTTGTAGGTACTGACCGGTGACAATACCCAAAACGAGGCGCAACGTCCGGCCGTGGTAGAAATTTTGGTATTGCGAGGCCCGATCGATAATTCGGGCGAAGCAACAGGGGAGAGGGAGGTGTCAGTCTAATGCGAACTCATCTCCGAATGACCGGGCACATCGCATTCAGACTGCAAGCTGACGCCACTCGGCCAGCGCGGCCGAACGGTTCTGCTTGAAGTCATCGCGGCGCGTAAGTTGTCGGTCGAGGTTGAAGTGCTTGTGGATCGAAGCGTGAATTGAGGAAAGCTTCTGCAGGGTCTTCACGTCCCGGAAATTTGACATCGCTCCTTCTCGCCGCCTGAACGGCTGATGCGAGTTTTTAGCCCGGTTGTTCAGCCAGCGGCCGCACTCCTGGTCAGCTCCATTGCCAATCACATTCATCGCTGCCCGGTATGATCGAAGCCTGTCCGTGACGATCACCTTCGGCCGGACGTACCGCTTCATCGCACGCTTCAGAAACTCGAGCGCAGCCCTGCGGTCCCGCAGTTTCGTGGCAAATACCTCGAGCACCTCGCCCTCGTGATCGACGGCCCTGTGTCTCTCCATTGAACCGCACAAACACCTCATCCAAATGCCAGCGCAGGTCGAATACAAATGGTTCACAACGCGGCGCTTCCGGATCTCAGCGGCGAACATTGGGCCGAACCGGTTCCACCAAAGCCGCACCGTCTCATGGCAGATATCGATTCCACGCTTGAACAACAAATCTTCGACCTGACGCAGCGAGAGCGGATACCGGATGTACATCATCACTGTTAGGCGAATTACCTCAGGTATATTGTTGAAATAGCGGAATGAATTTTGCATCGCCGGAGACCATGGAACTCCCCTTCCCGGCTCAAGCTAATTTGCTCTGACAATGCCCTCGCGAGAAGTAGAACGTCTAGCCGCGCTTATAAAAGTATACTGGAGACCTTACCCACACCATGATTAACCAAGCTCCTTCCACTAAACAAATGTTGTTTAGATTCAATTATTTGGCCCGTGATCCGAGGTTCACGAACCTTGCAAATGGTGCCGCCGGGGTGAATTGAACACCCGGCCCCTCCCTTACCAAGGGAGTGCTCTACCCCTGAGCTACGGCGGCGTCGTTTATCGGGCCGGCACAATGCCACGGCTGCGTAGCCCATGCAATAAAGCTTAACCCCTAACAGCCAGTATAAATTCTGCTGCGGGATTAGTGGCGTTTCCCGGCCCCCTCGATTGTGAGATAATCCGGTCATGGCTGAAGAGAAAAACAAGGTGGCGGCACAAAATCAAGAACGGTCTCCGGATAAATCTCTGGCGCGCCGTGAGCGGCAGGCGCAGGCGTTGCGGCAGAATCTGGTGCGCCGCAAGGCCCAGATGCGCGACAGGACGAAGGACGAACCTTCACAGGGGTGAGTAAGTCTTGCCGCCAAGCCCGTGGTTTCCAGTCCTACGCTAAGGCTGGCCCTGAACGGCCTGCGCTTGTATAAAGCAATCTAACATATGGTACCCATAGGATCCCGTATCCCGGCTTTCTAACCGGTGAACTCAGGAAGTCGTCCTATGCGTACCACATATTAAATTCTATCCACTAGGTGTGCCCCAAACCTAGCCTATAATTATTTTTAGTTTTTAGACAAACCAGGTCTTTCGTAATGGACAAAATTCGAATTCGAGGCGGCAAGTGCCTGTCCGGCAAGATAAGCATAAGCGGCGCCAAGAATGCGGCCTTACCCCTGATGGCGGCGAGCCTGCTGACCGACGAGCCGCTGGTGCTGGTTAATCTGCCGCAACTCGCCGATATCAGCACCATGGCTCATCTATTGACCCATCTTGGTGTCGATATCCGTATGGCGGGCGAGACCGGCAATGGCGGGCACACCGGACGGTCGCTAAGCCTGCACGCGGCTGAGATCACCGACACTGAGGCGCCCTATGATTTGGTGCGCCGCATGCGGGCGTCAGTCGTGGTCCTCGGCCCGTTGCTGGCGCGCAGCGGACATGCTCGGGTGTCCCTGCCCGGCGGGTGCGCGATCGGAACAAGGCCGGTCGATCTGCATATCAAGGGTCTGAGCCAGCTTGGCGCTGAGATCGACCTGACCGGCGGCTATATCGACGCCAAGGCGCCGAACGGGCTGGTCGGCACCAATTTTGTATTTTCGGCCGTGTCGGTTGGCGCGACCGAAAATGTCCTGATGGCTGCCTGTCTGGCTGCGGGCGAAAGCGTTCTCAGCAATGTCGCGCGCGAACCCGAAATTACCGACCTCGCGCATTGTCTGGTTGCCATGGGGGCCAACATCAGCGGAATCGGCAGCGATACTCTTATCGTTCAGGGGGTGGAGCGACTTCACGGCACCGAGCACATTGTCATCGCGGATCGGATAGAGGCCGGCACCTATGCCATGGCGGCGGCCATGACTGGCGGCGATATTGAATTGATTGGCGTGCAAGCCGATCTCATGGAGTCGGTTCTCGATAAATTGATGGAGGCGGGTGTCAAGATTGAGCCAACGGAGCAGGGGTTGCGGGTCAGTTGCTATACCAGGCTGCGCGGTGTCGATGTGATGACCGAACCGTTTCCCGGATTTCCAACCGATCTGCAAGCCCAGATGACGGCGTTGATGAGTACCGTGGACGGCGCTTCGATGATTACCGAATCGATCTTTGAAAACCGTTTCATGCATATTCCGGAGCTTGCGCGCATGGGGGCCAATGTGACGGTTCACGGTGCATCGTCGCTGGTGCGCGGGGTCAGTTCGCTGACCGGGGCGCCGGTGATGGCAACCGATTTGCGTGCATCGGCGTCGCTCGTGCTCGCCGGGCTGATCGCCGAGGGCGAGACATGGGTTAGCCGGGTCTATCACATAGATCGCGGCTACGAACGGATCGAGGAGAAGCTCGCCGCCTGCGGCGCGGATATCGAACGTATCGACGAATGACGGCGCAAACCCTTCCCAAGCTGCTTGCCGTTGACACAGAAGATCTGGCCGTGTTGTCGGCTTGTCTTCAGGATGCGGTTATCGCTATCAGGGAAACCACCTTTCTGCCGGGCGAGGGGCGCTTTGTTTTTGTGGCGAACCGGTTCCGCTGGGAAGATTCTGACCGGGAGCCCCCGGTCGAAGGCACGGCAATCTATGAACGCGTTCATTGCGGTGTCTGCTTTGACGCGGTGACAGCGGTGCGCCAGCAAGGGCTGGTGCAGAGCCGCAAGGGACAGATTGTCTCTTTGCTGTCAATTGAACAGGGTGAGGAGGGGGAGGGGACGATCGATCTGGTCTTTTCCGCCGGCATTGTAATCCGTTTGGAAGTGGCGCAAATCCTATGTCATGTTCATGACCTTGATGAGCCATGGCCGACGCAATGGCGTCCATCCCATCCGCTGGAAGACTGAAAGGCTATTTCGCGCCCAGTGCAATACTGACAGAGTACCGTCACTGGATTACGACGGATAACCGTCACGGAGATACCTGTGTTTGATGACCGAGACCTTGTGCTGGCTCTTCCAAAGGGGCGCATCCTGAAAGAAGCGGTGCCGTTGCTCGCGCGTGCAGGGATCGAACCGGAACCGAATTTCAATAATGAAAACTCCCGGCAGCTTCAGTTTTCAACCAATGTGCCCGGTCTCAGCATAATCCGAACGCGCAGCTTCGACGTCGCGACTTTTGTCGCCTTTGGCGCGGCCCAAATTGGTATTGCTGGCAGTGATGTTCTGATGGAATATGATTACCCGGAAAACTATGCACCGCTCGATCTTGGTATCGGCAAGTGCCGTATGATGGTCGCTGAGCCCCAGGAAATGGTTGCCGGCGATGACCCATCCCGTTGGAGCCATGTTTCGGTGGCCACCAAATATCCTGATGTGACGCGGCGGCACTTCGCGGCACGGGGGGTTCAGGCTGAATGTATCAAGTTGAATGGGGCGATGGAATTGGCCCCTGCGTTGGGGCTTGCCAGGCGGATTGTCGATCTGGTGGATTCCGGCCGGACGTTGGGGGCCAACGGATTGGTGGAAATCGAACATATCGCCGATGTCAGTTCCCGGCTGGTGGTAAACCGGGCGGCCTTGAAGACGCGCTCGCAGATGATGGCGGGCTGGATCGAGCGATTTAAGAAGGCGGTCGATGGCGCGTAGACTGAACCAGAGCGATGCCGGCTTTGACGAAGCGTTTGAAGCGCTTGTCGCAGCCGGCCGTGACATCGATGACGAAGTCGATGAAATCGTCGCAGCTATCATTGCCGAGGTCCGTGCGCGGGGCGACGCGGCGCTCCTCGAGCTGACGGCGAAATTCGACCGGTTTGTGGTTGAAAATGTTTCCGCGCTGTTTGTGCCTCGCGGCGACATCGCGGCGGCGCGGTCACTGTGCGACGCCGCGGCGATCGAGGCGCTTGAGCTCGCTGCCAACCGTATCGACTCATATCACCGCCACCAGATACCCGCCGATTTCGATTACACTGATGAAACCGGTGTTCGTCTTGGCGCGCGTTGGTTGCCGATCGCGTCGGTGGGAATCTATGTGCCCGGCGGGACCGCTGCCTATCCCAGTTCCGTCCTGATGAACGCGATACCGGCCCGGGTTGCCGGTGTCGAGAAGCTCACCATGGTGGTGCCCACCCCGGACGGAATTCTTAATCCGCTCATTCTCGCCGCGGCTGGCATAGCGGGTATCCAGGAGATTATCAGGATCGGCGGTGCCCAAGCGGTCGCGGCCCTGGCGTACGGCACCGATACCGTTGCTCCCGTCGATAAGATCGTTGGCCCCGGCAATGCCTATGTCGCGGCGGCCAAACGCCGCGTCTTCGGAATCGTCGGAATCGATATGGTCGCGGGCCCTTCTGAGATCCTGGTAGTCGCCGACAGCGACAATGAGCCGGCGTGGATCGCCGCCGACCTTTTGTCGCAGGCGGAACATGATGAATGCGCCCAATCCGTGCTTGTTTGTGATAGCGCGGATTTTGCGTATAAAGTCGCGCTATGGGTGACCGATCATCTCTCGCGGCTTCCGCGATCGTCGATAGCCCGGGCTAGCTGGAAAAACCATGGCGCGATCATCATCGTCGAGGATGTTTATTCGACGGCGCCGCTAATTGACCAATTGGCGCCGGAACATCTCGAACTGGCGATTGCTGATCCGGACAGGCTCGCCGCTCAGGTAAAAAATGCGGGGGCGATCTTTTTTGGGCGTTTCGCGCCTGAAGCCATCGGCGATTACATGGCGGGGCCCAGTCATGTTTTGCCGACCTCCCGAAGTGCGCGGTTTTCCTCGGGACTTGGTGTGCCTGATTTTTTGAAGCGGACCTCGATTATCGGCTGTGACGCGGCTTCGCTATCGGCGATCGGTCCGGCGGCTACGAGCCTTGCCGTGGCGGAAGGGCTGGATGCCCACGCGCTATCGGTGACGCTGCGCACTGGCGCGAACAGGAAGCCGTAGGGAAGTGACCAGCGATCGCAAGCGCTTGATCAAGATCGATTTCGAAGAAGATTGCGCGATCAGGCGAAGCACGGAGGTAGAGCATGAACGCGCGGTCGCGGTGTTCTATCTGCTCGCGGGAAATATTTTTGATCTGGTGGGGGCGGCGGCCGGTCTCTATTGCCTGCTGATCGGTATTCGCGAAGTCCGCCTTGTCCTGGATATTCACGACGGCGATGCAAACCTCATTGAAGAGATTAATTTGCCGCTTTTTCCGCTGCGGTTCCTTATTCGGGATTATTTCAAGGTGTGCGATGCCTATTACGAAGCCATCAAAACCGCGAGCCCCTCACGGATAGAAGCGATCGATATGGGGCGTCGGGGGATCCATGATGGGTGCGCCGAGTTATTGCTCCGCCGATTGGCGCCGAAAATCAAGATGGACACGCAAACCAGCCGGCGGCTATTTACCCTTATTTGCGTCCTCCATGTGCGAGGTTGGCGCGAATGAGCCGGGTACCCGGCAGCATTTTTTTGTCTGTAGCGAAAACGCGCTTCGGTCGCTGATGGCCAAAGCAATGGTAAAGGCAACTTTCGGTGATCGTGTCTATGTGGATTCGATCGGCGTCTGCGACAGCGAACTCGACCCGATAGCGGTGGCCGTTATGGCGCAAATTGGTATCGAAATTTCTGGCCTTCAGCCAAAGCGGCTGGATGATTTTTTCGATTCAAACATCGATGCCATTGTCACCCTGTCGCCCGAGGCGCACCATCAGGCCCTGGACAGGATGCGGAACGAGGCCGTGCAGGTCGTTTTCTGGGAGATCAATGATCCATCCGTCGTGGATGGTAACCGGTACGTCCGCCTTGCCGCCTATCGCGATGTAAGAGATTTGCTGAAAAAAAATAAATCGAAGAATTGTTCAATGAGCTTGATGACGCGCCTTGACCGGGGATTTATCGACTTGAGTGACATGAATTGAGTGACGTGAGGTCAAAACTGATCCTCGCATCGGCTTCGCCTCGGCGCTTGGATCTTCTGAAACAGGTCGGCTTCATCCCTGATGAAATTGACGCGGCGGACATCGATGAAACGGCAGGCCGCGGAGAACGTCCCGATCGCCTCGCGGAACGTCTGGGCCGGGAAAAGGCGATGGTGGTGGCGACCCGGCATGGCGGATGCTGGGTTTTGGCCGCGGACACTGTCGTTGCCTGCGGTATTCGGGTGCTACCCAAGCCGGAAGGACCCGATGAAGCCCGCAGCTGTCTCACCCTTCTGTCGGGCCGCCGGCACCGCGTTTACAGCGGCCTTTGTCTTGTTGATCCGGCCGGGACACCGCATTGCCGGCGCGTCAGCTCCTCCGTTACCTTCAAACGCCTGCACCCGGACGATATCGATGGGTACCTTCAGACGGGAGAGTGGCAGGGTAAAGCCGGCGGTTACGCCATACAGGGCTTTGCCGCCCGTTATATCCGGGCCATTGGCGGTTCCTATTCGAACGTTGTCGGCTTGCCTTTGTTCGAAACCTGCAGTCTGTTGGACGGGTTGGGCTTTAAATCAAAATCTGGATGATTTCCGAAATGAAACGTGAATTATTGATTGAAACCACGGCGGGGGAAGCGCGGATAGCCATCCTTGAAGACGACCGGGTGGTCGATCTTATTGTCGAGCGTGAGGCCGGGGCCAGTCTAGTTGGCAATATTTACCTCGGGCGGGTGCAGCGCGTCGTAACCGGGATCGGGGCTGCCTTTGTCGATTTCGGCATTCCCAAGGCCGGTTATTTGCCGCTGCGCGGCGGCCAAACGGTAACCGAGGGGGCTGCCGTTCAGGTTCAGGTGGCGCGTGACGCCTTTGGTGAAAAGGGAGCGCAGCTATCGCTGAACCTCACCTTGCCGGGACGCCTGTTGGTTTACGGTCCGACGACGGACCGTCTATCGGTTTCACGCCTGATCGAGGATGAAGAAGAACGCAACCGCCTGCTGGGGATTGTCGAGGACATTGCCGTCGACCGGGAAGGGTTTATCGTCCGAACGGTGGCGGAAGGGGCCAGCGCGATTCAGATCGCCGAAGAAGCGGAAAATTTGCGGGATGCCTGGGAGGTCGTCACGACGGCGCAGTCCGGTGTAACCGCGCCCGCCATTCTCTATCAGGATCTGAATCTATTGCTGAAGGCATTGCGCGATCATGCGCAGGATGATGTTTCCGCCATCTGGTTCGATAATGGGCGCGCACATGGTGATGCGCGCCGGTTTTGCGAAAGCTTCGAGCCGGGGCTGGTGGATCGCCTACGGCTGCATGACGGTGTGGTGTCGCTTTTCGATGCAAGAGGCGTCGAAGAAGCGATCGACGCGGCGCTGGTCGATCGGGTGGCCCTTCCGTCGGGTGGGGGCATCGTCATCGAAGGCACCGAAGCCTTGACCACGATTGACGTCAATTCGGGCCGGTTCGTGGATGGCGCCGATCCTCAGGACAGCGCGCTGCGGACAAATTTTGAAGCGGCCGCGGAGATGGCAAGACAGATTCGGTTGCGCAATATTGGCGGTGTCATTGTCATCGATTTTATCGATCTGGGAGATGACGATTTCTGGCCGCAGATCCTGATCCGACTTGAACAGGGCTTTATGACGGACCGGGTGCATTGCCGTGTTGTCGGTTTGACCGAGGCCGGCCTGGTCGAGCTGATCCGCCGCCGCCGCCGTCGCCCCCTGGCGGAAATCCTGCTGAATGATTGCGGTCACTGTGAAGGGACGGGCCGCATCAGGAATGCGGAAACAACCGCCTTCGACGTGTTGCGGGCGTTGCGGCGGGAAGCTTTGCAGGGGCTCGCGGGGCCGTTGACGGTTTGTGTCGAGGCGTCGGTTGAAGCTATTCTGGATGCAATGGAGAACGAGGAGGGCGAAAGTCCTCTGGATTTAATAGGCCGGACCGTGATATTGCGGTCTGAACCGGATTTCGCAGTGGATGAGTATGATATCTTCGTTGAATAGGAACTAGTGGATAGAATTTAATATATGGTACGCATAGGACGGCTTCTATCCACTAGCGCAGATCTGAGTATGATTGGATCATATTTTTATTGTTATGATTTTCAAAGGCTGGTTCGATTTCCCCTTTGGGGGGTGGATTGTGGCGGCTTCTGAAGAC
>Ga0315339_1003352_pt1 | contig 11324 bp, 10 predicted proteins | sample ASW17metaG_FD_204514 | JGI IMG/M metagenome (GOLD analysis project Ga0315339, IMG submission 204514) | Ammonia-oxidizing marine archaeal communities from Pacific Ocean, United States - ASW #17 | ecosystem: Environmental > Aquatic > Marine > Oceanic | place: USA: California | collected 2016-12-05
CCCCATAAACACCTTGAGGGTTGGTTGGATTATCTTCTTTGTAGGGAACTTCAGAATTACCATCAAAAACATAATCAGTTGATACATGAATAAACCAACAACCCAGCTGATTGCATATGTTAGAAATATTAGCCACCGCAAGATAGTTTATACGATCGGCAGCTTGACGTTCTTCCTCAGCTTTATCAACAGCAGTATAAGCCGTTGCATTGATTACAATATCCGGTGAGATTTCCAACATCTGAGCCTTGGTTACTTCAAAATCAGTTATATCAATTTGCTCACGCGACGTATAAACAACATCATGCTCTGTAATAGCTAACTGATCATTGAGACACTGCCCAAGTTGACCTTTACTACCAAGAACCAATATTTTCATAAACGGAGGTCAACTAATCGTTTGGCGCTTTCGTCTTTAATTGACAGGACTGGATTCGCAATTGGCCAAAGAATATCTAAATCTGGATCACTCCATAAAATACTACCTTCATCGCTAGGATCATAATAATCCGTGCATTTGTACTCAAAGTCTGCAGTATCAGACAATACTACAAAACCATGGGCAAATCCCGGTGGCACCCAAAACTGCTTTTTATTATCTTCAGACAAAATGACGCCTTCCCATTCACCGAATGTTGCGGACCCTTCACGTATGTCTAAGGCGACATCATAAACTTCACCGCGGACAACACGAACCAACTTGCCCTGTGGTTTCGTCTTCTGGAAATGCAAACCTCTAAGAACGCCCCTAGCAGACCTAGAATGATTGTCTTGAACAAATGGCAGGTCAATACCAGCCTCCTGCTTATATCTGGCAGCTTGAAATGTTTCTAGGAAAAAACCCCTATCATCACCAAATACGCGCGGTTCTATGATTACACAGCCTTTAAGCTTTGAATGACTAATCCTCATTTATAACCACCCGCTACCTTAGAAAGATACTCGCCGTAGCTCGTCTTCTTGAGCTTTTCGGCCTGTAACATTAAATCGGCTTGTGAAATCCAGCCATTGTGAAATGAAATCTCCTCTAGGCATGCCACTTTTAAACCTTGACGATGCTCGACCGTTTGAACGAATTGACCTGCCTCAAGAAGCGAATCATGAGTGCCAGTATCTAACCAAGCAAAACCTCGACCTAACAACTCGACCTTCAAATCTCCCCTGGCTAGATAGGCATTGTTGATATCTGTAATTTCAAGCTCACCTCGGGACGACGGAGTAATACTCTTAGCAATCTCCACAACATCATTATTATAGAAATAAAGCCCGGTTACTGCATAGTTAGATTTGGTAACGCTCGGCTTTTCCTCAATGCTTAAAACATGACCCTGACTATCGAACTCAACAATTCCAAAGCGTTCAGGATCTTTAACATGATACCCAAAAATAGTCGCCCCCTTATCTCGCGTGGTAGCGGCATTTAACTTCTCAGTAAAATGCTGGCCGTAAAAAACATTATCGCCAAGTACTAAGGCTACATTATGATCACCAATAAAACTTTCACCAATAATAAAAGCTTGAGCAAGCCCATCGGGGCTCGGCTGAATAGCATAGTTAAAACAAACACCTAAATGGGAGCCATCACCTAACAATCGCTGGTAGCCTGAAATATCTTCAGGAGTTGATATAATCAGAATATCCTTAATGCCAGCCAACATCAGAACAGAAATTGGATAGTAAATCATCGGCTTGTCATATATCGGCAGTAGCTGTTTCGATACTCCCATTGTTATGGGGTGAAGTCGACTGCCCGAGCCTCCAGCTAATACAATTCCTTTGTACTTAGATGTCATATATCCGCCCCTATTCTTTCCATTCGATAAGCGCCTGAAAGGACTCTCTCCCACCAAGACGTATTGTCCAAATACCACTGAACTGTTTTACGTAATCCAGTTTCAAATGTTTCCTCTGGCACCCAACCAAGTTCACACTCAATTTTTGAAGCATCAATAGCATAACGAGCATCATGACCTGGACGATCTTTAACAAAGGTTATTAAATCTCGATACTTATCTATTGCTGAAGGTTTTTCAGGAGCAAGTTCTTCGAGAAGATCGCAAATAGTTTGAACTACTTCAAGATTAGTTTTCTCGTTGTGACCACCAATATTATAGGTCTCGCCGACTTTACCCTCAGTGACGACCTTAATTAAGGCTTTTGCATGGTCTTCAACATACAACCAGTCGCGTATTTGCAAGCCATTACCATAAACAGGCAAAGGCTTACCATGAACAGCATTAAGGATTACATGCGGGATAAGTTTTTCAGGAAAATGGTATGGCCCATAATTATTCGAGCAATTGGTAATAATGACCGGTAGTCCATAGGTGCGACCCCAAGCCCTAACTAAATGATCAGAAGCCGCTTTACTTGCAGAGTAAGGTGATGACGGTGAATAGGGTGTTTGCTCGGTAAATAAATCGTCAGTGCCTTCCAAATCACCATATACCTCATCTGTAGAGATATGATGAAAGCGAAATTGATTTTGCTCAGCAGTATTTAGACCACCAAAGTATTTTCTTGCTGCCTCAAGTAAATTAAAAGTTCCCGTTATATTGGTATGGATAAAGTCAGCAGGCCCATCAATGGAGCGGTCAACATGGCTTTCAGCCGCAAGATGCATGACACAGGTTGGTCGATGCTGTTCAAATACTCTCCTAAGTGCTTGATCGTCACATATATCAACTTGTTCTTCAAAGTATCTTTGAGTATCAATAATGTCTGGCAAAGAATCAAGGTTACCTGCATAGGTTAATTTATCTAAATTGATAACTGCGTAATCTGTCTGGCTGAATATTGAACGGATGACAGAGCTACCAATAAAACCTGCGCCTCCTGTTACCAGTATTTTCATGTCAATGACTCTCTCTAGGTTATTTCAACAACGGCCGTCAACATAGCTCTCTCAGCTATCAATCGCCAGTGGACTTTGCAAAAAAACGGCGTAAATTATGCTCCGAATCTAATTGAAGTAGTGGTGTTAATCTGGGGGGGAGGGAAGGTCATAAAAAACGCCTAATCTGCCAACCTATACTGAACCTTCCACCGTTACACAGCCAATTTCAATCGTTGAAAAATCCGATCAATTTAACTGTTTTAGGTAGTGCCTATATCACTGTTGAATAATACATATGGCCTCTAACATTCTTGGCGAGGATGCTTCCATTACATAATTGTATAAATCATCTGTTCCTTGTAAATCTCCATATACTAAATTCGTAGAGACATGGTAAAAATGAAATGATTTTTCTTATCATCATTTAAGCCACCAAAATCCTGACTCGCGGCTTCTAATAAATTAAAAACCCATTTACTCAAGAACAGGTCTTATCGCCAGCTAGAACTAGACAACAGCGCTTAACAAACCGGCACTATAATGCAATGTGTTTTCAAATTCTGTGATCTTTTTGAAACCTAAACTTAATCATCTCAGTTAAAAAATAAGGGTAATCATGGACTAATCTTTTACGCACATGTTTATACTCAAATGCTCTCTGCAACCACCGCAGTCCAAGTTTTATGACAATAGGATGATAGAAATCATCTCTTTTTGCAGTCTGGGTCAAAAACCCACCGCATGTCATTCCTATTTTTAAATTTGCATTTAATTCAGAGCATCTTTTCAAAAACAACTCTTGCCTAGGAGCACCCATTCCAACAAGAGCAACATCTACATCTAAACTTTTAACAAAGCAATCTAGTTCATAATCGCTTGCAAAAAACCCAGATCTAATGACCCTTATTTTTAGGTCACAATGCTTTTTCTTAATCGAGTCCGCAGCTTTTTTACATTCAGATTCAGACCCGCCGATCAAAGCGATCGAGTATCTACTTTTAATACAATGATCGAAGAAAACCCCGATAATAGATGAGTAGTCTGCACTTGCCGCTCGAACCCTGATTTTAAAAAGGTACCTTAATACGAACACCAAAAACCTACCATCAACGTAAAGATCTGTTAACACAGTTAACTGATCCATCTTCATTTGTAACATAGAGCTTGGATTCAAAAACGAAATGAGTTTCGGTTTATCTGATTTAATCTGAATATCACATTCAAAATTTGTTCGATTTATTTTCTTAAAAATAGAATGATACACAGCATGCCGGCCAGAGACGTTGTTCATCAACAAACTCCTTTTAAAGTATAAATACACTCAGTCATCTAATTAAAAATAACCTTTTTTTCTATTTGTACCACTACCATAATACATCAACCACAGTCTGAGATTAATCTGTCAGCAATTTCTTCTCTTTCTGAAAGTGAGACTGTGTAATCTTTAGATTGCTTATCAATAGACAAGTCTTTTAGGGAATTAATAATATTGAATCCATTATTGTAAATGGATGATTTTGGTAACTGGCCAAAATTCTTTCTATAAATATATGTATTTATCCCTAGCTCTCTTGATTCATATCCAACACTTGACATAGCAGTTATAAGCTTATCGCACCACAATAAGTCCTCAACCAAGGGAACCGAATGAGAAATAGAAATATTTGAACACTTTTTTTCTATCCATGCATAATTTGCAAGTTCCTCTCTTGGATGAATCCTAATCTTAACCTTCCAACTTGTATCGTTGCCAAAGTGAGAAATTAGATCTTCAATATCTAGTCGTTGGTATATATCTTCCTCTAATTTACGATGCCAAACGTAAGCACTAGTAATGTACAGCACATTATTTCCGTTACTAGTTCTTGAGCTTTTAAGTAACTCAAATTCCTTTGCATTTTTCCTATGAACAGGCATCTCAGCAACATAAATAGGCGACGATACTCCTCTATCTTTTAATAACGACATGCTATTCTCATTGCATACGAATATTCCGCTGTTTTGAGTATGGAAACCAAGACCCGGGAAGAAATGCGAAACCTTAAGTTTTGACGAAAAATCAAAAATTCGTTTATAAGCAATATATATTTTTTTTTGAGGCCCGATGACTGTGTCACAAACGATATAAAATTTGTGTAGCCGAAAATAATTGTTAAGATACCGTTGAATGGAGCCGTCATTTCCTACTACTAGAATATTGTCATCTAAAAATGACAGGCACCTAAGACTCTTGATATTTTTAACTATATTGCACAGCCTCTCAATCAATCCCATCCTATAAATCGACTTATTCGCTACCCAATCTACTTTTATTTCTTCATAACCAGTTATCGGCTCCGGGGTCTCATCATAAAATGCATCTTGTACTGACAAAAACTTAATATTTTCGCTCGCAACAAATTTTCTCTGGGTAAGATCACCTGCCAACTCCAAGAAATTGATTTTTTGATTATAACTTTGCGGAAAGAAAATTATTTTTTTCTCGATCATTTAATATTCTCTAAACCTTTATTAAGCATTTTTTTATAAACCTGACATTGAATGCTGGGGACTCAATAGAACTATACGCGCCATCTACCAAAAAATTCAGGTTTCAATTACTTACCGAATAGGCAATTACTACAGATCGCACGCACTATGATGAGGCTGTCTTAGCGGGGATCACGTAGTCGAATTAGGCATAGTTAAGCCAGAAATACAATTGAATGAATTTCTCCAATAGCATTTGGAAATTGCAAAAATCGTGACACCTTGAGGGACGGATCCCAGATAACTACTCCACAGTCAATGGACACGTTATTTGAAAGACCAATCACACGTGAGTAGTTTCTATTTTTGCTTTGTCCGACATAATAGTAACCATCATGATAGTCGAGACCGCGCGAAAATGCTGGAAAAGTTGATTGAATCTGTAAATTTCCGTATCTAAGATGCCCTGGAAGGGAGTCCAATATATGCATTGACCCATTAATTATTTGAATGTTATGGGGCATATAAAGTCCCACCTCAACATCAGGTAATCTTTCTCCTGTGTGTAAGTCAAACTCAGCTACACAGCCGTCAAACTTGTCTAGCTTCCAATTCCCTGTAGATGAAAACATGGAGACATAGAGCGAACCTCCGATAGCATAATTATCATTACAATGGTGCATTGGTTCATCGGTACGATCTATTTTATTTGACAGCCTAAACGTCCTAAGTAAATCAAAATCGCTACTATATTCAAGTACACCATCAAGATAAGAGCACGTTACATAAAATCGATCATTATCACTATTATGGGAAAGTCCATGAGCCCTGGCACCTTTCGGAATTTCACCGCATTTGATTATGTCACCACTCATAGCTAGCGAGAATACACCCGCATCAGTATCAATAAAGTACACTGTTCCATTAACTTTAGTAGCGCCATAACAAGGCCCACTGTAAATTTTCTTCAAGGAGACCTCGCCACCTGAGATCGAGCAGTGATAAAGCCCACCTCCGTACTGGTCACTTTTTTCACCAGAGGTGCCGCTTGTAAAATAGAAATCACTGCTAATATTTTCAAGCTTATCTATTGCCAGTAAGTCATTAATAGTTGGCGACATATAGTAATCACAATTTTCACCTAATCCCATTGATTCTAACTGCTGAGATATTGCTGAAACTGCAGTAGAGCAAATAAGCACTATATGGCTGTCTTTGCAAATGGCGCCTGGCTCCCGTACCGGCAACCCTTTATATGACGTGCCCTGCAGGCTAGTTGAATTGTCTACTACAAATTCAACAGTCTCCTTAGGCAAGTTACGGAGAGTCTTGCCAGCAATATTACCTGAACCAAAAAGAACAAACTTTCTTTCTGTCAACTCAGACAACTCTTGGAAATTTTTTTTATTCAGTGCCACAATTAATCCTCAATATAGTATTTTTGCTGCTCTTTCACTGGCAGCATAACAGGGCCATACTTTCTAGCTACCCCGTCAATATCTCGCTTACACCAGCAGCCATTACTGATCCACCAAACTGAAGTTTCACGGAACTTATCGGCACTTCGATCGAATTCATTTTCAGTCCATCCCGTATATTGGAGCCAACGAGATAGGTCTTTGCTTTTTATATGGTCTCTTTTTAATACTTCTTTAACGCCATCCGACCTCGACATAAAACCCGATCTAACATCCTTAGAAGTATGGTCCGTTGCTCTTCCATACCCAAACTTTACCCATTTCATATAGTCATGAATACCATTCTCATGGATATCATCTAGGTTAGACATGGTCCTATATGTCCTTTCAAATGGCACCTCACTTTCCAGAAATCCGTATTTTTCAACCATTAAAGGGCCATGCTCATTAGCTTCCCATTTGAAAAAATTAGATATATAAATCCCTCGCACACCTACTTCTTCTATTTGATCATCTGAGGGGTACTTCCAACAGGTCATATCAGAGTCGACTAAATTTTCTCCAAATTTACTGGCCTGCTCTACCATGTCGTACCATTCATAACCTCGCATACAATGCTCATGCCGATACCTATAGGTGAATTCAACCATATCTTTGTAAGAATGCATCCCTCCTAAGTCCATGAACCCATGCTCACCCCAGATCATCAGCGGAATCTTTTTCTCAACGGCAACCTGAATTGGGTAAGTAAAGATTCCTGCATGAGCATGCCAATTCATATCCCCCATCATTTGCTGGCACAACCGATTTAGCACTTTTAAAGTGCCAATTTGAGGCGTGAAAAAAATGTGGTCCGCATCAAATACTTCCCTCATGTTTTGGAGATTTTTTAGTCCGGTTGGTGAATAATTATTTCCATTGTATGTCACCAGTAGAGGTTTCAATCCATAACTTTTTGCTAAATGGACTTGCCAATAGCTATCCTTTCCGCCAGAAACAGGAATAATGCAATCGTAACCGCCATCATCAGACTTGTAATCTTCTACAAGTCTTTTGAATAACATCTCCCTTCGCTCCCAATTAACAGCATCTGCTTCACTTTTTGTAGCGCAACCACTGCATACCCCATCTTCATCAAAGATTAGCTGGACAGCTGAGCTCGATGATAAGGTACACGTGTTACAATAATTGACGTTTGGCTTGGTGTTCATCTGAAATTATATCCTCTATTTTTAAGATCTTTTTTTGCTCTGGGGTAGGCACTCTCTGTAAAATGGAACAAATTCCCAGCAGCGATACCCGTTATGGAATCTATCTCACTCACATCCTCAAAATCAAAGCTACAACCTGCACCTCCACAGACAATAATGGGAATAGAAAAAAGGTCAGCAAGGATTTTGATTGAAGCAATATCATAGCCTTCGGCAGCACCATCATTATCGATCGAATTTATAAAAACTTCTCCACAACCAATGTCCTTTATTAACGCCACCAAATCAACTAAGTTATGAGCCTGCTCCACCGTACCACTATTACTATAAAATCGTATATCGCCATTGACAACACGATAATCTAAACATGCAACAATTGCTTGACTCCCAAACTTATTAACCGCCTGCTTAACTATATGTGGTGATTCAAATAATAACGTGTTGATCACAACTTTATCAGCACCAATCTTCAAAAAACGCTCTATCTTTTCTAGCGATCTAATACCGCCACCAAAGGTGAGCGGCATAAAACATTCCTTGGCTACTAGGGCGATAATTTGCTCAATAGATTCGACACATTGGATATTGTGATCATTACGGCCACTGCTGTGAGCTTCTGTTTTCGAAATATCAATGTATATCAATTCGTCAACATCCCACTCGTTGTAACGCCGAACTTCATTGACAACGTTGCCAATAATTTTGTGCTCACGAAAGGATTCACTTCGAATAATATGGCCATTTTTTATAAACAAAACAGGAATTAGTCGTTTCTTCAGCATGAGACTAAACACTCGCGCAGTAATTCGAGCCCCAAACGTTGACTTTTCTCTGGGTGGAATTGCAGTCCATAAATCCCATCTCCCGAGGATACAGCCGCAGTGAGGTTGTCTCCATAATTCACCTCGAATAAGACCGATTCCCTATCAAAGGGATTACATACGAACGAATGCACAAAGTAATAATCTCCCTCAAACCTTTTAAATCGAGAATCTTCAGTGGTTATATTGTTCCAACCCATATGTGGTACTGGTAACTGGATAACATCCGCTAAAGCGTCGACAGTTCCAGGGATCAAGTTAAGCCCAAGAGTTGGACTTATTTCTTCACTCTCTGTAAAAAGAAGTTGCATACCAAGACAAATCCCTACCAAAACACGACCTGATGTCACATACTCTTTGATTCCCACGTCAAATCCGCGACTCCCAAGTAAATCCATTGCTGTTGGAAATGCACCGACCCCAGGCAAAATCAATGCGTCTACACCATTCAGCTGATCTGGAGTGCTACACAAAGAAGGATCCATTTGAAGTTTAATCAATGCGTTAGATACAGACGCAAGATTACCAATACCTATATCTATGATGCCAACTCTCATAAACCTACATCCACCACAGGTCGATTGTTAACTACCCGCTTCAGAGACGCATCAATAATTGCATAGGTGTCGATCGGAAAATTAGCCAATAACGCTTGAAGCTGATCAACTGCAGCTTCCTGAAGATAGCTTGGGCATTGTCGATCAAAAAAATCTTCTAGCATTCTTACTCTCCCGCACATCCTATACTCGATAAGCTCATGGATAATATCTCCGTCATCATCCAAATAATGAAAAGGTAAATTTTTAACGTCTCCGGCATATGGACTAACATCAAATACAGGAACCCCCCTCGAAGTTAGCAGTAAACAGGCACTTGTGTAGAAACAGAATGCAAAAGAGATGGGGTCACTAAAGCTATTAAGCGACGTCATCACCTCAGTTACATTATCAAACTCAGACTGAATCGACCGCCAATAATCTAATCGTGAATCTCTAGGATGATGTTTAACAAATACGTGAATATTATTATTGTTTGCCCACGTTAGTGCATCTTTAAATACCACTCCTGCACTTTCATAACTGAACCCAAAAAATCTAGGATCGCAATTGCGAGTAATGAACAAGATACTATTACCTTCAAAATCCGCTAAAGACTTTTCCCCTTTGACGAACTCTTCAATCTGAGGGGAACCGCAGGCCACGAAAACCGAGCTATAGGACTCTGAAAACTGCGTACTTAGGCTTGTGTTCTCCAAAAAAAGATCCGCATTAACCATCTTAGGACGCCGCTTCGCAGTATCTTGCTTATTGGATTGTATCGCTGTTGAATGAGGGAAAATGCACGTTTTTACTACTTCCCCCGAATGACTTAACGCAGCTAATGCAAAACTATCCTTCAAGTTATAGTCCCTCATTAGGATATCGTAGCCAGGCACAACATAAAACAATCGCATTAACCCTCCTAGTAATTTTCTTAGGAGATCTGTAAAGAATCTAAGCATCAAAAAAAGCATATAGCTTTTGCCACTAATTCTTCTCAATATTGAGTTAAGATAGCGGTCCAATGTTGCCAACCAACTAGGTATTTCAACGTCTGAGTTTAAAAATACTATTTGATCATGATCAGCAAAATACTGCGCATAAATATCTTGCTTCTCAATTGCAGATTTTCCAGGCAAGTTAAGATAGATTAAAAAACTGTAGTTTTCCTTTGCCGCTCGATTAACAAAAGGAGCTATCCAGTCAAGTTCGCCCAGGGAATCATTTATAAATACTAGACTTTTTATACTTCGCATAAAAAAATTATAACCATAAATTTGTCGTCTATTATCTGAATTTTTCTCTAGTATAGGGAAACTTATACAATACAATTTTCAATATGGAATCATTTATCCAAAAATAATATTAGATCTCTATTGAGGTGAGGTCGGGCGCGGTAGTATTTGTAATAAAATCGCCATCGACAATATTTCCCTTAAAGGGAATTATGCTACTTATCTCGGCGGTAACTAATTAGTTAAGCCAGATTTTCTTACCCTTAAATTTATTGCGCCCTTGGGGTAATAAACGCTCCCAATTTTCCGGCAATAATCTCCTTTAATCTGCGTCGTTCTTTATTTTTAATAGCAACAAAATAGCATATCCCCAACTGTACCACCGTAATCAAAACTATAGATGCTAAGAGATTAGGAAGTCTTAAAACAGATAAACCACCGAGAATAAAATGATAACCAATAATGGGGACAGCGGCAGAAAATATTATTCTCACATAATCAATTACTTGCCTCAGCAACGATATATCAATAGCCGTTTTAAATATCAGCAATAAATACAAAATGGCAATAGAAGAAATCAGATAACTTAAGGGTACCGCGTAGTATCCCACACTTGAAACCAACGCAATTAAGGAAACAACTTTCAAGGCTGTCATGACAACGCGCGCTACTGTTAGTGAACCAACATGACGGTTAAGGCCGACTAGGAAATTCCCTCCAAATTGCAGTGGCACAAGCAGTGTCCAGAGCAACATCAACCGCATGGCGACAACTAGACCCTGATCCTCCTGACCA
>Ga0315339_1003353_pt1 | contig 11324 bp, 8 predicted proteins | sample ASW17metaG_FD_204514 | JGI IMG/M metagenome (GOLD analysis project Ga0315339, IMG submission 204514) | Ammonia-oxidizing marine archaeal communities from Pacific Ocean, United States - ASW #17 | ecosystem: Environmental > Aquatic > Marine > Oceanic | place: USA: California | collected 2016-12-05
CGTGGGGGCGGTATGGCGCTTGAAATGATTGATACCCATGGTGGTGATCTATTTAGCGCCGATTAAGTTTTCTCTGATTATTGAACTTCTATAATGAAACCTATTTTTCTTAGCGGTCCCTCATTTTTATTGAGGCTATCCTTTGTGATAGCCTTTTCGCTTATGCTGTTTTTAGCAGATAGCCAATTAAATCTGTTTGCCTCTTCAAGACTCTATCTCAACTCTTTAGTAAGCCCTATTCAATATTTGGCCGATGCGCCTCAAAAATTATCCAGTGCTATTTCTGAAAACCTTTTAACCCGACAAGCGCTCAAAGAGCGAAATCAGCAATTAGAAAAAGATAACCTTTTTTTGAAAGCAGATCGTTTATTATTAACACAATTAGAAAATGAAAATAAACAATTACGTGAATTATTAAATTCTCAGCGTAATTTTAGTTATAAACGCATGATAGCAGAGGTAATGAGTTTACGATCGGATCCTTTTACCCATCAATTATTAATAGATAAAGGTGCGACTGATGGCGTTTATCTTGGTCAGCCGGTTATCAATGAGCAAGGTGTTGTAGGCCAAGTATCACAAGTTGGGAGTACAACCAGTCGTGTATTACTTATTGTTGATGCGAGTCATGGTATTCCGGTGCGTGTGCAACGTAATGATATCGTCGCGATTGTACATGGAAGCGGTGCTTGGAATAAACTTAACTTACCTTTTGTACAAAGCAATGCAGATTTAAAAGAGGGTGATCTTTTGGTTACTTCCGGTTTAGGGGGACGTTTTCCTGCCGGTTATCCGGTTGCTAAAATCAGTCGCTTTGATTATCAAGAGGGAGCATTATATGCAGATGTAACGGCAACACCTGTTGCATTACTTGATAGAAGTCGTTATTTGTTATTACTATGGAACGATCACAAGCTCATTGAATCTGAACTATCGCTTGATTTGGAGAGCGAAAATGTCCCTTCTCAATAGTTATCGGGTTATTTATAGCACCTTCTTACTGGGTCTTATTGGCGCAATTTATCCCCTACCTATCTTCTTAAATGCATTTAGACCAGATTGGATGGTGCTTATTATTTTTTATTGGGTGTTAGCTCTCCCTCATCGCGTAAGTGTTGCACATGGTTTTGTGTTAGGTTTTTTACTCGATATATTATTAGGCTCAACACTGGGTATGCACGCGCTTCTCTTTTCAGTATTAGCCTATTTTGTGAGCATGGAATACCAACGAATTCGTTACTTTACTATAGTGCAAACAACATTGTTAGCTGGCTTATTCATTCTCTTTACTAAGCTTACGTTATATTGGCTTGCTTCTAGCTTGCAGGACATTGTGTTACATAAACACTATTTTTGGTCGATATTCACCTCAATGCTAATTTGGCCATGGCTATTCTTTTTTATGCGTTATACACGAAAATATTTTAAGGTGTCATAGTATGGCAAATAAGGTAATCGATTCAATGATTTATTTAGCTTCAAACTCTCCGCGACGTGCGGAACTTTTAACTCAAATTGGCGTCTCATTTACATGCGTACAAATGGATGTTGAAGAATTATTACAAGATGGTGAATCTGCACCACAATATGTTTCTCGTTTAGCCCTCCAAAAAGCACAAGCTGGTTTTTTAAATAGCCTTCAAGATAAACCCGTTTTAGGTGCAGATACTATTGTTGTTATTAACCAAAAAACGTTAGAAAAACCACGTGATCAAGCACATGCTTATGAGATGATGCAGACACTTTCTGGCGCTACACATCAAGTATTCACCGCAATTGCATTACTTGACAGCATACAAAAAAAAGAAATTTTAGTAAAAACCAGTGTCACTTTTAAAGTTTTAACAGATCAAGAGATAAATGAATACTGGCTAACGGGTGAGCCCTTAGATAAAGCGGGTGGTTATGGCATTCAGGGTATTGGTGCGAAATTTGTCACTCATATCAACGGTAGTTACAGTGCAGTGGTTGGCTTACCTCTTTACGAAACTAATGAATTAATTAAAAATTTTTTACAGGAATCGCCTTATGTCGGTTGAGTTATTGATGAACATTACCCCTACTGAATCGCGCGTTGCGTTGATTGAAGGGGGAATATTGCAAGAATTGCATATTGAGCGCTTAGCCACAAAAGGTATTGTTGGTAATGTTTATAAAGGTAAAGTGTGCCGTGTATTACCTGGTATGCAGGCTGCTTTTGTGGATATAGGTTTAGATAAGGCGGCTTTTTTACATGCATCTGATATTGTGCCGCATACTGAATGTGTTGCGCAAACAGAGAAAGCACAATTTAAAGTTGCTGATATTTCAGAATTGGTCCGCCAAGGCCAAGATATTATCGTGCAAGTAGTGAAAGATCCTTTGGGTACAAAAGGTGCGCGCTTAACTACTGACATTACCGTTCCTTCACGTTATTTAGTTTTTATGCCTGGTAGTGTGCATGTGGGTGTTTCGCAGCGAATAGAGAGTGAAAAAGAACGTAATCGGCTCAAGAAAATTACTCAAGGCTGTATCAATGAATTAGGTGGTTTTATTATCAGGACTGCGGCTGAAGGAGCACCTGAAGCTGAATTAAAGCATGATGCTGCATTTTTACAGCGTGTTTGGGCAAAAGTATTGAAACGTCGTGCACGTTTTAAATCAAAGAATAAACTGCTATATCAAGATTTAGTCTTACCATTTCGTATTCTACGTGATTTTGTAGAGACTGAAATAGACAGAGTACGGATCGATTCAAAAATCACTTTTACGGCGTTAAAAGAGTTCACCAATGAATTCGTACCGGAACTTGAAGATAAGATTGAATACTATGGGGGTGAAAGACCGATTTTTGATTTGTTTGATGTGGAAAATGAAGTACAGCGCGCATTAGAACGAAAAGTAGATTTAAAATCTGGTGGTTACTTAATTATTGATCAAACTGAAGCGATGACAACGGTGGACATTAATACGGGTGGATTTGTTGGTCATCGCAATTTAGAAGAAACCATTTTTAATACTAACCTTGAAGCAACACACGCAATTGCAAGGCAGTTACGCTTGCGTAATTTAGGTGGTATTATTATTCTAGATTTTATCGATATGAAATCTAATGAACATAAGCGCCGTGTCTTTACCAATTTAGAACAAGCACTCGCTAAAGATCGTGTAAAAACTCATATCAATGATTTTTCGCCTCTTGGTCTGATCGAAATGACACGTAAACGGACACAAGAAAGTCTTGAGCATATCTTTTGTGGCGAGTGTTCTCAATGTAATGGACGTGGTTATGTAAAAACCGTTGAAACGGTTTGTTATGAGGTATTACGCGAAGTATTACGTGTTAATCGGGCCTATGATGCTGACTATTTTATTGTATATGCCTCGACCTCTGTCGCGGAAGCACTCCAAGGGGATGAATCTCATAGTCTTGGTGAACTTATTTTATTTATGTCAAAGCAAGTTAAAATTAATGCTGAGCCAATGTACGGACCTGAGCAGTTTGATGTGGTAATGATGTGATAAAAAACAGTAAAAAACGGACTTTTAATTGAAGAAATTTACCTTTAGATGGTTAAAGCGATTTTATATTTTACTTGCGATTAAGTTAGTATTACTTGCTGTGTTGCTAACTTCTGCGCGAATTTTATTTATCAGTGTTGCTGACTATAAAGAACAAGCAATAGACTGGTTAACAAGTGAATATCAAATTGATATTTCAGTACAAGATATCTCCGCAGGTATCGATTTTTCAGGTATGGTATTAACACTTAATCATGTTGAGCTACTTGATTCAGAAGATCTACCTTTTGTATTGAAACTTAACCACCTTTTTTTACATCTTGATTTTTGGGATTCTGTTACTGCTCAAAAACTTAATTTTAATAGTATCTCTATACAAGGTGCTGTGCTCACAGTAAAAAAACGAGATGGGAAAAGAGCCTCGGAAAAGTCACAGTTAACGCTTAATAGACTAAAAAATATTTTCTTAACGCAATTAAAAAAAGTTTCCATTAGAAATAGTACATTAGATTTTACAGATCAACTCGGATTAGATAAATCGATCATTATTGAACAACTTCGTTGGTTAAACGAGGGTGATAATCACCAAGGAATTGGTAAAGCTACCTTCGCCGATACGCAATCTGAAAATAGTTTAAAATTTGTGGTTGATCTCTTCCCTGCAACAAAGTCAATACCTCTTTCAGGAAATCTATATTTACAGGCAGATAATCTCAATATTACCGATTATCTTATTAAAAAGGTTAATAACAATGCCGAAATTCTTGATGCCGTAGTCGGTTTTAAAGCTTGGGCTAAATTTTCTAGTAATAAAATAGAGAGTTTGCAGCTTCAATTGCAAAAGAGTTATTTCTCTTGGTCACAACTTGACCGAAAACACACTTGGGGTTTCAATAGTGGCCTTGTTCAATTGTCAAATGGAAATAACGGTTGGCTACTTGATAGTTATGATTTAGATATAAGTCGTAACAAATCACAGTGGAGACATTTTAATGTTAGCGGTCACGGTGATCAAAATAATGTAATAGTAGATTTTGATGGATTAACTATTAAGGATGTGGTTCCTTTTTACCTTTTGTATTCTGATCTTAATACAGAGCAAATAAGTACGCTAAGAAAATATGATATCGGTGGCAATATAGAGCAAATTGGTATTATTAGAGATAAAACTAATAATTTACAATTTAGTTTAAAAATAAACGAGTTTAAAAACCGTCCCGTGGATGGTATTCCGGGTATCAGTAATGGTCATATTAGCCTAACAGGAGATCTCAATAAAGGTAACGCAACTATTCGTTTACCAAAACAAAAAATCTATTTTGATGGCCAATTTAGTCGTACTATGCCGGTGAAGTCAGGTGATATAGCACTGAAGTGGTTACAATCCGAAGCCGGCCTTACTCTTTCAAGTAAGCAATTACTTTTAACCACTAATGAACTTGATAGCATCACTGAATTTTCACTTTTATTACCTAATGAGCAGGCACAAAACCAAACACCATTTTTAAGTTTATATAGCTATGCATCATTAAACGATGCGAGTAAAGCACAGCATTATTTCCCTATCAAAGCGATGGGTAATAGTGTGTTTAATTATCTACAGCCGACTTTAAAGAAAGGGCTGGTAGAGGGAGCAAAAATCCTTTGGTATGGTGCATTTAGTGATTATCCTTATTTAGATAATAAGGGTATATTTCAAGCTTGGGTACCTCTTCGAGATGCACAATATGACTTTTATGGTGATTGGCAAGGCTTAACTAATTTAGATTTAGATCTGCTATTCGAAAATGATTATCTGCATATGAATGCTAAAAAGGCATATTTAGGTAAGGTAAAAATTGATAAGTTAAGTGCAAAGGTGGACCATCTTAATCCCCAAGGGATTTTAACCATTAAAGCTGATATTAACGCAGATGCGCAAAAAATAAGTGATTACCTTAAAACGTCCCCACTTCGAGAAAGTGTTGGAAAGGCACTTTCAGTGATTGCTGTCTCTGAACCGCTGTCAGGCAATATCACATTAACCGTCCCCTTCAATCGACAAAAATTAAAAACAAAAACAGAAGGTAAGATTGTACTCAAAAATAATGCTTTAAATATTGAGGTTGCAGAAAATTTATCAATACCACTTAAAATGGTTAATGGTAGTTTTACCTTTGTGAACGGTAATTTAACTGCAAATAATGTAAGTGCTGTATTATTTGAACAACCTTTAGATATTGCCTTTAGTAGTATTGAAAATAAAAATAGCTATCAAGTTAATGCCGATATCAGTGGTATTTGGGAATTGGATAAATTAAGTCGCTATCACAGTAAACTTAAACCATTCAATCTCTCTGGTTATTTAGATTGGCTAGGCAATGTGAGTTTTAAGCATCAATATACCGGAGGTTATCAATTTAATGTTGCTTTGAATTCTGCAACACAGGGGATAATTACTCAATTACCTGCCCCATTTTATAAGAACTCATTACACAGTTGGCCAACATCACTAACTGTTTCAGGCAGTGATAATAGCAGTCGTATGCAATTCAGTATTAAAGATAAACTGGCTTTCGATGGTCAGCTTGATTATATCGAGGGTAAACAAGTTATCCCTTATTTTCACCTCAACATTGGGCAATCTTCTCTCATTAATACCAATAAATTGAAAAAAACTATTAGTGTGAACCTGGATAAATTAAATGTTGCTACTTGGTATGATTATTGGCAGATTGAGCAACAAAAAAAGACTGTTCTGCAAGATAGTGATAAACAAGAGAAGGCGGTGAATGACGCGCTAAGAGTAGATACTAGCTCATTAATCTCAGTAGATGAGATAAATGTAGATGTAAAACATTTAGATTTCTTCAAGCAACCTTTAACCATTTTTAAAGCAAATGCGCAACATATAGATAATCGTTGGGAAACTAAAATTAACTCGGATAAATTACAAACAAATATCGAATATCGCCCGGGTATTCCCGTTCGCTTTGATATTAATGCGACCAAAATTGATTTTCAAAATCTAGATATCAGTTTTTTTAAAGCGTCACCTTTAGAGCAAAAAAACAAAAGTAAGCAAAGTGATAATTTACGTAATGACTATCCTGAAGTATTTATGGACTGTAAAACCTGCATCTATAAAGACATTGATTTATCCCCTCTTAGCTTACATATTTTCCCAAACAAGAAACGCTTAAATATCGATTATATAAAAGTGGGTGAGGGTAGTGAATATACAGATATATCTGGTTTTTGGAATCAACGTATAACAAATATTATTGTTGATATAGAAGCGGATAAAGATGCTAGTTTGGTGCAACGTTTCGGCTTTTCAAGTCCAGTTTATCATAATAAAGCACAACTTAGCGGGGCTTTAAATTGGGTTGGCGCACCTTGGGAAGTTAATCTAAATTCATTGAATGGTGCTTTTTCTGCCATATTGAAAAGTGGCTCAATTACTGAGGTCAGTGATAATGGTGCACGATTATTAAGTATATTTAGCTTAGATGGTATTCGCCGTTCGTTAAATTTAGAGTTTGATAATGTGTTTGCTAAGGGGTTTAAATTTGATGAGCTTACCTTCTCAGGCAATATTAATGATGGTGTACTCAGTAATGATGATTTTTATTTAAATGGCCCAGCGGGGAAAATTATTGGCAATGGCCTTGTTGACCTTCCGAATACCAATACCAACTATAAATTTAGCTATAGCCCTGCAGTGACATCTAGCTTGCCTGTATTAGCCGCTTTTGCAATTAACCCATTAACCGGGGCTGCCGTCTTAATGCTAACCAAAATATTAGAACCTGTCGTTGATACAATTATTCGTGTCGACTTCTCCGTAAAAGGTGACTTGACTGATCCTGTGATCAAGCTAGTGGGTAGAGAAAGAGGTAAAATAAAATTAGAGAATAGTGAAGTGTTACAAGAAATGAGTGAAAAACAAAATGCTGCGCGGGAAAAAAAATATGATCAGTAATCTTTCTGCTTTACAACTCGTAAGTGTTGCATCTCCTGAATACAATATTAGTACTATAAAAGCGTTATTAATTTTACTATCTCCGAAAATAAATCAGTTGGTATTGCTACCTGAGAATGCACTTATTTTCTCCAATAAAGACGCTTATTTAAGCATGGCAGAGCCACTCAACGATGGTTTTTTTCAAACGCAACTTGCTGACTTAGCTAAGCAATACTGCTGTTATATTATCTGTGGTAGTTTTCCGATTATAAGTAATATAGATAATAAAATTTATACGACAAGTTTAGTTTTTTCACCAAAAGGCGAATTAATTAGCCATTATCATAAAATACACTTATTCGATGCATCAGTAGCAGACTCGCACGCTATTTATAAAGAGTCAGATACTTTTATTGCGGGTAAATCATTACAACTCTTTGATTGGGAAACGGGTAACGGTATAGTGAAGGTTGGTCTGGCTATCTGTTATGATTTACGCTTTCCTGCTCTATTTCAAGCATTGCGTGATGCAGGTGCGGAAATACTACTTTTACCCGCTGCCTTTACCAAGGTGACAGGTGAAGCACATTGGCTACCGTTACTACAGGCGCGGGCAATTGAAAACCAATGTTATGTAGTGGCAGCTAATCAAGGTGGCTTACATGAATGTGGACGAGAAACCTATGGTCATTCAATGATAGTATCGCCATGGGGCGAGGTTTTAGATAAGCTTGGAATTAACCAAGGATTTGTTTGCGCACCATTTTCTAAAACGACAATAAATGATTTACGCGCTAGTATGCCAATATCAACACATAACCGCTTTACGAGTGTTTTAAAATAAAGGAAAAAGTATGTCTTTTGAACAAGTTTGTGAACGCTTTTTAGCACCTGCACAATTATCCCTTTCTGATTTACAATCACAACTTGGTCGTATTAGTACACCACAAATAGATTATGCAGATTTTTACTTCCAATCAAGTCGCCATGAATCTTGGGTATTAGAAGATGGAATTGTTAAAGATGGTAGTTACAATATTGATAAGGGTGTAGGTATTCGAGCAGTATCAGGAGAAAAAACGGGTTTTGCTTATGCAGACCAAATTTCTAAAAAATCAATTTCTGATGCAGCCAGTGCTGCTCGTAGTATTGTAAAAAGTGGTCAAGAGCGTCAAATTAAATTGATTTTACCAACGGATAAGCGTCTGGTTTATGGTGATGCTGACCCTCTTATTAGCTTGCCACAGGCTAAAAAAATAGCGTTACTTAAAGAGGTTGACCTATTTGCTCGAGCGCTCGACTCAGCAGTCTGTGAAGTAACCGTCTCAATGAATGCCGTCTATGAAGAAATTTTAGTCGCTGCTAGTGACGGGACATTAGCCACCGATATCCGCCCTCTAGTACGTTTTAGCTGTTCTGTATTAATAGAAAAAAAAGGCAAACGTGAGCATGGTAGTGCCGGTGGTGGTGGGCGTTTTGATCTTGATTACTTTACCGATACTGCTGAAGGCGAGGCTAAGGCTTTTTCTTATGCACGTGCTGCCGTACGTCAAGCACTAATTAATATTGATGCTATCGATGCTCCTGCAGGCTCTATGCCTGTTATCATAGGTGCTGGCTGGCCTGGGGTATTATTACATGAAGCAGTAGGTCATGGCTTAGAAGGCGATTTTAATCGCAAAGGCTCTTCTGCTTATAGTGGAAAAATAGGCGAACAAGTTGCTTCTAAACATTGCACCATTATTGATGATGGCAGTATCAAAGATCGCCGTGGATCGATTAATATTGATGATGAAGGCACGGTTGGACAACGTAATGTACTCATTGAAAACGGTATTTTAAAAGGTTATATGCAAGATAAACTGAATGCGCGTTTGATGGGTGTTGCACCAACGGGTAACGGACGTCGAGAGTCTTATGCACACTTACCTTTACCACGTATGACGAATACTTTTATGCTTAATGGCGAGCATGAACATGAAGCCCTAATAAGCAGTGTTAAAAAAGGAATTTACGCGCCAAACTTTGGTGGTGGGCAAGTCGATATAACTTCCGGTAAGTTTGTATTTTCCGCTTCGGAGGCTTATCTGATTGAGAATGGTAAAGTAACTGCCCCGATTAAAGGTGCGACGTTAATAGGCAATGGTTTTGATGCGATGCAACAAATCTCAATGGTCGCTAATAATATGAAGCTTGATCCTGGTGTCGGTGTCTGTGGGAAAGAGGGGCAAAGTATTCCTGTAGGAGTTGGTCAACCTTCTGTTAAAATTGATCAATTAACCGTTGGTGGGACAAATTAGAGCAAATATTTCGAAGTGACTGTTAAGTGATAATTGCCTATTAATTAATCTTTTTAGGTTAACTAGTTTTATTTTTTAGACTATGCTTATTTTATTGTAAGTTATTCAAATAGGAATTCAATATGTCAGATAAATGGAAAATCTATGCGGACTCTCGAAATAAATGGTGTTGGTACAAAACAGCTAAAAATGGGCAAATGTTAGGGGCTTCTAAGCAAAGTTATGAAACGGAAGCTGAATGTATTAAAGATGCTCAAGATAATGGTATGAAAGAAGACTCTCCGCGATCTTAGAGCGATATGCTGTTAAGTATAAAATGTAAAAAGGATATTTTATTATCTCTTTTACATTTTATAAAAATAATTTTTATTAAATAACATTATATTATCTTCTTTAAATATTAGAATATTTCTCTGTTACACTTTGTTCTTTAAACCTTTTAGTTTTCTAATTACCACTTTTAAGTAAAAGTAAATCTTCCCTTAATGTCTCAGCTAGCTTAGCCATATCTTCTGAATTTACAGATTGCGCTTGTGAGTTTTCTAATGCGCCACTGTTAAGTTCGAGCATAGTATTAACGGAATTTATCGCATTTGTTGATATCGTATGTTGTATACCGATTGCATCATGTGATCGTGATGATTTCTCATTAATCGAATTAATTGATGTATTTATTTTATCTAATTGTATATTTGCCTGGTGGGAAAGCTCTAATGTACTTTGTGCTGATTCACGTCCTATCTGCATTACTTTGTAGGCCTCTTCGGTGCTATGTTGAATCTGAGTTACAATATCACGTACCTGTTTAGTTGATTTTGTAGTACGCTCAGCGAGTGTGCGCACCTCATCTGCTACTACGGCAAAACCTCGTCCGTGCTCTCCTGCACGGGCGGCCTCAATAGCTGCATTTAATGCCAGCATATTTGTTTGATCTGCAATTGCATTAATAACATCAGTAATCGCATTTATTTGATCACTATCTGTTTTTAATTGATCAATATGTTTTGAAGCATCTTCTATATGGTCAGTTAGTTGAGTTAGGCTTTCGGAAGCACTTTCTGTTCCTTGTTTGGCAATATTAAGTGCATTAGCTGTTTCTTTTACTTCAGAAAAAATCACTTCAATTTTACTATCAAGCTTATCTGTTGCAGTGGTCATTTTATGAATGTCATCACTTAATTTATGCCCATGGTTCTCCTGCATAATTGTCTTTTCAACCATAGACGTATAAGTATTTTTAAGTTCTAGAGATATTGGTATTAAATGGGATGCTGCGCTATGTACATTTTTTAAAGTATTTTCTTTTTTTTCATTTAAATTGTTCAGTTCACTAATAAATTCATTAAATACTGATGAATTATAATGAGTGAATTTGAAATGTAAGTTAACCTTAGCTGTTGGTTTTTGGTTTTTTTTAATGAAGTCAGCAAAATGAGATAGGGATGGAAAAAAAAATTTATAAAAGAGTGCAAGTCCGATTGTGATAGTAATGATATCAATAACTAAGGTTAATAGAAAAGCATTGTTAAATAAAAAATTATTTAACAAATGCCCAATTAATAGGAAAAATGCAGGGA
>Ga0315339_1003354_pt1 | contig 11320 bp, 13 predicted proteins | sample ASW17metaG_FD_204514 | JGI IMG/M metagenome (GOLD analysis project Ga0315339, IMG submission 204514) | Ammonia-oxidizing marine archaeal communities from Pacific Ocean, United States - ASW #17 | ecosystem: Environmental > Aquatic > Marine > Oceanic | place: USA: California | collected 2016-12-05
AATTTTTAGATAAATGTAAAAATGTAAAAGTTGATGGTTTAATAGTTGTTGATCTCCCTTATCCTGAGAATAAAAAGTTTGCTGCTAAATGTAAAAAAAGAGGAATTAATTTTATTCAACTAGTTTCGCCTACAACAACAGCTCTAAGATTAAAAAAAATTATCAAAGATTCTCATGATATGGTTTATTATATTAGTATGCTTTCAACTACAGGAGGAAAACTAAAAGTTTCTCCAAAAAAAATACTTGAAAGATACAGTGGAATTAAAAATCAAAGTAAATCCAAAAATGTTGTCATTGGATTTGGAATTACTGAAAAAACAATAAAATCTCTTAAAAAAGCTGATGGATTAGTGGTTGGAAGTACAATTTGTAAAGAAATTTCAAGTTCTATTAAAAAGGGACAAAATCCTGTCACAAATGCTACTAATATCGTAAAGAGATTAAAAAATAAAATTAAATGAACTGGATTACCAAAATAATAAAAGCAGGTGAGAAGATTAAAACTGCTTTTCATGAAAGAGCTTCAAAAGAAGATATTGCAAAAAGTGATTGGACAAGTTGTTGCAGAGGTCCAATACTTAAAAAAGATTTAGAACAAAACTTATGGGTTTGCACAGATTGTAACAAACATCATAGAATTAAACCAAGCCAAAGATTTGATATTTTATTTGGTAAAAATAATTATGAAGTATTTAAAACTCCTATTCCAAAAGATGATCCATTAAACTGGACTGATTCTAAATCTTATAAAGATAGATTAAAAAGCGCTCGTAAAAAAACAGGAATGGAATGTGGAATGATGGTTGCCTGTGGAACCATCAATAATATTAAAATCACCTCTGTTGCATCAGACTTTGATTTTCTAGGTGCTTCAATGGCTGCAGCTGAAGGAGAAGCTTTTTTATATGGAATTCAACATGCTATAGAAAACAGAACTCCTTTTTTATGTATTAGCGCTGGTGGCGGAATGAGAATGATGGAAAGTTTAATTTCATTATCTCAAATGACTAGAACAACTCTTGCTATCAATGAATTAAAGAAAAATGGTTTACCTTATTTAGTATGTATTACAGATCCTACAGCAGGTGGCATTACAGCCTCTTATGCAATGTTGGGTGATATTCATATTGCTGAACCTGGTGCATTAATTGCTTTTGCTGGTGCTAGAGTAATCCAAGGAACAGTTAAAGAAGAATTGCCTGATGGATTTCAGAAGAGCGAATATGTTGAAAAAACAGGTTTCGTTGATTTAATTGTTGAACGTAAAGATCTTGTATCAAAAATAGGAACTTTATTATCAATATTGTTAAAACAAAATTCTGTTATAAGTTCTGAACAAAATGAAACTTCAGAAGATAGTCAGTCGCTTACAAGAGCTGCATCCTAAGGAAATAGATCTAAGTTTAGATCGTACTCAAAATCTATGTAAAAGATTAGGAAACCCTCAAAACAAGATAAAAGCAATTTCAATTATTGGCACTAATGGAAAGTATTCAACTATCCAAGCAATGTTTGCTGTTTTAAAAGAAGCAAGTATTAAATGTAATATCTACACTAGCCCTCATATTAAAAGTATTAATGAAAGGTTTGTTTTTGACAACCAAGAACTCAACGATGAAGAGTTAGTAAGTTTATTTAAAGAAATTGAAAATGCTAACAATAATGAACCAATTACTTTTTTTGAAATACTAACTGCAGCTTATTTTTTAAAAGCCTCTAAATATCCAGATAATATTAATTTGATAGAAACTGGCTTATTTCATAGATTTGACGCCACTAATATCTTAAAGAATAATCTGGCAAGTATAGTGACTTCTATTGGTCTCGATCATTTAGATTGGCTGCCAGAGAACGAACAAACTGTTGAAAAAATTATTTACGAGAAAACTTCAACTCTTTTAAATTCAAATATTATTGTTGCTAAACAAAGTAGTAAAGAAATTACAGACTTTATTAAAAAAACAATATCAAATAATAGTTCGAACAAAATTTTTTATAATGAAGATTATAGTTTTACAATTAAAGAAAATAATTTCTTTTATTATGAAGATCAATTTGGAGGAATGAATTTACCAATGCCAAATGTAAAAGGTCAATTTCAATTAGAAAATATCTCTACAGCTATTGCAACTCTAAGAACCTTGAAAGATTTTGATATAAAAGATGAAAACATTCAAAAAGGGATTACAAAAATTAATACTATTGCAAGATTACAAGAAATTAAATCTGGTAAACTTAAAGAACTTGTAAAAGATCATCAGCTTTTTGTTGATGGATCTCATAATCCTTTAGGTGCAAAAGTATTAAATGAATACTTAGAAAGTTTAAATTGTAACAAACATATCATTCTCGGAATGATGGCTAATAAAGATCATAATGAATATATGAGTTACTTTAAAGATATCTCAACCTTGACCACTATTGATATCCCTAATCAACCTAATTCAATTAAAGGAAAAGAACTTAAAGATAAGCTAAATAACTTTAAAAATATTAATTATAAAGAAAATGTAGAAGAAGCCATCAGGTCAATTCCAGTCAAGGAAAATGATATTATCCTAATTACTGGATCTCTTTATCTTGCTGGAGAAGTATTAAATTTAAATTAGATATTTTTATCTAAAAATTCTTTCATGTGACTTTCAGGAACACCCCCAACTTTTCTATCTACTTCAACACCTTTTTTGTAGATTATAACTGTTGGTACACCTCTGATACCTGCTGCACTTCCAGTATTAATTCCACCATCTTCGATATCTGCGTAATAGAAACCAGCTTTATCTTTGTACTCATCTGAAAGCTTAGTCATTACAGGGACAAGAGCTTTACATGGTCCACACCAAGCTGCACTGAACTGGATAACTGAAATATCTTCGTTTTTTATTTTATTATCGAAATCTTCGTCTTTAAAATCATTAAGCATATATCTGATATAATTGATTCAATTGATTATTCAATGGGCAAAAGTAAACTTTTTTTGATTTATTAAATTATGCGTCAGAATACTTTTGTTCAAGATTCATCACATAATCATTAATTCCATCAAGAAATTTAAGCTTTTCATCAACAGTTTTGAACGAAAACATCTTATCTTCATTTTCTCTAATCTCATCACACTCTGAATAAAAAGCAGAAATCGTCCACCATTTCTCCTTATTGGTGCTTAAAATTCTAGAAGCTATTCGACGTTTAATTTTTTTGTGAATTGCTTTTGGTAAAACTTCAGGTGCCTCATTAAATATCAGGCCATGACCAAAAGTAACTAGTCTTTGATCTTCAAATTTATCTAATAATGCAAATTTTTCTTTCCAGTCACCTGTATGAAATTCAGGAAATAAAGCCTGATCTTTAGCTGATGTAAATCCCCCAGAATAAATAGATTCCTCTGGCTCAATATCCTCTTGTGAAGAAGTTTCCATTTTCTCCTCTGCTACTTCTCTTAAAATATTACAAATATCTATTGAAAATTTTTCATTAGTTTTAACTAGTTCAGCTCTTTTATTAATTATATTAGGATCTAACTTGCTGTAGGGTTGAACTTTCATGCCATAACTTTGGTCTAAAATAATTGGAGCTTTATTAGATCTTATAGTTCTTAAAAATTTAGGAGATTTTTTCATCTCTTTTTTTAAATCCTCATAACTTAATTTTTGAATGGTCTCTATATCAAACCTTAAGTCTACAGATTGTCCCCATTTATAAACTGGGTGCATACAAGCGTTTGGGTGCAAAGGAGCACAAAGATATAAACGACTGATTCCAAAAAAATATTCATTTAATGTAAAAAATTTTTCTTGCTTAACCATATTCTCAACAATGACTTTACTACTTGTTTTAAAATATTCTTGCCAGAGTGTTGGTTGTTTTTGCTTAATTAAATCTAAAACCTTCACAGTAAGTTCGGTATCAAATAATGCAGAGTGAGCACCAGCAGATTCAAAACCATTTAATCTTGCTAAAGATTCTAGCTTCATTGATTTGTTTCCTTTAGGATTTAATTCTGTCTTTAAAACATCATCATCTATTGCAAATGCTGCTCGAACAATATTTAAGGCATCATGTCGAACATTTCCTTCGGTATTTGTTAAATATGGCTTTCTTAAAGATTTAAAAAATTCTTTTCTAATTACTTCATCATCAAAGTTTATGCTTGAGTAACCCAGAAAAGTTGCGGGTGACCATTCTCTAAATTTTTGTTCAACCTGAGTTAACATTTCGTAATGACTTAAATTACCTTTGGTTAATAAGTCTACATTTGATTTATTGATGCAAAGAGCTGTTGCTGAAGGCACACGATCTTGAGGTAATCTACATCTTGCTGAAAAACGCTCTATTTCTTTGAAGTTTTCATCTAATAAAATTCCACCTATTTCAATAATAGTTGCCCAATCTGTTTGGGCAGAATCTGTTTCAATATCCCATACTACGTAATTCAATTTGCTCTCCTTTGTGCATAAAATTGTTCAACTTTTTCTAAAAATTTATTTTGGTAATTTTTTAATCTGTCACCATCTATTAAAAACCTTTGAAACATATTGTCTTTTGTACAAAGCAATATAACTGCTTGAGTAATGTTAGATCCATGTACAGTATTGTGTGCTAAAACATAAGCGCTACATTGCAAATAATAATCATCAATCCATTCATCTTTTTTAGGTTTATTACTTTGTTTAAAATCAATAATTGTTTCTTTATTTTCATAAACTCCCACACAGTCTGCGGCTCCTGCATATTTTCCTGGATAATATAATGTTGCTTCACAGCCCCAAATTTCATCCAATTTATTTCTTAAACCATTTTCAATAATCTGATCTGCCATCATCCGTTCTTTAGTGTTGTCTCCTAATAAATCTAAATTTAATTTACCAAGTAAAAATTTTTCCAAGTATTCATGCATAGAGCTACCTCTGCTGCTAGCTTCCCTTGTAATAATTTCTGCTTGTTTGTGACCTACTCTTTGCTTCCAGGCTTGAAGTGATGCTTTTTTTTCCTCAGACTCAGTTGCTTTTAAAATTGTTGTCACTGAAGGTAATCGTTCTTCATTAACAGAATAGTGTCTAGAGCCATCAACTATTGATCTGGTAGACTTTGGATAGATATATTTATTATTCCACTGCATGTAATTTCTTATATTCGTTATTGGAGAAAAAAAGAAATTAATTTTTTGCTTGTTTCGAGTGATCAACAAATTTTTCTACATTTTCAGTTTGGGCGGCTTTTTCAAGTTGTTCGGGATCTTTGATACTTTCGAGAGTTCTAGTAATTGATCTGGCATCAGTACCAAACTTATCAACAACAGTCATTGCTTCTTCTAATTTTTTTCTAAGAGAAATTATATTATCAAAGTGTTTTCCAAATCTTGAACTTATTGTTTTTAAATGATCATAGATTTCTGTTGCACCTTTTTGAACTTTTAAAGATTGAAAACCCATGTGCAAAGATTGTAAGTAAGCAGAAAGAGTATTTGGGCCACAAATTACAACTTTATGTTTTTTCATTAATTCTTGAGTTAATAATTCTTTAGTAGTTGGATCTTGGTATTCAGTTAATTCTTTATATAAACTTTCAGTTGGAGCATATACAATTGCAAAATCTGTAGTTTTAGGTGGAACAATGTATTTTTCATTAACGCTTTTAGCTTTAGCTTTAAAAGCAGTAGCTAATTTTGCTCTAGCATCTGCAACAGCCCTTTTGTCTTCCGCGTCATGACCATCAGTAATTGCTTTAAATTTTTCTATCGGAAAATGCGAGTCTACTGGAACCAGAACATCACCCTGAAGTTTGATTGCAAATTCAACATTCTCACTTGTGTCCTCTTTCATCTTAACATTAGTCATGAATTGAGTGGCTGGTAATAAATCTTTAATTAAAGCATCCAAACTAAATTCAGCAAGAGTTCCATATTTTTTAACTCCAGCTAAAATTTTAGTTATGCCCTCTTGGCTTTTATTTAATAATTCAACCTGACTATTAAAGTTACCAACTTTCTCATCCACTTTAGTTAATGCCTCTGTCATGTCTTTCGTAACTCCAGTAGATAGATTATTAAATGAAGTCGACATTGTGCCAAGTGAAGTATTAATGGTGTTGTTTAGGGTATCTTTTAAACTTTGTATTTCAGTCTTTAAATTAGTTATCTCTTCAGCTTCCTTATATTCATTCTCGTCTTTATGCTTAGATCCTAAATTGAGATAAAGAATTACTGAAGCAATTCCTACTAATAAAACTAACAAAGAAATTAAGATTATATCCATGATTCTATTATTTTATTTTATATGAAAATTTGATTAATATATTAAAATATTTAAAGTTTATCCTATGGAATTATTCATAATATTAAAAATAGCATTTATTATTGGGGCTATTATAGCACTTTATGCTATTGCTAGAAACCTTGATATTATTAAGATTATTTTAATTTATTGGAAAGATCTAATTCTTAGAAAGTAGTTTAATTAACTTTTTAACCTCTGACTTTTTTACAGATGGTTTTGATGTCATCATACACGCTACAGACTCTAAAATTTTACCGTCTTTTAAGATACAAAGATTGTTAGCTTTTAAAGTTTCACCTGTAGAAGTGATATCAGTTATAATTTCACTTGATCCAGTAAAAGGATAGGCTTCTGTCGCCCCTAAACTACTAACCAATTTAAATTGTGTTACACCTTTTGAAAATAAAAATTCTCTAGTTAAATTTGGATATTTTGTTGCAACTCTTAATCTTTTCTTTTTTTTATCTTTAAACTCAAATGCAATTTCTTCTAAATCTGCAACTGTTTGAACATCTATCCATGGATCAGGAATTGCAACAACTAAGGTTGCTTTTCCAAAATCATACTTTTTGGATACATTAATTTTATTTTGAATATTTACTTCACTCTCTTTTAATAAATCATAACCTGAAAAACCAAGATCTAATGAACCATCCCCAAGTCTTTCAATAATCTCTCTAGCATGAAGATATAAAATTTTTACATTTTTTAATTGTTTAACAGAGCCTAATAAATCTCTCTCACCACGTTCAGATACCAAATTTAGTTTATTTTTTTTAAATATCTTTAGAATATCTTTTCTAAGTCTACCTTTGCTTGGAATTCCTATATTAATAATATTATTCATAATTATATTTTTGTAATTCTGCTTCATATAAAGTATTCATTTCATTAATAAGATCACTATCTAATAATTTCTTATAATTATTATCGCTACCCAAATTAAAAAATCTTAATCTTTCATTGCTTTTTTTTCCAATCATTGATTCTCTAAATCCATTAATTTTTTCTAGACGTTGAAGCTTATCAAAATCACACGCTTGAATAATTTTTTTTGCTTTTTCTTTATCAAACTTTTTTTCTAATTTTGAAATTTTTTGAATAAATTCATAAACAATTTTTAAAGTTCGAAATGTTTTAGTTTCTAAGTCCTCATACCTAATTGTTAAAATTGGAAATTTTTTACATTCAGACCAGCTTTTTTGATGTAACACCCATGAAAGTAAGGCATTAAACCCTAAAAACCTATCTTGTTTTTTTTCTATAATACTTTTTTTTTCATTTTTCATAAATTGGAAAGCATCTTGATTATTAATTTGATAATGGTACGCCAAAGAGCTCAAAACATTTCTTGGGTCTCGAATTATATAAATCGCTCCAAGAGTATTTTTTTCATTTGTAAAACTATTATTATTTATTTTACATAAAGCATTATGGGTTTTAAAAAATCTTAATTTATTATCCTTATTAATTCTAACCTGTTCTTGTAGCCAATATTTTGAGGTACTTTCTGGTTTTAAAAAAAGATCATCATATTTCTCAAAGCATGATGAGCTTGGGAATTGATCAATATATTTTAAAAGATCAAAATTAAACGATCCATCTTTTGAATAAAAATATCCTGATATTAGTGATCTTAACCAGGTGTTTCCACTTTTTGGATATGATGCAAGCCAAATAATCATCTAATATTTTAAATTTAAAGCAGCTCCTACAGCAGCTATTTGTTTTTTAGAGCCAAGATCAGAAATTAATTTATCATATCTTCCACCATTAATTATATTTCTATTCTTTGACTTAGATTTGATATCAATTTTAAATACCATGCCTGTGTAGTATTCTAATTGTCGACCAAACGCAGCTGAGAAAACAACATTGAGTTTTGAAATTTTATTATCCAAAGTTGGAAAATATTTCTGGTCGACTACTAAATTAATCTTATTTGTTTTAAAAAATTTATTTAGTTCACTTGCGGCTTTATTAATCGGGCATTTAATTTTAAGAAACTCTTTTATAATCTTTGATACATTTTTACCCTTACTGATTCTTCTTGGGTCTCTAATTTTATTATCAAACCTTTTCAAAATTTCGTTAATAGATCTACCCGCAATAACTTTAGATAGATCTTCTTTTAACATTTTAAAATAACGTTTTTTATCAATCTCAACAATGGTTGGATCTACATCTGAGTTAGTTTCTAATCGCTTTAATAAATCGTTAAAATATTTCTCTCTCCAAAAATGTCTTGATAATCTTAACTTCCATCGTTTTGGAATATCTAATTTTGAAATCAACAAATTAAAGATTTCAATGTTGCCAATCGTTAACTTTCCTGAGGAATATTTTATATTTTGAAGAGATTTTAAAGAAGTAGTTATGATTTCTTTATCATCATTCTTTTCATCTTTTGATCCTATAATTTCAAAGCCAACTTGATCTCTAATTATAGAATCTTTTTTATTTTGTGATTTTCTGTAAGCCTGACCACTATAAAAAATCTTCTCTTTTCCTTTTAAATCATTCTCTAAATATCTAAGACATGATGCAATAGTTAAGTCGGGTCTTAAACAAAGCTCACTTCCGTTTTGATCAATAAAAGAGAAAATAAATTTTCTAAAGTTTTCACCCGATCTTTGGACTATATGATTAGTTTCAATTACTGAAGGTAAATCAATATACTTAAATCCTTTAGATTTTACTGATCTAAGGATATTTTCAGATAAGTTTTTTGACTTCATTAATTATATCTGCTTTTGGAATTGTTTGATTGTTTTCACCCTTAACACCTTTAAGATTTTTTATAGTGATGGTATTATTGTTAAACTCATTTTCTCCACAAATAATGGCAACTGGTAATTCACGCTTATTTGCAAAAGTTAATTGTTTACCAAGATTTTTTTTACTATCTAAAAAGATTTCTGCGTTAATATTATTATCTCTTAATTGATCAACTAATTCATAATAATTTTTTAGATATTTTTGATCCATTACGCAGACTAAAACTGGTTTTTGATCTTCTATTTTAATTTGATCTAATTGCATTAAAGCAAACAGTAATCTATCAACTCCAAAACTTATTCCAGTCCCCGGAATATCAACCCCTCTAAATCTTGATATAAGTTTTGCATAAGCTCCTCCTGAACATATACTTCCAATATCTACTTCTTTACCCTTGTTGTTTGTGATTTTGAAATTTAAGTTTGTCTCTACAATAAAATCTGAATAATAAGCTAAGCCTCTTACAATTGTAAAATTTGTTTTAACTTGATTTAAATTTGATCCATATCCAAGTACTTTAAATACATTTTCTAATTCATTTATTCCTTCTTGAGATAATGGATTTTTTAAAGTTTCTTTTAATTCTTTTAAATCTTTTATTTTTAAAAAATTTAATATTTGTGCTGTTTGATCATCTGATAACTCCGCTCCTTTTGTAATAGCTCCACTTTGATCTTTTCTTTCTTTTTTTAATAGATCTTCAACTCCTTTTAACCCAAATCCAGGTTTATCTAGTTTATCAATTGCTCTAATGACCTTAATCTGTTTTTCTTCAGAAATTTTTAATTCATTAATTAAACCTTGAACTATTTTTCTATTACTTACATTAATTATAAATTGATCTTTGTTTAAGTCGCAATCTGATAATGTGCTTGATATTAAATTACAAAGTTCAGCATTTGCCTGAGCTGAATTAACGTTTCCAACAATATCAAAGTCAGCTTGCATAAATTCTCTGTAACGGCCATTTCCAGCTTTTTCGTTACGAAATACATTTTGAATAGCATAACGTTTATAGATAGATGGCAGTTCTTGATTGTTTTGTGCAACAAATCTTGCGAGTGGACTTGATAGATCATATCGAAGAGTGATGCTTTTTTCACCATCTTGAAATGAAAATACATCAGACATAGGATTAGCCTCGTCTTCTGCAAGAAAAGATCCTATGTTTTCACTAATTTCAAACGAAGGAGTTTCAAGAGCTTCTGCTCCAAACTTGATAAAATTATCCTCAATAGCTTTTAAAAGCTTTTTTTTGAGAAGAAGTTTTTTATCCCAACGATCTTCAAAACCTGAAGGTAATCCAGGTACTAATTTATTTTCTTTTTTCATTTTTTGGTACCCGGGCTGAGAATCGAACTCAAACTTAAAGTTCCACAAACTTTCGTGCTAACCGTTACACCACCCAGGCATTCCTTGTTTTTATATTATTTTTGTGTGGATTAAAAATTATATTATAAATAAATAGCCTACAGGCTATGGAAACAGATTCTGTGAGTACTTCTTGAAGTTTCTCTGTATGTAATATTTATAATCATGGGCAGTCTTTTAGACAATAATTGTCATTATTCAAGGTAAAAATAAAGGGGGCGTTAATCTATTTTAGAGATTTAACACCCTTAGAAATTTTTTTAAAATTAGTCTATTTTTTTTAGATTAATTGCAGTGGGTCCTTTTGGACTATCCTCTAGTGAAAACTCCAGTTTATCACCTTCATTTAGATATCTCATCCCAGCCTCTTTAATTGCTGATGCGTGTACAAAGGCATCTTTTTCTTTATCGTCTCTTTCAATAAAGCCATAGCCTTTTTTACCATTATACCATTTTATTTTACCAGTTAATGTACTCATCTTATTTCTCGTTCCTTATGTTGTTTATTATTCTATAAAGCTAATTTGATTTTTTATTAATTTCAAGATGAAAAGTTAATGGTGGTGCCTCGGGAAGGATTCGCACCTCCGACACAAGCCTTTTCAGGGCTCTGCTCTACTCCTGAGCTACCGAGGCAAAAATTTAACCTCTAAAGATTATTCTGCCTTTTGTAAGGTCATAAGGTGTCATCTCTACAGTCACGTTATCTCCTTGCAATACTCTAATTCTATTTTTTCTTAACTTACCAGCAGTATGAGCTGTAACAGTATGCCCATTCTCTAGCTTAACTCTAAACATTGCGTTTGGAAGGAGGTCCATGACTTTTCCTTTAAATTCGAGCAAATCTTGTTTAGACAATTTTATTTTCTCCTAATTCTTTTTTTTACAGATTG
>Ga0315339_1003355_pt1 | contig 11319 bp, 8 predicted proteins | sample ASW17metaG_FD_204514 | JGI IMG/M metagenome (GOLD analysis project Ga0315339, IMG submission 204514) | Ammonia-oxidizing marine archaeal communities from Pacific Ocean, United States - ASW #17 | ecosystem: Environmental > Aquatic > Marine > Oceanic | place: USA: California | collected 2016-12-05
GAAAATAGGGAGGAGTGGCAGGGATTTAAAAAGAGCGGGGCATTTGTTGCCCCGCTCTTTTTATGTTCTGTCGGTTCGACTGTCGTGTTTACAACCGATCCACCCGTAATAAATCAATACGATGCCCTATGATTAGTCGTAGAGCATCGCATTGATCAGGCGTTCGGATTCATGAAGCTGGCAAAGAAGTCGTTACCCTTATCGTCGACGATGATAAAGGCGGGGAAATTCTCGACCTCAATCTGCCAGATGGCCTCCATGCCTAGTTCCGGGTATTCGACTACCTCGACTTTGCGGATGCAGTCTTGCGCGAGGCGGGCCGCTGGACCGCCTATTGAGCCGAGGTAAAAGCCGCCGTGTTTCTCGCAGGCTTGGGTGACTTGGCGTGAGCGATTGCCTTTGGCCAACATGATCATGCTGCCGCCAGCCGCCTGGAAATCATCGACATAGGCGTCCATGCGCCCAGCCGTCGTCGGACCAAAGGACCCTGAAACATGGCCTTCGGGGGTTTTAGCCGGACCGGCGTAATAGACGCATTGCTCTTTGATGTATGGCGGCAAACCTTCACCGGAATCGAGCCGCTCCTTGAGCTTGGCGTGTGCTATATCGCGAGCGACGATGATCGGGCCGGTGAGCGATAGGCGGGTGCTGACCGGGTATTCGCTGAGGGAGGCGCGTATTTCGTTCATCGGACGGTTGAGGTCGATTTGTATGACCTCGCCGCCTAGCTCTTCATCGTCGATCTCGGGTAGGTATTTGGCTGGCTCGGTTTCCAATTCCTCCAAAAAAATTCCTTCGCGGGTAATTTTGGTGAGTATCTGACGATCAGCCGAACAGGAGACGGCTAGGCCTACAGGGCACGAGGCGCCGTGGCGCGGCATGCGCACCACTCGCACGTCGTGGCAGAAGTACTTGCCGCCGAATTGTGCACCAATGCCCATGTCCTGGCTCATTTTTAAGACCTCGGCTTCCATTTCGAGATCGCGAAAGGCTTGGCCGTGCTCGTTGCCTTCGGTGGGGAGACTGTCGAGATAGCGGGTTGACGCGAGCTTAGCCAATTTGAGCGTATACTCGGCGGAAGTGCCACCGATGACCAGCGCCAAATGATAGGGCGGGCATGCGGCCGTGCCGATCATGCGCAATTTTTCATCGATAAAGCTGCGCAATTTCTCGGGGTTCAGCAGCGCGCGGGTTTCTTGGAAGAGATAGCTCTTATTAGCCGAGCCACCGCCTTTGGCCATAAACATCAGCTTGTAGGCGTCACCCTGATCGGCAAAAAGCTCGATTTGCGCGGGCAGGTTGGTGCGGGTGTTCTGTTCCTCGAACATGCTTAACGGTGCGAGTTGGCTATAGCGCAGGTTCGTCTCCTTGTAGGCTTTGGCGATACCCGCGCAAATGGCAGCCTCGTCGTTACCATCGGTCCAGACTTGATGTCCCTTTTTGCCCATGACGATAGCAGTACCGGTGTCCTGGCACATCGGCAGGACCCAACCGGCGGCGATATTGGCGTTTTTTAGCATGTCGAGGGCGACGAATCGGTCGTTGTCGGAGGCTTCGGGGTCGTCGAGGATCTTGCGCACCTGGGCTAGGTGGCTTGGGCGCAAGAGATGGGCGGAGTCGCGGATCGCCTGGTCGGCGAGTAGGGTCAAACCCTCGGGCGCGACCTTGAGGATTTCGCGGCCTTCGAATTCGACGACGGAGACATGGTCTGCCGTCAGCAGGCGATAGGGCGTTTCGTCTTTGCCTAAAGGCAGCAGTTCGTGATAGGCGTAGTCGTTCATGGTCGGTCCTTTGGCGTATTGAGGCAATTTTTCAAATGAAATGCGCAAAGCACACTCTAATAAGTAAATCCAATTTTACCGATTGACAATAGACCGGGGCTAATTGAAGTGGTCTTTTAACTGGACGAGTTGCTTTTTAATACATCCTGACCGAGAGCTGCGGATGAGAGGATTGTCGCCACGGCCGGTGATCCAGATGGCCAGCAGAAGATTGTTTGCGGCTTTGAAGATATTGATATGCTGTGCTAAGTCGTCGGAGAGCGGCCTGGTGGTGCGACAGCCTGCTTGCGGGTTGTCGAGTTGAATTAGTCTTCTGGCAATTTTGCGATTTACAAGGGCAAAGCTAAGTGGAAGCTATATGGGGCAGATCTCATGCGAAATGGTTGAACCGGTCGGGGTCAAAAAGCGTTTGTAGTGTATTGGCGATTCCTTCGCGTGTGACATGGCGGCCTGTATCGTGCAGGTCTTGGTATTTGTCTGTCATGACTTTTGCCAGGACCTGCCTGAAGCGCCGCCATTTAGGAATCAGGTTTTCCAACACGCGGGCATCGGAATTAAACGGGATAAAACGATCTCCAGTCATTTCCAGGCGCATCTTGAGATCTTGCTCAACGAGGCCTGGGTGGTAGTTAAACCACCAATGGCCGATGGCCATCACATTGTCATTATGGCAAGTTAGGACGCTGGCGTCGTATTGATTGGAGTTGTGCAGAGGGGTAATAAAGAAGGCATTGCCAGAATGGTGGCGGAGCAATTGCTGGTAGGGGAACATATCGCAAAGGCCGACGCCATCTCCGGCGTCCTGCCATTTGTAATTGAGTTGGCGGATGGGGCCTGGCATCATAAAAAAAGGCAGCTTTAATTCGCGTAAAGCGGGCAAAACCGCGTGGTGGAGCACCGCCCCCTCCTGGCTGCTGAGGTCGTGGACCTGGCAATTGGGCGGGAAGGAGCAGGCCCCGTAGACCACATCGTGCAATTTGCCCTGCCAATCGGATAGGAAGCGGCGGATTTCGCTGGCGGTGCTCGTCTCGGATGGGTCCGTGCCGACCGAATAACCCCAGGCGTTTAATTTGCCGACGGCGCGCGGGTAGTGCAGGACAAGCTCGTCTAGGCGGAAGCCGGAGAGGTAGTTTGCGTCCCAATCGCCGTCCGTGTAATAGGCGCGTTCCTGGTCATTGAAGACGTCCTGGGTGCCGACGATACGGCGGACGCCGGCCAACTCCATGCAGTGGCGCTGGATTTCTTCGGCCGGGGTGTCGGCGTAGAATTGTCGGGCGGTTTCGAGGCTGGTGGCATTGGGATCGAGGCCAAAGGCCTCTAGCGCGACGAGTACGCCACGGCAGCCTTCGTCGAACGCGTCGGAGGGAGCGTCGAGAAAGAGTTTTTGCCAGGTGAAGTCTCCCTGTTTTTCGAGGTCCCAAGAGTTAAAGGTGTCGGTGTCGATGTGGCCGGCACCGAAGAGTTTGCGGCGCACATAATGGTAAGTGAGCATCTGGTCGATGCCGTGCAGTGAGAGTCCTGGGCCGGCTTTGGGGCCTAAGAGGTGAGTGTGCCAGTCGTCTACAATGAGCTTGTTAGGGGCGGTTTCTTCGCCGACAACGGCTTCGATTTGATCGCGGTTTAATGGGGTATTGGTTTCGGGCATTGCTGACTCCGGAGTGGATGATGTTTAGAGCGGTAATAATTGCAGAAGGCCAGATGGTGTCAAGTTAGGGGAGAAGGAACGGTCTGAGCGAGAATCAGTGCCCCCTAATTCACTATCCTGTGAAATAGGGGGGCAGCAAGTCGTTACGAGTAAAACCCTCGCCGAGACCTCGTCATCGAATTTGCCAATACATCATGGTAGTTGAAATCTGATGGGTGATAAAGACAGCAAGCTGAGTAGTGATGGTGATGAAATAAAAAGTCGATCCCACGCAGTGGGACCGACTTTTAGTATTGTTATATGAAGCAATCTGTATTCGGTTGTCTTGCTCTTGCCCTTATCCTGCTGCTTCGCTCTCGCTTTTATCCAAAGCCTCTACCCGCACGGGGCAAACCTTCAGCTCGGCGGTGTCGGTGATTGGGTCGTAGCCGGAGCCGGTGAGGATATTGACCGGCACGTCGTTAAAGCTAAAGCTGGTGAAGACCGTGCCGCGCGGTGAGCGGTTGGTAGCGCGGACGCGGACTTCGACGGAACCACGCGCACTGGAGAGGCGGCAGAATTCGCGATCTTGCAAACCCCAGGCATCTACGTCTTCGGGGTGGATTTCTAGGCTTTCTTCAGAGAGCAGATAGTCTATGCCTGCACTGCGGCCGGTTTGCGTGCGGGTGTGGTAGGCTTGCAGGCGGCGGCCGGTGGTCAACCAGACCGGGAAAGTTTCTGAAATAGTTTCAGCAGGGTCGCGGTAGCGGACGAGTTTGAAGAGGCCGCGGCCGTTGGTAAATTCATTTTCGTGCAGGATGGGCGTACCAGGATGGCCTTCTTCGGGTACCGGCCATTGATATTCGCTTTTGTCGATGCGGTCCCAGTCTAGCCCCGTATAAATCGGCGAGATACTACATAACTCGTTGAAAATATCTTTGGCCGAGTCGTATTCAAAACCCTCGAAACCCAAGCGCTTGGCCAATTGGCAGATGATCCACCAGTCGGGTTTGGCCTCGCCGGGCGGAGGCACTGCCTGGCGCAACCGTTGTACGCGCCGTTCGGTGTTGGTGCAGACTCCGTCGGTTTCGGCGAAGGCGCTGGCGGGGAATACGACATCAGCCATCTGGGCGGTCTCGGTGAGGAAGATGTCGATGACGACGAGGTGGTCGAGGCTGCTGAGCGCATGCTCGCAGTGTTTGCGGTCGGGGTCGGATACGACGGTGTTTTCGCCGTCTATGAGCATGGCGAAGATTTCACTGCCGCAGAGATTGAGCGCCCTGACCTTGGTGATGCCGCGTTCGCCATCCATCTCACGGCCGTAGAGCGCTTCAAACTTCGCTTTGCTCTCGGGGTCGTCCACCTTTTGGAAGCCGGGATAGTTGGAGGGGATCGCCCCGACGTCCCCGGCCCCCTGGATATTGTTCTGGCCGCGCATGGGATTGATACCGGTGCCTTCGCGGCCGAGGTTGCCGGTCAGCAAGGCGAGGTTGCACAGGCTCTGTACATTGTCGACACCGCAAATGTGCTCGGTGATACCCAGGGTATAATAAATCGCGCCCTTGTCGCCGGCGCCGTATAGCTTACCGGCTTTTTCGATGTCGGAAGCGGGCACTTCCGTTATGGTCGATGCCCATTCGGGGGTAAACTCTGAAAGGTGCTCCATAAACTGGTCGGCGTCGAGGGTGCGCTCCTCAATAAAGGCGTGGTCGTGCAGGTCATCGCGCACGATTACGTGCGCCATCGCCAAGAGCAGGGCGACGTCCGAGCCGACGCGGATGGGCAGGTATATATCGGCCATCCCGGCAAGCGCGATTTTGCGCGGGTCGGCGACGATCATCTTGGCCCCCCGCTTGAGTGCCTTTTTGATCCGCGTCGCGGCGACGGGGTGGCACTCGGTCATATTGGTACCGATGCAGAATATTACGTCGGGTTTGTCCATGTCGGAGAGTGGGTTCGACATGGCGCCGCGTCCTATGGAGGCTGCCAGACCGGCAACCGTAGGGGCGTGTCAGGCACGGCTGCAATTGTCGATATAGTGGGTGCCGTAGCCTCGTCTTATAAACTGCTGCATGGTGTAGTTGGCTTCGGAGGGGGTACGGCCCGAAGCGATGCCGTAGATCGAATGGCGGCCGTGTTTTTTTAGTGCTTTGGCGAAACCGTCGGCGGCGCGGTCAAGCGCGGTATCCCAGTTGGTCTCGTGCAACTCGCCATCGTCGCCGCGCACCATCGGCATGCTGAGTCGGTCGGTATGTTGTACGAAATCGAAGGCGAACTGCCCTTTGACGCAGAGCGCGCCCTCGTTAGCCGGGCCGTCCATGGCGGGTTGAATCCCGACGAGTTTATCGCCTTTCGATAACAAATCGACCGAACAGCCGACACCGCAATAGGGGCAAATCGAGCGGGTTTTCTGCAAAGGCTCGGGCAATTCCGCCGCGCGCAACGCTTTTTTGTCAGCGAGGGCTCCGGTGGGGCAGGTTTGTACGCACTGACCGCAGAAGGTGCAAGAGGAATCCTTGAGCAGGCCGTTGAATTCGGTGGTGATCTGTTTGTGGAAACCGCGGCCCATCGCGGCGATGGCGTGGTCGCCTTCTTGTTCGGCACAGACGCGCACGCAACGATTGCAGGAGATACAGAGGTCGTAGTCGCGGAAGATAAAGGGATTGTCATCCGTCGCGTGCAATTGGCCCGATTGTGCACCTTGGAAGCGGCCGGTAAGCGCTTGGTAGCGATCGGTGAGTTTGCCAAGCTCTTGGGAGGCGTAGCCGCGCAGAGGATCAACCTTGACCTCGCGATTTTCGGAGACCACCATTTCGAGTAGTGTCTTGCGGTGTTTTTCTACTGGCTCGGTTTGCGTTTTGACGACCATTCCGGCGGTGGCTTTGGTGGTGCAGGAGGCAACGGGGTTACGCGCGCCTTCCAGTTCAACGACGCAAAGACGGCAAGCGCCAAAAGGCTCTATACGTGGGTCGTAACAAAGCGTCGGAATTTGTTTTTGGTGGCGCTCGGCGATCTCATAAAGGGTTTCGCCTTCGCTGAAGTTGACTTCCTCGCCATCGAGGATCAACTGATGCTGTATTACATTGCTGCTCATCTGCTATTCTTTCTCAGGATTGAACGTGTTGGGCGACTTGTTCGGGGAAATATTTTAATAAGCTGTCGGTGATAAAAGGAGCCGCCATTCCTAGGCCACAGGCACTGGTGGCTTTCATCGCCGCCCCCATATCGGTTATTTCCGTCTGCCATGTCGCCAAATCGGTGGGGCCTCCACCGGACAGCCGTTCTTCTAAGCGCTGGGTGCCAATGCGGCAGGGGAAGCACTTGCCGCAGGATTCCTCCGCAAAAAAAGCCATCGCCTGTCGGGCGACATCGACGATATTGCGGCTATCGTCAAAGACCATAATACCGCCCGCACCCAACATTGACCCTCGTTCGCGTATAGAGGGCTCGTCGAGGGTGGCGTCAAGATCGTCGCCGGCGAGGAAACCGCCCGAGAGGCCTGCCATGGTCACCGCCTGGATCTGGCGACCGGCGGCTGGTCCGCCGGCCCATTCGTGCAATAATGTCTTGAGCGGCAGACCGAAAGGGACCTCGTAATTGCCCGGACGCTGCACATCGCCGGATAGGCTGATGACTTTGGTGCCCGCGCGGCCGTCGAGGCCAAGCGAGCGGTACCACTCGGCCCCGCGGCGAACGATTTGAGGCACGGAGACCAGTGTTTCGACATTGTTGACCGCCGTTGGTAGATCCTCGAAACCGTGGGTGACGGGGAAGGGCGGGCGATTGCGCGGATAGGGATGCTTGCCTTCGAGGCTATTGAGTAGAGAACCTTCTTCGCCACAGATATAGGCACCGGCCCCGCGGCGTATATAGAGCTCGCAGGAGAATGCGCTGCCGAGAATATTATCTCCGATCAAATTAGCGGTCCGCGCTTCGGCAATTGCGGTTTCCAGAAGTACGCAGGTCTCCGGGTATTCGTAACGCAAGTAGATGAAACCCCGTGTGGAGCCGGTGCCAAAGGCCGCTAGCAGCATGCCCTCCAACACGGCGTGCGGATCGTGCTCTAGTACCGCGCGATCCTTAAAACAACCTGGCTCGCCCTCGTCGGCATTGCAAACGACCGATTTGGGTTCGCCTGACGCGTTTAATACGGCCTGCCATTTCTGTCCGGTCGGAAAACCCGCGCCGCCGCGCCCGGCGAGTTGGCTCTCGGTTATTAACGCGATCAGCTCTGCCGGTGATTGCGTGAAGACTTGTTGCAAGGCGGTGTAGCCACCACTCTGGCGATAACCGGCTAAGGTCGAGCGGCCTTCGGCGCGAATATCAGCAAAGACGCATTCTTCGTATCCGTCGGGATTGGCTACGGGCAGAGCAGAGGCAGTCGGTGATAGTTGTTCGGCGTTTGTGCCGATGATGACTTGCTGGCCTTTGATCACGGGGATCGGGCCGTCACAGCGGCCGGCGCACGGCATGGGGGTCGCTCCATCGAGGCTGGCGAGCAAGGCATCGGCCCCGTGTAGTGCGCAAATTGGGCCGGTGCAAACGCGTGGCGCGCTTTGTCCGGGGGCCTCGCGGGCGAAATGGTGATAAAAAGTAATGGTGGCGAAGAGCTCGGCTATGGGAATTTTCAACCCCGCAGATACCACGGCGATCGATTCCTCGGATAAATAGCCGTCGCGATCGTGGAAGGCATGTAAAAGCGGTAGCAAGGGGGCGGGCTCGTCTTGCCAGTTTGCTACGAGATCTTCGTTGGTGGGTGAATTCAAGTAAGGACCTTTCCAAATGCATGGTTAAGCGATGGTTAATAATGGCACATAGATCCTCTTTAGGTCAAGCATTTACTGCTTGCTAGGCTAGTGTTGAAGAATTAAATTGATGGGCCTTTATTCTTGGGAGTCAAAGAAAATGTCTGAGTGCAAAAAAATCGCCGCGATTGCCACAGCCTATTATCCATTTTCACATGCCGACGTCATTATTAGCAAATTCCTTAAGGGTTTTCCCGCCGATGGGGAATTGCAAGCGCCTAAAGTGGAGATCGTTTCGATGTACATGGATCAGCTGCACGACAAAGATGTCGGGGTGGAGTTGGCGCGCGAACACGGTGTAGAAATGTATTTCAGCATTCCTTCGGCTCTGTGTCTGGGCGGTAAAGAATTGGCGGTCGATGGCGTATTAATTATTGGTGAGCATGGTGACTACGCTTGGAATGAAAAGGAGCAACACCTTTATCCGCGGCGTTATTTCTTTGAGCAAGCTTGCGGTGTTTTTGCTTCGTCGGGACGCTCGGTGCCGGTTTTTACCGACAAGCATCTTTCGTGGAGTTGGCAGCAAGCCAAATGGATGTACGATCGGGCAAAAGAGCTGGATGTGCCCTTTATGGCGGGCTCTTCGCTGCCGGTCGCCTATCGCAAGCCCTGGTTGGAACATGAACTGGAGACCCCGATTGAGGAAGCGCTTTCGATCGCTTACGGCGGTCTGGACTCTTATGGCTTCCACGCGTTGGAGACTTTGCAGTGCATGGTCGAGCGGCGTAAGGGCGGCGAAACCGGGATTGTGGCGGTGCAATGCCTTGAGGGCGAAGCGGTCTGGGAGGCTCGCGATGCTGGGCGCTGGTCGGGCGCATTGGGGGCTTTGGCTTTGGCGCAAGTTGAGGCCGGGGGGGAAGGGGACTTGCAGGAGGTTTGTACTGAGCCGGCGGTTTTTCTCTTGGAATACGCCGATGGGCTACAGGCCGCGACTTTGATGGCGAATGGCTTCAAGGGCGGAATGCAGGGCTGGGGTTATGCGGCGACAGTTGGCGGTAAGCAACAGGCGTGCGAATTCTATCTACACGGTGATCCGCATCCACATTTCACCTATTTGGGGTTGAATGTTCAAGAGATGTTTTTGACCGGCAAGCCGCTGTATCCCATCGAGCGGACGCTGTTGGTCAGTGGCGCGCTCGAAGCGTTAATGGATTCACGGTATCGAGGGCATGTGCGGGTCGAGACGCCTTATCTAGATGTGGCGTATACTTCATACGATACGCCACCCATTCGACCGGGGGCTGAAAGGCCCAGTGGCGCAGCGACTGAACCCTGGCGCCCAGAAGCGAGTTGACAGTAAAAGACGGGCTTGGCTAATTTAGCGTCGATTATGTAACCGACAGCATTATAAAGGAGTATGAAATGCCAGATGTAATCGTAGTGGGCGACGGACCTGGCGGACTGAGTGCAGCGCTCTTTCTTGCCAAGAACGATTCGTCAGTCACGGTTTTTGGTCAGGACGAGACTTTGATGCACAAAGCGCTGCTGTACAATTATCTGGGCATACCCAAAATGACGGGTCCAGAATTCCAACGGGTTAGCCGCGAACAAGTCCGCAGTTTTGGTGGGGAGATTCAGGATGTCGAAGTTAGCAGTGTCGAGAAAGGCAAGGATGGTTTCGAGGTTAAAACTGCCGATGGTAAGAGCCATCAAGCGCAGTATCTGATCTTGGCTACCGGCCCGGCCAATCCGCTCGCCGAAGGGCTGACCATCGCTAAAGAAGCTGACGGTTTGGTGGCGGATCGCAATGGGCGGACTTCGGTCGAAGGGCTCTATGTGTTGGGTTGGAGCACCCGCTTGAAAAAAATTCAGGCGATTATCTCCGCTGGCGATGGGGCTTGTGCGGCGCTAGATATTCTCTCGGCCAAAGCCGGTGAGGATATGCACGATTTTGATTTGATTGAAGAATAAAAAAATTGGCGCCCTCCTCATCCCCGAAGGTTTGAGAAGGGCGCCGAGCGGGTAACACTCAGAGCTACTCTCTGTCTTAGGCATGGGGTGTGCCAGTTGTGTCTTGCTTGCTGTTTATTTTGATTAGTGTCTTATGGGGCAATGATTTAGCATATTTCGAACGAAAAAGTCGAAGGGCGGTCTGGCCACCGTCGCTGCGACTTTTTTTCTACTATGGCCGATGGGGCGAATCTTTTTGCCCATTTCTTTTGGATTAGAGCGAGATGGTGCGTCCCTCGATTGCTGACGGGGTGGCGGCCAAGGTTAGTTATAGGGTCTTGACGGCTGCGGAATAATCGCAGCGTATGGCCAAAACATCAGCCAATTGCACGGCTTGGAGAAAGGTGCGGTCTTCGGCTTGCGTTGGATTATTGCCTAATTCGAGCACCTCGTTGCCATCGGGCCTGTCAATGGTACCGACGTAGCCAATTTTAACCGCGATGGGGTATTTCCTTTCGCGGGGCAGCGGGGATGAATACGTTTGACTTTAAAATGCAATATATATTATATTGTTCGATGTATAGATTAGTTTGAATTAGGCCCAAAACCTTGTAGTGTTGTTATGGTCTGGACCATATTAGCCTTCCTCTGCGTGTTGGCGACTAAATTTCTTACTTCTGTGCGTCTGCGCGGTCTTAAGGCCAAGCTAGAGGCTATACAGCCGGAAATTTATGATCTGCGACTCAAGGTGGCCGATAGTGAAGAGCAAATGGAAGCGCTCAAGCTCAAGGTCGAAGACCGGGAGTCCCTGCTTACCAATTTGAGCGATGTGATCTGCGTTTACGAAGAAGCGCTTCGGCAACCGGCCACCGATCATTTGGCGGAAGAGCGGGTGCAATTGATGCAAGCGGGGGCTGAAGAGAGCGCTGGAATGTGATTTTCATAACAAATATCGAACGATTCCCTCCTGTCTGTGCGATTACCAGATGGGTGTTTTTGTGTCCGGAATTTTGCCCGAGTTTTTATACGGCTGGCAAGTCGTGTGGCCCCTGTCAAGCAGCATCCTTTAAATGAGCGCAAAGACCCAACTGAAAAAAAACCGTATAGGCGATTATAAGGCCCATTATCAAACGGATGCCGAGGCGATTGTCGATCCTGAGGCCCTGGATCCGGTGCGTCGGGCTTCTGAAGATCGGCGTATGGAGACCTTGTTGCGCTT
>Ga0315339_1003356_pt1 | contig 11319 bp, 8 predicted proteins | sample ASW17metaG_FD_204514 | JGI IMG/M metagenome (GOLD analysis project Ga0315339, IMG submission 204514) | Ammonia-oxidizing marine archaeal communities from Pacific Ocean, United States - ASW #17 | ecosystem: Environmental > Aquatic > Marine > Oceanic | place: USA: California | collected 2016-12-05
GACCGTGGCGACCTCGACTTCGGTTCGTTTCGCCTCGGGGGCGGCCTCCGGGACCGTGAGCTCCTCCTGCATCGCTTGCTCGAACAAGTCCGTGGCAACGCCCCCGGGCAGTTCCTGGGCCGAACTCCAGTTGGAGAGCACCGCCCCAGATGCCATGGCGGCTGCGCCCAGCAGCGTAGTTCGTAGGCGCGCGCGGGCACGCGAAGAGCGATTCTCGACCATAGCATCTAGCTTCGACGCGTACCGCGACCGCTTGAGCCCCCGAGCCCTCTCCATTGGGCCTTCCCACAGCCTCGTGACCATGAAGCAGCCACCGATTCCCGTCGTCGCAGCCGTAGTACGGCGCGGCAGCCGCTTTCTCGTCGGGCGCCGGCCCGCGCACAAGCGGCACGGCGGCCTCTGGGAATTCCCTGGCGGCAAGGTCGGCGAAGGTGAGTCCCTGCTGGAGGCCGCCAGGCGGGAGCTCGCGGAAGAGTTGTCACTCCGCACGAATGCCATCGGCCGTACACTCTTTACGACCGGCGACGGCGATGCACCCTTCGTGATCCACTTCATAGAAGTGGAGATCGAGGGCGAGCCGGACCCGCATGAACACACGGAACTCGGGTGGTTCACTCGCGTGGAACTCGAAGAGGTCGCGCTGGCGCCGGCGGATGCCGCGTTCGTGGAAGAGCTCGGGAGGCGGGCGACTGCCGGCCACGATTCCCGAAGATAGGCGCACGGAGTGCTGGTGGATGATTCTCCCCGATGGCGCGCCGATCCGGGGAGGCCGGGGCAGGGTCACGTCTGCAAAGCACGGCGCAAATCCGCCGACCGCGCCTTCGGGATCTCGCTCTTCAATCCGTCGACGGTCGCGGCCCCGCGACCCACAACGTCCCCGCCGTAGCGTAGTGCAACCGGACCGCGCAGGTCGTCCTCGAGGGCGATCGCCTCTCGGCTCGCCAGCCGGAGCATCCCTTCCCGGTCGATATCGAACACTCGATCCCCGATCGACGCACCGAGCCACCTCAGGAGATCGTTGGTCGGCCGAGGCCGGTCCCTCGAGTCGAAGTCGATCGCTCGAAACCCGACCGAGATCGGCCTCCAATCGCCGCGCAAGGCGCCAGCACGCCCAGGGCCTGCCAGCCAAGCCTCCAGCGGCCACTCGGCCAGCGAATGAAGCCACAGGCGTCCACCGCGCTCGACCCAGTCGACTTCGGCGAGCGCGGCTGGATCCACTGCGAACCGGTGATCGAGGTCGTCGAGCGCCACCGCTGGGAGCCGGTGAGGCGAGCCTCCGGTCGTCTCGTCGCCCGGATCAGGCAAGACTTCCGCGCTCGCTGATTCCGGGAACACTCCGGGCACGGGCGTCCAGCCCCCGTCGGCCGATCCGTGCGCGCGCTCCGCGCCATCGTCCAGGCGGCGGAGTTTCGCCAAGAAGAGCCCACCCGAGTCGAAGTGATGAGGATAGATCCGGGCCGCGCCCTCCAAACGTGTGTCGTACGTCACACCATCGAACGAAGTGACTCCCGACGCGTGCGCCACCTCGAGGGTGATGGGCTCGAGATCCACGGGTTGGCTCTTCAGAATGTCGTCGACGACCGCCTCATTCTCCTCCGGCGCGAAGGTGCAGGTCGCATACACAATCGTGCCGCCCGGACGAGTCAGACGGATCGCCTTCTCCAGGAGAGCGCGCTGCACCGAGCCGACGTACCTGCCGAAAGAGGCCGACTGCCGAGGCGGCTTGCCGCCGCGTCTGCGCAGCGTGCCCTCCCCCGAGCAGGGGGCGTCCACGAGCACGCGGTCGAACAGAGAGCCCTCAGGGAAGTCCCAACCGTCGCCCGCGACGACGAACACGTTGGGATGACCCAGCCGATATACGTTACCCAGCAGCCCGCGGATCCGACTCTCGCTGATCTCCGACGCAACCAGACACCCACGGTCTTGCATCAAGTCGGCGGCATGCGTCGTTTTTCCGCCCGGAGCCGCGCAGAGGTCGAGCACCCGCTCACCCGGCTGGGGATTCAACAGGGGCGCCGCAACCCCGGTCGAAGCCTGTTGCACGTAGAAGAGCCCGAGCCAATGCTCCAGCGTGAGGGCAACGGAGCCCGGCCCGGATTCGACCTCGAAAAAGTTCGGCAACCCCTGCTTCGGTCGAAGCGCAAACCCGCGAGCCGCGAGGCGTTCGAGCAAAGCGTCGTTGCTGATCCGCCCAGTACGAACACGCAGCACGGTTGGCTCCGGGCGCCGCGCGCTGGCCTCGAACGCGGCCCAGTCGGGGATGATCCCTCTGTACCGCTCGAGGTCTACGAGCTCGGCCCGCCCCGGGTGTACACGGCCGCGACGGCCACGTTTAGAACGCGAGACCGCCCCGGCCCCCTTCGTCTTCCTCTTCTTCGTCACGGACGAGCGTCAGGATCGCGGCCTGCGGCACGACCAGATATCGGTCGCCCTCGAACGTGATTTCCACCGCCGCGCGCCTGAAGAAGATGGCGAAGTCCCCGATCCGAGCTTGCACCGGCATGTAGCGCGGCTCGGGCGCCCCGATCTTCCAGGGCTCGTCGTCGAGCTCGGTCGGGGCAGAAACCGCGTTGCCCGGGCCCGTGGCCAGCACCGTCCCACCCTGGACGGGTTGGCTGTCCACCGCGGTGGCCGGGAGGTAGAGACCGACGTTGGTGCGGTCCTCGCCCTCTTCCGGCTGAATGAGAATCCGATCGCCAACGACGATCAGCTTCTTCTTGTTCTTGCGTTCCGTCATTTTGAACTCGTTTAGATAATCGACTTGCGCGCTGAAAGGTCGGGACGCCGGGGCGCGGCCTCAAGGGGCGCGACGGTGCCTCCGCATCTTGATGCGAGCTTCCCTGCCACGAGACGCGACGCCCTCCGGCGTGGCCGTCAACAGCCGATCAACCGAGAACGTTTCGACGGCGAGCGAGCCCAGCGCCACGGCGTTCTTCAGCGCCTCGTCCATGGCGGTCGGCGAAGGCCAGTCGCGGGCGAGCGTCGCCACAAGCCCACCAGCGAATGCATCGCCGGCCCCGGTCGGATCCGTCACCTGCTGAGGTCGCGGCGGCGACACGGCGATCACGCGGTCGTGACCGAACGCGGTGGCGCCCTGGTCCCCACGCTTCACGATCACCCACGAGCAACCTCCTTCCAGGATCGGCCGAATCGCGGAGGCTCGGTCGCCCCCACCCAGGAGCCGCGCCTCTTCTTCGTTCAACAGCACGACGTCCGCGCTTCGTGCCAACAACTCGAAGTCATCGCGCTGGCCCTGGATCCAATGAGTCATCGTGTCGAGAACGACGAGTGTGGGCGCCCCGGCGCTCGCGAGCACAGCCGCCTGGACCTCGGGGCTCGTACTCCCCAGGAAGACAGCACTCGCACCCCTGCGGGCCTCCGGCACTTGCGGACTCTCGGCGAGTGCCGTCTCTCGATTGGTGTGCAACGTCTCGCGGCTCCCATCGCGGGCATAGCGCGCGTGCCAGCGGAACGTCTCGCCGGGGCGCCGCGACAAGCCTGCGACGTCGATGCCGGCTTCGCTCAAGCGCGAGACAAACGATTCGGGGAAGTCATCCCCAACGACGCCGACGATCGCGATGTCGGCCAAGATTCGCGCGGCGGCGGCGAAGTACGGAGCGGACCCTCCGAGAACGTCGTGGGCCTGCGCGCCCCGGTACTCGACGGTGTCGAGCGAGACCGTGCCCACGCAGAGCACCTCAGGCCGCTTCCGGATCAAACGAGCATCCCGGCGAACGCCGCTGTGAGCAGCGCAGCCAGCAGGCCCGCGAACATAGCCTTCACGCCCAGTCGCGCGAGGTCCCGGCGGCGCGTCGGCGCGATCTCGCCTACTCCGGCGACCGTCATCGCCACAGAGCCGAAGTTGGCGAATGTCGCGAGTGCGTAGATCGCGATGACCAGCGACCTCTCGTCGAGCGCCGCTCCCCCACCGAGCGCCGCCTCGAGTTGCACGAAGGCGACGAACTCATTGAGTACGAAGTCCACTCCGATCATCTGGCCGACCAGCGCAGCGTCCCCCCACGGAACGCCCAGCATCCAAGCCACCGGTGCCAACAGCGCCCCGAGCATGCTCTCGATGGTGAGGCTCTGGATCCCGAACATCCCCCCCGCCCAGCCGACGACGCCGTTCGCCATGGAGATCAGCGCGACGAAAGCGATCAGCATGGCCGCCACGACCAGCGCGAGACGGAGCCCTTCCGAGGCTCCGCGCGCGGCCGCATCGATCACGTTTACGTCCGGTCTCTCTGCTTCGATGTCCAACGTACCCGAGGTTTCCGGCGTCCCGGTTTCAGGAACGAGCAACTTGGCCATGACCAACGCGGCGGGTGCCGACATGACCGAGGCGGCAATCAAGTGTCCCGCGGCTTCGCTCTGGTAGGGAAGCATCATTCCGGCATATGCCGCGAGCACGCCTCCGCTGATGGTCGCCATTCCGGCCGTCATCACGGCCATCAGTTCCGACTCGGTCATCTTCGCGATGAACGGCTTCACGACGAGCGGCGACTCCATGAGACCCACGAAAATATTGGACGCGGTGCAGAGCGTCTCGGCGCCCGAAGTACGCATGGTCCTTTGCATCACCCACGCGGCCGCGCGAACAACCAGCTGCATGATCCGGAGGTGGTACAGCACCGTCATGAGGCACGCGAAAAAGATGATGTTGGGGAAGATTCGGAATGCAAAGAAGGCCCCGGTTCGCGCCACAGAGCCCTGCGTCGATACGAAATTCTGGTTCGCGTCGACCGTGCCAACCGGCACGTTGTCCGATACCAGATTCCCGAAGATGAATCGGCCACCCTGCTCCGCGTAGCCGAGCAGCGCACGGACCAGGCCGTTCATCCAATCGAAGAAAGCGACGCCGAACGGGGTCTGCAGCACCAATACGGCAAACGCGAGCTGGAGTCCGAGCCCCCACCCGATGACCCGCCAAGAGATCTTCGCCCGGTCGGTGGACAGCGACCAGGCGAGTGCGATCAGCAGGCCCGCCCCGACCAGGGCCCGTAGCCGCGCGGGTGTCGTCGCCGCGAAGGAGGGATCCTGGAAGAGAAGGACCAGACTGTTCACGCTCCGCCAGACTCTCCCGTCGACACCTCATTGGCACCGGAGCCGGAGAATACGAGGGCGGTGAGCTGCGGGCCTTGGTCCTGCATCTGAATCACGGCCGTGTAATAGCCACTCAACACCTGGTCGCCCGCCACCACCGTGTAGCGCCCCATCGCAAAGCTGATACGCTCGCTCAGATCGAAGTCGAGGATGCTCATGCCGAGGTCGCCGACCGCCGGCAGCAAGCGCTCGAGCGAATACGCGGCGTTCGTCTTTCCTACGGCGGGCACGTCCCATGGCAGGCGCACGACGGCACCCGGGGCGAGCATGCTCAGGGCGCCTTCGAAATCATCGTTGTTCCACGCGTATCGGAACTCGGACAGATAGCTGTTCGTGAACAGATAGGCGTTGACCATCCACTCAGCTCTCTCGTTCTGACCCCTGAGCGCGCTCGGTCCGTACCGGGCGCGAATCGAGTCCGGCGTCAGGTGCGGAGGATTCGCGACGATCAAGTCTCCCCGGGTCGGAACCCCCGCGCCCCCGAACGCCAAGTACATCTTCGACCGAATCTGCCAATCGAAGTGGTCGCGCTTCGCGATGGTGATGTGTACCCCACTGTGATCGCCTTCGGGCTGGGACGACTCCGCCTGGTAGCGACCGTACATGAAAGTCATGAGCCCAGACGCGGCGAACTCATCCCTCCACGTCTCGATGCCAGAGACCTGCGGGAGCTGCCAGTCGGCATAAGCCATCACGGTGTTCCGACCGTGGAGGAGCTTCCCGTCGGGCGTCACGAGCGTCACGTCCGCGGAGTACAGACTGGGCAGGAACTCGCGCTTGTCCCGCTGCCACACTTCGCCGAAGCGCAGCATGAGGGAGTCCGTCCCCTGCAGCGCGTTCGCGTGGAACTCGGCCTTGTAGGCGGCGAGCGAGCGCCCGTCTCCTCCTGGGAGCGCGCTGGAGAGACCGGTGGAGCCCTGCTCGACCAGATCCGCGGTGTTCGCACCAGCGCACCCGGATAGACCAGCGAGGGCCATGAGATACATTGCCGCGAACAGGTGTCGCGGCACGGATCGATTCAAAGGAGGAAATCTCCTGTGGGGGGATGAAGGGCGGTCCTCGCAAGGCTAGAAACCGATGCCACGTGGATGGCTGAGTCGACCTCGTCGACGCGCACCCTCACGAATCCAGCTCCAGAATGAGGGCGTTCGCGCCACGCAGCCGCGCCCCGAGAATGCGACCTATGGCACCCTGGATCTTCACCGCAATCTCAGGGTGTTCGCTGCCCAGTTCGGACAAGGCTTCGTACGAGAGTTCGAGTAGCTCGAGCGGCCCTGTCGCCTGTACCGCGGCGGCTCGCGGGGAACCGTCGAGAAGAGCCATTTCTCCGAAAACCGTCCCCTCGGAAAAAGTGGCCACTCGCAAGCGGCGGCTCTCCCCGGGGGTCAAGATGGACACGTCGGCGTTCCCACTCGCAACCAGGAACATGGAGCGTCCCGTCCCACCATCCTTCACTACGAACTCGCCTTCGACGAAACGACGCCGGCCGATGTAGCCGTCGAGTATCGCGCACTCGTCGTCGTCCAGGCCCCACGATTTGCCGAAGTCCAAAAGCGTCCAGCCGCCGGGAAGCCCCTCGTCGGCTCCGAGCTTCAATAGAAGGCCCTCTTCGAAGTACTCGAGCGCCACGTCCGTGCTCTCGAACATTCGGGCCTCGGGAACACCGTTCGGGACGAGGGCTTCGGCGATCTCCGCATTGATTCCGCCCGATGTCACGTAGCTGAAGGCCAGCGTGGTACCTCGGGTGCGCAAGCGTTCGAAGGTCTGTCCCAGCACCTTGCACCCGGTGGCGTCCACGCCCCCTACGCGCTTCAGATCGAGCAATATGAACTCGGCACCATCGTCGGCAAGGTCCTCGGCCCGGGTCGCGAGCGAGTCGCAAGACCCGAAGAAGATGGTGCCCTCGAGCTCGATGATGGCGATTCGATGTCCTTCGGAACTCAGCAGCTCCGCGAGATGCTCGGCCCGCCGCCTCGTAGATCGCACCGTGGCCCCCGTGCGCACGCGACGGATGGGCGAACGGCTCATCTTGGCCACGAAGACGATCACCGAGAGCGCCACGCCGGCACCGACCGCGGCCACCAGGTTCACAAAGACGCCGACCATGACCACGAACACCATCTCGCCCACCGCCAGATAATTGTCCATGGGCTTGGTGGCGTCTGTGCGCCTGAGCTCTTTGACCTGACCGACGGTCCAGCGGTCGAACAGCCCGGACGCGATGACCATGATCAGGCCCGCCACGGCCGCCTTCGGTATGAGAGCGAGGGGCCGAGCCAGCACGACCACCAACGCAAGAACCGCAAGCGCGTTCACAACGCCCGAGGCGCGCGAGCGCCCTCCCGCGTTGTGGTTCACCGCAGCTCGCGCCAGGATGCCCGAAGTGGTCAGGCCGCCGAAGAAGGCGGCGACGGCACTGCCGATTCCCTGGCCAACGAGTTGGTTGTTCGCATCGAACCGTCGGTCCGCGATGCTCTGGTAGCTGACGAGCGTGATCAGGGCGGAGATCGAATCGAGCACCGCCATCGCCAGTGCTCCGCCGAGTACCATCACGAGCAGGTCGAGGTTCGCCCCGTCCGACAGAGCCGCAAAGATACCCCCCAGATACTCGGGTCGCGGGATCGCAGACGGCAGGCTCCCGAAGACCGGGCCGAGCGACGTGCCAGGCCAGGCCGCCTGCAGCAAGTGGTACAGAAGCGTGCCCGCGACGAGCGCCACGACGGGCACGCTGGCCTTCGGGAGGAAGCGCGCTCCCTTCCAGGCGATCCCCGCGGTCACGGAGGCCACGACCGCCGTAGCGGGCTGGATCTGGCCGATGTCGCTGAAGAGGGAGGCGACCGACTGCCTCGGCACACCGAGAAACGGCCACAGCTGTCCGTAGATCAGCAATATCGCCGTAGTATTGCGAATGCCGGCCACCACCGGATACGGCATGAACTTCACCAACGCGCCCACGCGGAACGCCCCCAACAGAATCTGGACGCTTCCGCTGATCAGCACCGCTCCGAACGCGAGCGCGAGCAACAAGTCCATCGACTCGGGCGACTGGAGATCGAAGTGGCCCGTGGCGAGCAGTTGGCTGAGCAGCGCCGCGAACGCCATGGAGGTCGTGGCCTTCGGCCCGGCGATCATGCCGGGTGCGCTGCCGAAGAGGGCCGCCATGAGCCCCGCCACGATCGAGCTGAACATGCCCGCCAGGATGCCCTGCCCAGTATACTCCGGGCCGAGCGGCGCAAACGCGATCACGCCCGCGGCCACGTTTCCCGTGATCGATACGATCGCGGATGCCGTTCCTCCGGACAGATCGCCTGGGGTGAAGCTGGGGCTTCGAGTGGTTTGCGACATCTCGAGGTTGTTCAGGACAGGGGCCGACGGCCCCCAAGATGTCACACCTTGAAAACCATGGCGAGGCGGCCCATGAAATCTGTAAGATGTATGGACGCGCAGGCCAGTGGCGCGGAAGTGATACCAAGCTTCCCTTTCTCTGGAGCAGTGAGTGGCTTCATCTCCACCGGTGGTCGATACACCTCTTTGGCCGGGACTCGACCGCGAGTTCCAGCGAGCGCTGATCGAGGAAGGGCTCGCTCCGGACGGCAGGGCACTCCGCCACCGGGCGGAAGCACGGTTCCTTTACGCGGAGGGCAAGCCGTTCCTGCTTGGACCTGCGCAGATGGTCGTGCCCGAGGTGGCGGAGCGACTGCGCGAGGTGACACGGGCCTACCATCGCGCGATCGGGACCATCGTGGAGTCGTCCGTCCACGACGAGGCGGTGCGGGACGCGCTTTCGACGCCGCCCGCCCTCGCCGACGACCTCGCCCGCGACACGGATCCGGCGAACTCCAAGGTACACATCTTCCGACTCGATCTCCTGCCGGCCGAGGACGGGGGCTTCTGGATTCTGGAAACGAACGCCAACTGCCCTGGCGGCTTCGTCTTCTCGGGTATGTGCAATCGAGCGTGGAGGGATTTCCTCGGGGAGCGCGGGCATGCGCTCCCCCCCGCGCTCGAGCACGAGGAGCCGGGATTCATGGCGAACTGGTTCTTGCGCGCGATCCGGCGGGACACGGGCACGACTCCCGACTTTCTCGCGCTGATCCGTGAGGAGGGTGGTAACCGCCTGGAGCTGCTGGACTTCGCGAAGCACGTCGGCTGGCACGACATCGAGTGCGAGGAAATCGACCCCAGAGAGATCGACTATGACGGAGCGGGCGTGGCGACGACGCGGGGGCGACCTCTTACCCATGCGTATCAGAAGCTCGGCATGCAGGTGTTCCAGCGCCTTCGAGCGGACCTGGACCCGTTCGTGGCCGCGGTACGCGACCGCGCTCTCTTCGTGCAAAACGGGCAGCGCGGACGTTGGGTAGGCGACGACAAGCTCTGTCTCGCCATCATGTCGGACCCGTCCTTCAAGCACCTCTTCGACAACGACGATTGGGATCTACTACAGCAGCACGTGCCCTGGTCGAGGAACGCCAGACTTCTCGACGACGAGTGGCTGCAGGCGATACGCGGCGAGCGGGAGCGCTACGTGCTCAAGCGGGGCCTGGATACGCGGGGGAACGGTGTGCTGGTCGGGAGAGAAGAGCGGCAAGGCCAATGGGACCAGGCGGTGCTGGTCGCCGCTGAGGAGGGGTGGCTGGTCCAGGAATTTCACTCCACCACTTGGATCGAACGGGACTTCGACTCTCCAGAGTTGCAGAGACACGATCTCGCGCTCGGCGCCATCGATGGGGAATTGACCACGCTCTTCATGCGCAGTAGCGGCGAGCTTCGCGTGAACATGTCCCGCTCCGGTCGCATGCATCCCGTCTTCCTGGGCGCGTAATCGGCGCAACTACCGCTCATATCCCTACGGATTCTACGACCAGCTGGACAACACCGACCTGTTGTTTGCGCTAGCGCCGGATCCGACACCTCCCGGAGGTCACGATCGATGTCGAAGGTCATCGCCGCGGAGTTCGTCGGATACGAGCACACACTTGAACTGCTCGGTCGCCTGCCGAGGACCCGATGGCCTTCTTCGATTTCATGCCCGAGCAGTCGGCGGTCTCGTACAGGGCGTATCGCAAGCACTTCGAGTAGATCGGGGGTCGATTAGTGCGGGGTAGGGGGCCCACCCGTTATCCTGTTCGGCTCCAAAAACTTTCACCTCCATGAGGTGCTCCATGCGACCGCCTGCACTACGAGCCTACTGCCTCCTGTTTGTGCTTTCGATCGTTCTACCTACGGCCAGTTCCGCTCAGAGCGTCCGGCAGTCGGGGCGCTCCTTGTACGGGATGGTGTCCGCCGCGCACCCGCTCGCAACGGACGCAGGCGTGCGCATCCTGGAATTGGGCGGAAACGCGGCGGACGCCGCCGTTGCGACCGGCTTCGCGATCGCCGTGGTGGAGCCGACCATGAACAGCATCGGAGGGCGCAACCAGATCCTGGTGCGCACGCCCGACGGAGACTTCCACGGCATCGACGGTACCACCCAGGCCCCCTGGGACTACGACTACGACACCGCTCCCCAAGCCTCCTACGGCTACCCGGTCATCGGCGTACCCGGGGCTCTCGCCGGCCTGATCAGGCTGCATGAAGAGCACGGGTCCCTCCCTCTCGCCACCGTGATGGCTCCCGCGATCGCCTATGCGGAGCAGGGCTTTCGTGTATTGCCGGCGGGCGCGAGGCGCCAGGCAGGCGGATTGGCGCAGGCTCAAGAGTTTCGCGGCACGGCGGATGCGTACTACAAGGGCAATGGTACCCCGTACGCCGCCGGGGAACTGCTGATTCAGCAGGATTATGCCAGGACCCTGCGCAAGATCGTCGAGGGGGGCCGGGACGTCTTCTACCGCGGTGACATCGCGGAAGCGATGGCTACGGACCTACGCGCCAACGGCAGCGCGGTCACGCTGCAGGCCTTCAAGGATTACGTCGCCGAGGACAGCCGCATCGTTCGGGGAAGCTACCGGGGCTACGACTTGATCGGCATAGACGTGCCAGCCGCTGGCGTGCTCTCCATCCAGGCGCTGCAGATCATGGAGAACTTCGACCCTGCCTCCATGAGTGAGGCGGAGTGGTTTGCGATCACGGGCCAGGCGCTGCGCTACGCTTCCGGTGAACTGCGCATCCTCGGCTCGGACACGGCAGCGGCACGAGCGACCTCGAAGGCCTACGCCGCACAGCTCGCACAAGAGCTGCTCGCGCCGGCCCAGGTGCCGGCGGGCCGGCACGCGC
>Ga0315339_1003357_pt1 | contig 11317 bp, 9 predicted proteins | sample ASW17metaG_FD_204514 | JGI IMG/M metagenome (GOLD analysis project Ga0315339, IMG submission 204514) | Ammonia-oxidizing marine archaeal communities from Pacific Ocean, United States - ASW #17 | ecosystem: Environmental > Aquatic > Marine > Oceanic | place: USA: California | collected 2016-12-05
ATCCCGTACAATGAATCAGAGGAAGGTACAAAACCTGAGATTAGCGGGCTAGACTGGAGCAACAATGAGCAGAAATGTGTCTCTTAGAATTTAGTGTCAGTGGTGCCAAATGGGCTGACGACGTACAGCGGCTTGAATCTCCACACCCACAGTGCTACCCAAAGCAAAAAGGGCTACACCATTAATGATGTAACCCTTTGTTTTTATTGGCGCGCCCGGAGAGATTCGAACTCCCGACCGCTCGGTTCGTAGCCGAGTACTCTATCCAGCTGAGCTACGGGCGCGTTGTTTGGTGATTTCAGCAAAGCCGGCCTTGTACCGACGTTGCTCGTACTGGCGAAAATGCACATTTGTGCGAGGCGGCATTATAAGCTGGAATTAATCCAAAACAAGCCCGGGACCGGCGTTTTTCTTTGGTGTCGCCAAAGGTAGCATTACTAAGGGCCAATGGCTCGCCACCAGGGCACCGCCTCGCAGCCTCAGCAGAGTGTCCGTCGTTAGCGTATTCGATGTCCGCTATACGCGACCCGGATTAAATAGACCTGATTCCAATTTATTTCCAGAGAGCCTCGTTTCTACGAGGCTTTTTGCGTTCGTACAGCGATGAACATAAAAGGAAAAAGGGGTCAGGTTTATTTAGAGCACTAAAACAACTCTGACACCTTGATGATCGCAGAGGCTGCCCTTTGTCCGTCGTTCCACGCACCGTCGACGTATCCATTGCGATCGGAGAGAGCTTCGCCCGCGAGCAAGATCCGACCGGCGATTGGACGCTGTAATATTTCCGCCTCATTACCGAGTGTATCGAGGGAACTGTGCGAGTAGGCGCCGAGCGCGTAGGGGTCGTTCCCCCAATCGGTGGTACTATGATCGATGGGATCGGGGACGTCGGAGCCCAAGGTCGCTCTGACGTTCGCGTGAAGTGCGGTCGCCAGTTCGTCGATCGATAATGAGTCCGCCGCGATCTGCTTATCCCCAGCACTCAAGGCCATAATCATCGGCTGGCCTGCGATCGCTGCCACGTTGACCATGAAATTGAAGTAAGGCGAGTCGTGCAGCCCCACCAGGTGGTGTTCCTTGGCCCAATTCGTATCGGGATAAACGAGACAGGTTTTCTTTTCGATGCCAAACCCGAGGCGGTCGATCGCGGCTCTGTGTTCGACGGGCAATCCCGGATCGAATTGGATGGTCCCGGCCTTCAGTACGCCGAGGGGGACCGTCACGATCACAGCGTCGGCGTCGATGCGGCGACGCGTGGTTTGAACGCTAATCCCGCTTTCCGTTCGGATGACGGCCTCAACCGCTTCTCCCAGGCTGGGCTTGACCTTCTTGGCGAGCGAGGTCACGAACGCTTGCATCCCTTCGGCCATCATAACATCGTCCGTCGGAAGCGGATCGCAACCGTCGTCCCCGGTCGAATCATGCCCGCGTAAGAGCGTCGAGATGGAAGCCCGATCTAGGTTGGTCGCTTCGTTAACGATCATGAGTTCTCTGGCGTAAGCCGCCTGCGCACCATGTTTCTCAAGGAAGGGGTCGAGCATGGATGCCATAGAAGGGAGCGTCTTGCGTGAACCGAAAAACTCGCGAATGTGGAGCTTGATGTAAGGGAGGGTCAGCCGCCTCTCCACTGCTGTCATAAATTCCGTCAGGTCGACGGGTACGTTTACGCCCTTGTATTGAACCAGCGCGCGATTGAAATCGGTTGGATAGAGCTTCACCCCGCTCGACTCGGCCGTCGTTCGGAGGTAATTCGCTCGGGAGTCCGAGAGCCATGAGGCGCCGGCATCAAAGGGCACGGAGCCTACTAATCTCGTGCTAGCGCGCCCGCCCATGCGATCCCGCGCTTCGATCAAGACCACCTTGAATCCGGCGGCCAGGAGCTTCTCGCTGGCCGCGATACCCGAGGCCCCAGCGCCGATCACGGCCACGGTCGAATGAGGCTGGATCCTGTCATGCATGGGAGATTTCATTTCCTTGCCCCATATATACATACGGCTTCCGGATGCGTAGGAATAATATAACGGATCAGTGCTGACTTTCTAACCGGTTCATTGGGCAGGTTGCGCCTCTTTCCGTTCTGGGGTGCTTCCTGGGGGCGGCACTCGTGGTCAGTGATGGAGCGGACGATGTTCAAGATACTCTTAAACTCCTTTGATTTCTTAGCACTCAAAACTCTCCTTTAGATAATCGCTACGTCTGTCCCATTGGCGCTGACGGCGTACACTCACGAGGGACGGTATCATTTACCACCAAGACACAAGTGAACCGGTGAACCGGTGAACGGAATTGTTGAAAAATTCTATAACGACGATCAATTAGAGTTTAGAGTAACCTTCAAAGATGGGGAAAAAGACGGTCTCTTTGAGGGTTTCCACGAGAACGGTCACCCCTCTGTAAGAGGAATCTTCACGGAGTCGGTGGTGTTGACCTGTCGCTGGATCTATGTGCCGGGCGAAGAGATAAAGCCCTACGACTGCGATTGGAATAGAGAAGACTTATAAGGCATCGATTACGCCAGAACATTTTCTCCCTCGTCGCCCCAAGAATTGAAAATGTAATAACATAACAACGGAGGCATCATGCTGATTTTCGTTACCGCAATCTCGGTTGCGCTCATCGTCTCATTTCTTTGTTCGATTTTTGAGTCCGTTCTCCTTTCCCTGACGCGACCTCAGATCGAGATCATGATATCGAACCGCAACCCCGCGGGAAGCCTGTTCTCGGGTTTCAAGGAAAACATGGATGTACCCATTGCGGCGATCCTTATCCTGAACACTGCCGCGCATACGGTCGGTACAGCAGTCGCGGGCGCCAGGTATTCCGACGTGTTCGACTCCGACACGCTCTGGATTTTTTCGGTCGTTTTTACAATGGCTGTACTGCTCTTTACCGAAATTATTCCCAAGACACTGGGCCTTGCACATTCCCGAACCCTAGCCACGCCCGTTGCGTACGGCGTCAAATTCCTGACCGTCGTGCTGAGACCAATATTGTGGGTGAGTGAACGCATCTCCCGAGCGTTTCGAGGTGCCAGCGACATCCCAGTCACCTCCATGGATGAGATCAGGCTGATGGCTATTCTGGGTAGGAGTGAGGGTGTGGTTGGTGGCCAGGCCGCTGACATGATCGTCGGTGTGACACAGTTGCGACACATGAGAGCGCACGACGTCATGCTGCCGCGCGAGGAAATCAAGTTTCTGTCTGCGGACATGGACCGTGAGACCGTCCTGGCGCTGGTCAAGGATTCGGGGCACAGTCGTTTTCCGTTTTCACCGACGGCGGACATCGACGACGTTAATGGTGTCGTGCTTGCGAAGGACCTATTGGTCTGGATGCTCGAGCACGACGGGGAGAGCATCGACTGGGATAACGTCAGAAAGGAACCCTTGGTCGTCCCCGAAAGCTCTCCCCTACCTCAGCTCCTCCACACTTATCAGGAATCACGTCGGCACCTCGCGATCGTCGTTGACGAATATGGAACCATAGACGGTTTGGCAACGATGGAGGATGTCCTCGAGGAAATTGTTGGTGACATTCGTGACGAAAGCGATTCGCTCGTCAATGACCTGCACGCACAAAAAGACGGCACGGTCGTATTGCACCCCCACGTAGACCTGCGACGATTGTGCGAGAAACTCGGGATTCCCTGGGAACCTACTGCCGAAGTCAATACTGTGGGCGGCCTGATCACCGAAAAATTGGAACGCATGCCTGTCGCCGGAGATTCTATTAACTGGAGGGGCTACCGGGTTGAGGTGTTGAGCGCAGACCGCCGATGGGTCCGCCTGATCCGGGTTCGGAAGGATGCTGACGACAGCTAGAGATGTCGGGCGTCATACGCCCAGTGCAACAGCACTTGCCGCTGCTCCAGACGACCTACAAAGACGGAAAAGAAGACGGTCTCTGGGAGGAGTTCGACAAAGATGGTCAATTAAGGGGAAGAGAAAACTGGATAGACGGAAAAATAGAGGGTCTCAGTGAGTTCTACCGAAACGGTGAGGAGGACGAGTGCCGCGCGGGGGATCGCTTGCATATTGTACGCCGTCAGCGCCTATGGGACAGATATAGACATCACTTGTGGGATATTTCAGTAGCGGAATTGTACGGTAGAAGACACTTTTAAAATGTCCCCTGTGTGACAGATACACATGGGTCTTAAAACCATCCTTTCACCGCATCTTCCAGCTCTGGCCTACACCTGACCAGCTGGGCATTATAGATCTCCGTCTGCCCTTTCACCTTAGCCGCAATATTCAATAACTGTGGCTTTTTGTTAAAGCTGCCACGTGAGTAGCCCCCCCAACCTTCATGATATGCAAGATACTGACGAAACGGGTCCGATTTGGAAATACCAAGTCTTCGGTGGCTTTTGTTGGTATACCAGCCAATGAAATTGATCGCATCACGAAAATCATCTCGGTCGTGACCACGGTTTCCCGTCGCCTTTTTATAGTCGTTCCACGCCGGATCTTGAGCCTGCGCATAACCATAAGCCGACGACCTTCGCGGTAAAGGAATAAATAAAAATCTAGGTCTGTCCGGTCTTACATCAGCTCTAAAACTAGATTCTTGCTTCATGATCGCCATCATTACCGTGATTGGCGTGCCCCAGCGGTTATGGGCTGCACGAGCATCTTCATACCAATCCGTTTCACCCCAAAATATTTTACAAATATCATCTATCTTTGTGGGCTGGTAGGTTGAGCAACTGCTTAGCATCAAGGCAACAAACGAAAGTATCAAAGGAGATTTAGACGTCATTCAAGGTTACCTATCCATTAACCGTTATTAGGCCAAACACTAAAAAAATCGTTCGCAGCTAAAGGCCTGACATGTCTGTCTCGGTTGGCCGGCGTGCCAACATACAGGAAGCCTATGATTTCTTCACTTTCGACAAGACCCAGCCCCAGCTTAATAACCTGTGAAGCTGCATAAGCACCTGTACGCCAAACTGAGCCAAATCCATGGGCATAAGCTGCCAACCCAATGTGGGTATCGCGCACCGCAGACTGTCCCTGGAGCTAATCAATGATCTAGGACCGGATCGCTCATATGCGTTTGGTGCGTATTTCCGAAATGGCAAACGGGTAGGGCTTTTAAGAAAACACTAACTATCCCTCTTTGGTATGTTCAATGCTCGGTAATCCCTGATCAGTTGCCCAATAGACGAGAGACTCATATACCATGAATGGTTTATCTTGCCCTTCAACCTCGACAGCTACTTCCCACTTGATGACGAACTCTCTTGGCGACTTAGGCCGAATGTTAACTACTTTTACACGATAACGGAAACGATGCCCTACACGCAAAGGTGACATCACTCGCACCCGATCATAGCCATAGTTGAGTACATAGCTGTTGCCATCAGTTTCTATATCAAGAGGGATATCCGAGTTTATGATTATCGCTGCCCCAAGTGACAAAACGTGTGCAGCCTGCACAATAGTGCCGCCCCATGGCGTCTTGGCGGCCCACTCAGGGTCATTGTGCATAGGATCTTCGTCATCGGTTAGTTTCGCAAATGTGTCAGTTTCTTCTTGTGAAATGACAAGCCATTTAGACACGAATACCTCCTGACCGAGTCGCTCCTGAAGGAATTGAATACCTTCTGGCTTATGTGACATCATCTTTCATCAAATAGAGGGCTAGAAATAAGCTAGTTAGACTTTTAGATTTGGAATTATTCAAGTGGCTCTTGGACTCTTCCAAAGTGCCACCCAAAACATAACTGAAACTAAAACCATACCCGTTGAGTAACCCAGAAATACGATATGGCCGTAGTTGTAAACAAAACCTGCTGCAGCAGAAGCTATTACCGATGATAGTGCATAAACTGCAGGAATAAGAATGACAATTTTCCCATTTCTATCTTCAGCTGCGATCGACGCAAACATATAAGCGAGTATGGCTACCCAACATGCTTGGAAAAGAACCGATAATACCCAGAACACATAGTTGTTAACTATAGTAATCAAGCCCACCATAACTAAAATAAATGTCAGCCCAATGGCTATGATCATGCTATGTCGATTAATTCGGTTGTAAACGAGGATAGGCAGAAAAGCGCCCAAGGTAGCAACACCAACGGACGTTGATAGTATCGTGGCAATTGATTCAGTTGTGTAACCTATATGAGTGGCGATTCGTTCGTAGAATACCCAAAACCCGTTTACACCTAAATTAAAGATGAATAAAGCCGCCATCGCCATAATGGCAGGGCTTAATTTTAAATTATCAATTGCTTGATTATTATGCTGTGCCCCAATGGCAGTAGTGTGTTCCCCAGCCGCTGGGAAGTAAGCGATTAATGCAACAGAAAGCACTATTGCCATTGCAAGAAACATGAATACGCCAGTAAGACCCCAATAAGGTGATATCCAGATAGGTACAGCGTAGAGGCCAATCATCATGAATACAGACTGAAATAATTGAGAAAACCCGAAACCACGATCTGGGTTTTTGGCAGCACCCAAGCAGGCCATTGAAATACAATATAATAATGCAGTACCAACGCCGGCAATACCTAACGCTAGTAGTAAAGTTGTGAAACTAGTGGTGAATGCGGCAAGGGTAAAACCAGCAAATGCGCATGCACCACCAACTAATAACAATAATTTCCAGTTGATCCGCCTGACCCAAAAACTGAGTAACAAACTGACAATCATTTGAGCACTCATGCCAGGGACCATTAACATGCCAAGTTGCTGATTGTTAAAGCCACGATGGTCTGCAGCTGCACCAATAGCAACAGGGGCGATATTAAAATAAAGAGCGCTTAACGAGATAATTCCAGCAGCAGCTAAGATAGTTATTAGTTGATTGACGCCTACTTTCATTGTTTGATTGTTACCTCCAACATTGATCTAAATTATCCCAACTGTCTTTACGGAGATCCGTTTTTATATCCATTAGATGATGCTTAGCAACTTTTGCTGATGGGGTGTATGGAAAAGCTTTAACGTATTCAAAATAACGTGGGATTTTGAACGGCGCGAGTCGCTTTTGACAATGAATAATGATATCTGCTGGAGCTATTTTTTTAGTTGTATAGCCCTCAGACAATAGCACATAGATTTTTACCTCTTCATCGCGCTTTTTATCGGGTACGGCAATTGCCGCAACATCCTCGATACCTTGCATAGAACGAATGGCAGTCTCAACCTCTAGAGCAGAGATGTTCTCCATAGAGCGACGAATCATATCCTTAATCCGGCCGACTATCGTATAAAATCCAAGCTCATCTACAAAAAAAATATCTCCAGTTCTAAACCACCCATCAACAAAGGTCTCTTTGTTCGCTTCGGGCTTGTTGTAGTAACCTTTTATGATGCCAGCACCTTTTATCCAAAGCTCTCCACTATTGCCGGCTTCAACTTCGTTACCATTGTCATCGACAATTTTTACCTCGCGAAAAGCCGCGGGCAATCCGCAGCTATTAAGGGCTGCGTCAGAATCAATTGTATCTGGAACCATTAACCCAGCGCCGATCTCGGTCATGCCGAAAGAATCCCTGGTCACAACATTAAACCGTTTCTCAGCAAGGCGAGTCAGCTCTGCGTTGAGTGCAAAGCCAATAAATTTCTTAAGTGGTGTAGTTTTATCCCGGGGCGATGGCGTTGTTTCGAGTATAGGTATTGGAAAATAGGCCAATTCAATCTGATGATCTTCGATCCAGTCTAAAAACCGACTAACACTCATCCCTTTCGGAACATGGACAGTCATTCCTGCATACAGCCCCATGATGACCATAAATTGATCGTCTATATAGAAAAATGGAGAATCGGCTAAAACAGACTTAATTTTTTTGTATCGAAGAGCGGCGATACAGCCTACCGTCACCCAGAAATTTTGGGACTGCATACAGCCTTTTGGGAATCCTGTGGTACCCGATGTGTATTGGATGTTAAGAAGATCATCAGAATTCACTTGATAGTTATGTTTAGCGTCCTCATTTCCACGTAACATGACCGAATTCCAGTTACTATCTGAGTCTTTGTCAGTGACAATAATGATCGACTCATCGGTCATTGCTTCTGGTCTTTTACGCATAGCTTCTAGTGTTGATAGAAATTGATCTTCGATAATCAGGAACTCGGTATCAGAATCGTTGAGTACATAATCGAGTTCAACGCTTGTATATGCAGGATTGACTGGAATCATCACAGCGCCAATCAAGGCGAGCGCTAACCAGGATATTGGGAACTCAATTCTATTACTCATAATAATAGCGACATGAGTTCCTTTTTTAATCCCTTGTTGTTGAAGTCCATCGGCCAGCTTATATATTGACACACGTAAATCAGCATAAGTGATGGATCTGGCTTGTGGTTCCTGTTCAAAAAAATTAAGTGCTAATGTCGTTGGATAAAGATCAGCTGCACGATCAATTAACGCTTGAATATTTTCAGGAAAATGAAAATCTTCCTCAATTGACCTTTTCTCCTCGAAATATTCTTTTATAGCAATTTCGACCTGCATAGATTATTGCCCTTTGATGTGTTCAATGCCTGACTTTGCATCAGGTTCTTGGTGGTATAAGCGAAACTGACGATCATAAAGTTTACGTGTTAACGATATGGCTTCTTCCGACGTCATCTCCGGACATTTTTTTAGGCATTCCATCTCTGTCTGGATCGCAATCAATGGGTGCGAAGCGATCATATGAGCAATTTCTAATGCTCTATTAAAAACTTCGTCATCCGGAACCACTTCATTAATTAACTGGTATTGCAGCGCCTGGTCAGCGGTAATCTTCTCGCCGGTTAGTGCAATCCAATTTGCCGATACCCGAGGGATGTGAAGAGGTAATCGTGTTGCTCCACTAGCGCCTGCCATCGCATAAGCAATTTCAGGTAAGCCGAATCTTGCTCCGGTGCCAGCTACTCGTATATCAGTAAGCATCATTAGATAAACGAATCCCTCACCCAGGCACCAGCTATTTACAGCTGCAATAATGGGTTTATTGCGTGGCAAGGTCAGTATTTTTTTTGTGGTATCTTCTTGACCTTCTGGATAAACGTCTCCCTCATTTAGATCATCTCCAGCACAGAAACATTTACCTTCGCTTCCTTTCAGGATGCCGACTTTGATCGTACTGTCATTCAGAAATTCGTCTAAATGTGAATATAGTTGATCATGCATAGCAAAAGTAAGGGCATTCACCTTGCCATTGTCGATTGTAAATATGCCAATATGCCCTTTTTTATCATAGGTAATAGTCATCGGCGTGCACCTGGTTAATCTTGATCAGAGATGGTTTGGTATGTTTTAAGCGTTATGAATTCTTTTTTTATATTCAAACAAAACGATCAGGACGATAATCAGCCAGTAAATCTGTTTCTTTTCCGTCAAGTAATTCCATGGCAACCAACTCCCCAATGATAGGGGCAAAGGTAATCCCACTGGGCATGGTTGCGAGGTATGCGCCAGGGATATTTTTTAAATGGCCCACCACCGGTGATCCACTTTGTGTTGTAGGTATCCAACCAATCGTAACGTGATCCAATTCAACAGTTTTCAACTCGGGGATAAATTGTTGTGCGTAGGCCAGAATACGTTCGGCATGCTGCTTTTTAAGTACCTCATCAGGAAATGATTCGGGCATCGAAGCCAGACGGTCTACATGAGATTCAGGGGCCCCGGGGAGGGCCCCTACAGGAGCCCCGTCTTCTGTAGTATTTGTTGCACCAATTACCACTGTCCCATCATTTTGTTGGTGGATATGAAAGTTTGGTAGCACAAGTACCCGATCAATGATTTTTTCCATTGGTTGGGTTCTGAGAATGATTTCTGGTGTAGATGCTTTAAGAACGTCGATCTTAAGGACTTCATCGGTATCAACACCACAAGCATAAACTACCCGGTCGGCTTCTATTTCTCCAATAGATGTTTTGACCGCAACGATTTTTCCCCCTTTAATTTTTACATTTTTATAGGCTGCCGGATAAAGAACCTGACCTCCTAGATCGCTGGTAGTTTTGAGGAATTTGTTGACAACCTCAATGGCGTCAACAGCACCATCTGAATTTGAATAAGCAATACTCGCGTCTTTGTCAAACTTCACGTTAGGTTCAAGCTCATGTGCTTGAGCCCCGCTAATCATATGAATGGGTACACCATAGCGTTGTTGAACCTCTATCTCTTTAGCAAGGAGTTTTTGACTCTCTTTTGATGCATGCCATTCGAAAGAACCACCCCAACGAATATCAATACCAATTTCATTTTCAAGTTTGTGGTAAGCGAGTAAACCGAGGCCCAATAAATGATGAAAGCTGTATGGTTTCGTTGGATAAGAGGCATGGAGCCAGGAAAAAGATCTGCCACTCGCATGGGCTGCCGGTCGGTCGCGTTCAATAACGGTGACCGCAGCGCCCATTTTTGTTAAATGATAAGCAATTGCAGAGCCAACAATTCCAGCACCAATGATCACAATTTTGTCTTCTTTGCTTATATTCCCTAAACCTTGGTTTGGGGAAATTGCCAGCAACGCTAAAAGTTTTGAAAAATTTCGTCTATCCATTGTTTATAGGCTCCCCCTTCCACATAAATTCTGTTGATAGGAATTCTCCCATCTCTATTTCTCCTTCTAAGGTACTTCCAGACACTACTATACCTTTGAATCAACTCGGAAGAATATGTGATGAGAACAACACGCACACTGCCGCGGTTAATTTCGTGCAAAGACTGCGGTCACTCGGTTAGCAAGAGTGCTGAAGTGTGCCCAAACTGTGGGAAACGCCTGAAAAGGCGTTGGTATGAAGTAGGCCCCTTCACAACCGCCGTCGTCCTCGGCCCACCCATTTTGATACTCGCGGTAATGTTCTTGAGTATGTGCTCCGAAGGGTGATCCAAGCACCTGCTCCTGGCTGAGGCTGTGTGAAAACTCATCAACAGTCCATACCCAAGAGTCGCCCAACCTAGATGCAAGTATGCAAGACGATATAGCTCTAAAGAGCTTTCAAAGTCTTTTAAAGTGCGATGTGGTTTACACCCATTTTTGGGAAATTATCAACAAGCAGGTGATATATAGGGGCACACCCCCCATGGCGACCTGCCCCCCGCTAGCTAGATGTCTTCACTTTTCCTGCAGTAAGAGCTGACTTGTGGACAGAATGAGACGTATAATCGCCGCCCAGATAAATTGTGAAGTAGCGTTCAATAGACGGTTATCGGGGAGAAGTAGGGGGTAATTGCGATACATTTGCGATACAGATCATAGCTTAGAGATAAGCTATCAGCCTGAAACCCTTGCTATCAAATACACGGAGAGGTGGCTGAGTGGTCGAAAGCGCTCCCCTGCTAAGGGAGTAAGGGTTAA
>Ga0315339_1003358_pt1 | contig 11316 bp, 6 predicted proteins | sample ASW17metaG_FD_204514 | JGI IMG/M metagenome (GOLD analysis project Ga0315339, IMG submission 204514) | Ammonia-oxidizing marine archaeal communities from Pacific Ocean, United States - ASW #17 | ecosystem: Environmental > Aquatic > Marine > Oceanic | place: USA: California | collected 2016-12-05
GTGCTGTTCGTGATCAATATCCAGATCTATTTCCTGTCACCCCCCTTTGGTCCGGCGTGTTTCTGGCTAAAGTCTGTGGCACCGAAGGATGTGACGCTTCAGGAAATCTTTCTTGCAGTTCTGCCGTTTATCGCGTTGCAAATCGTCGGCTTGATATTGGTAATGCTGTTTCCACAAATCGCGCTTTGGCTGCCCGAAGCCCTAAACTAAAGAGGTCGATATGATTGGACGTGACAGTCAGGAAGACAGAAACGCCTATGGTGCCTGGCCGTGGGTCGGGGGGCTGGTCTTTGCCGCCGTATTGATCGGGGTACTCTTCAAATTCGCGGCGTCAATCTCATGAGCAAAAAGTACGAAGACCTCCGTTCCGCCCGCTGGTTTGCTCCGGATGACCTGCGATCAATGGGGCATCGCAGCCGCGCCATGCAGATGGGGCTGGACCCCGAAGATTGGGAGGGTAAGCCGGTTATCGCGATCATCAACACGTGGTCCGATTTGTCGCCTTGTCATCACCATCTGCGGGACCGGGCCGAATACGTCAAACGCGGCATCCTTCAGGCTGGCGGCATGCCGGCCGAACTGCCGGTGCATGACTTTTCCGAGCAATTCCTGAAACCGACATCGATGCTTTACCGCAATATGGGAGCGATGGAGGTCGAGGAAACCTTGCGCAGCCACCCGGTCGACGGTGTCGTTCTGATGGGCGGCTGCGATAAATCCACGCCCGCGCTGGTGATGGGTGCGGTGTCGATGGGCATTCCGTTCATCTACATGCCCGCCGGGGCCATGCTGCGCGGCAACTATGCGGGCCAAAAGCTTGGTTCTGGCACTGACGTCTGGAAATACTGGGACGAACGCCGTGCTGGCACGATTGGCAAGGAACAATGGGACGGTGTGCAGGGTGGCATCGCCCGCAGTTATGGCACCTGCATGACGATGGGCACTGCCAGCACGATGATGTCAATCGCCGAGGGCTTCGGCCTGACGCTGCCGGGCGCATCATCTATTCCCGCGCCTGACGCCGGGCATAAACGCATGGCCACCGCCTGCGGGCGTCGCGCAGTTGAGATGGTCTGGGAAGACCTGACGCCGGACAAGATCATCACCCGCGAAGCCACGCGCAACGCCACCATCGTGGCGATGGCCACCGGTTGTTCGACCAACGCCATTATCCATTTAATCGCCATGGCACGTCGCGCTGGCATCGACTGGGGCCTTGATGACCTTGACCAGATCGGTCACGAGATTCCGGTGCTCGCCAATATCCGCCCGTCAGGCAAAGAATACCTGATGGAGGATTTCTTTTATGCCGGGGGTCTGCCCGCGCTGATGAAGGAACTTGGCGATAAGCTTGACCTGTCCGTCACGACCGTCACCGGCAAGTCGCTGGGCGAGGGGATAGAAGCCGCGGTAAACTACAATGACGATGTGATCCGCCCGCTGTCGAACCCGGTCTACCACGAAGGGTCGCTGGCCGTGCTGCGCGGCAACCTTGCCCCCGATGGTGCGGTGATCAAACCCGCCGCGATGGACCCCAAGTTTCAGGTGCATTCCGGCCCCGCCATTGTGGCCGATTGCTATGCCGATCTGAAAAAGATCATCAACGCCCCTGATTATCCGATGACTCCCGACCACGTGTTGGTCTTGCGCAACGCCGGGCCACAGGGCGGGCCGGGCATGCCGGAATGGGGTATGATCCCGATGCCGCAGGCGTTGTTGAAAGACGGACACCGTGACATGGTTCGCCTGTCTGATGCGCGCATGTCTGGAACTTCCTATGGGGCCTGTGTGTTGCATGTCGCACCAGAAGCATTCGTCGGTGGCCCGCTGGCCCTAATAAAAACCGGCGATATCATCGAGATGGATATCCCCAACCGGTCGATCTCTGTAAAGATTTCGGATGCGGAAATGGCCGCCCGTCGCGCCGCTTGGGTTGCGCCTGCGCCACGCTATGAACGCGGCTATGGCCAGATGTTCAGCAAACATATCGAGCAAGCCGACAAGGGCTGCGATTTTGACTTTTTGCGCACCGACTTTGGCGCGCCCGTAGAAGAGCCAGAGATCAACTAAATGACACGCCTTTCAACTGCCCTTACCGGGATATCCGGCATTTTGGTCACGCCGTTTAACGCCGCTGGCGACATCGCGCCTGACCTGCAAAAACCGGTGGTCGACCGGGCAATTGCTGCTGGGGTGCATATCCTTGTCGCCAACGGCAACACCGGTGAGTTCTATGGCCTGACCACGGATGAATCGATTGCGATGGTGCAAGCCGCGTCCAAACACACCGGCGGGCGCGTGCCGCTGGTCGCTGGCGTCGGGCGTGGTATTAGGGACGCTTGCCGACTGGCTGCGGCGTCGGCCAAAGCCGGGGCCGATGCGCTGATGATCCACCAGCCGCCAGACCCGTTTGTCGCCCCGCAGGGAGTGGTGGACTATCTGCATGCGGTGTCTGAGGCCGGGCAGGGCTTGCCGCTGGTCCTGTATTTGCGCAATGACGCCATCGGCACCGACGCCATTGTCAAACTGTGCGAAGTCCCCGGCGTCGTCGGCGTTAAATGGGCCAGCCCGAACCCGATGAAACTAAAGGCCGCGATGGCCGCCGCACCCGATCATATCATCTGGGTTGGTGGCTTGGCCGAGGTCTGGGCCCCGACCTTTTATGCCGTCGGCGCGCGTGGTTTCACCTCTGGGCTTATAAACGTCTGGCCCGCCCGTTCGGTTGCCATTTCCACCGCACTAGAGGCCGGAGATTACGCGAAAGCCCGTGACTTGATCGCCGAAATGCAGGTGTTTGAGGATATCCGCGCCGAGGACCAAGGCGGCGCAAATGTGCCCGGTGTCAAAGCCGCGCTGCAATTGATGCGCGAGGATTGCGGCATCGCCCGCCCGCCCGCAGCCTGGCCCCTGAATGCGGATCAACAGAGCCGCCTGAAACGCTTTATGCAAGACAACAATCTGATCTGAAGGTGATCTATGAACCCTGATACCATCGAAAAACTGCGCCACGTGTCGGTCGCAACCCTTGCCACCGCGCTGTACAAACGTGGCTTGCGTAATCAAGTTATTCAGGATGTGCGGCCCATCTCGCAAAAGGGTAAAAACATGGTCGGCCCGGCCTTTACCCTGCGCTATATGCCCGCCCGCGAAGACCGCAATACGCTGGCCGAATTTCGCAATCCGAAACACCCACAACGCCACGCGGTCGAAACCTGCCCGCCGGGTCATGTGATGGTGATGGACAGCCGCAAAGACGCCCGCGCCGCCAGTGCCGGTGACATCCTGATCACCCGCCTAATGGTGCGTGGTGCCGCTGGTGTCGTCACCGACGGCGGCTTTCGTGACGCGATGCGCATCGCAGAGCTTGATATGCCCGCCTATCACAGCCGCCCCGCCAGTCCGACCAACCTTACCATCAATGAGGCGATAGAGATCAACGGCCCCATCGGCTGTGGCGACGCGCCGGTGTTTCCGGGTGATATCGTTGTCGGTGATGACGACAGCATCATCATCGTGCCCGCCCATTTGGCCGATGAGGTCGCCGCCGAGGCCACTGAAATGTCCGCTTATGAGGATTTCGTCGCCGAACGTGTGCGCGCGGGCCAATCGATAATCGGGCTATACCCCGCCACGGACCAGGCGAACCTGACAGAATTCGCCACTTGGCGCGCGAAGAACGGTCGCTAAAGGCAGATGACCCAAACGGCAACACTCCCGAACCCGACCATCCGGCTGGACCCAGCAGACAATGTCGTTGTGGCACGGGTAGAGATTGCTGCGGGGACCACAATCATCGGCGAGGGCGTCACGGCGGCCCAAGAAATTCCCCTGGGCCACAAGATCGCAACACAAGCGATCCGTAAGGGTGACCCGGTTCTAAAATACAACACGATCATAGGTTTCGCGAGCGAGGACATAACGCCGGGTACATGGCTGCATAGCCACAACGTACTGATGGACGAGTTTCAAAAAGACTATCGCTACGGTCAGGACTATGTGGCTGCAAATGTGCTGCCACAAGCCGAGCGCGCGGAGTTTATGGGTTATCACCGCCCCGACGGGCGTGTCGGCACGCGCAATATCATCGGCATTTTCGTCACCGTGAATTGCTCTGCCACAGTTGCCCGCAAGATCAGCCAATATTTTGATGAGGAACGGCTGGAAGACTACCCCAACGTCGACGGCGTCGTTGCGTTTATCCATCAGCAAGGCTGCGGGATGGAACAAACAGGCGAGCCGATGAACCTGCTGCGCCGCACGCTGTCGGGCTATATCCGCCACCCCAATACCGCCGGTGCGCTGGTTTGTTCCTTGGGGTGCGAGCGGAATAACCTGCCCACCTTTATGGAATCCGAACACCTTGCGACCGGTAAGATGATGCGCACCCTGACCATGCAGGCAATTGGCGGCACAGCGGCGGCGGTGGCAGAGGGCAAGGCCATCATCCGCGAAATGCTGGAAGAGGCGAATAAGATCACGCGTAAACCCGCAAGCGCCGAACATCTGATGGTTGGCCTGCAATGCGGTGGGTCTGACGGGTTTTCCGGGCTTTCCGCCAACCCGGCGCTGGGCAAGGCCGTTGACCTGCTGGTGCAGAACGGCGGCACCGCGATCCTGTCGGAAACCTCTGAACTTTATGGCGTCGAACACACCCTGACGGCCCGCGCCAAGACGCCAGAGGTTGGCAAAGCCTTTGTTGATCGCATCGGTTGGTGGCTGGACTATAGCAAAGGCCGTGACACGCAGATCAATGGTCGCGTCAGCCCCGGCAATAACGCCGGCGGGCTGGCCAATGTGATCGAAAAGTCGCTAGGCGGGGCCAAAAAGGGTGGCTCTACCGGCATTAACGCGGTCTATGAATACGCCCAGCCAGTGACGGAAAAGGGCCTCGTGATCATGGACACGCCGGGCTACGACCCGGTATCTGCCACGGGGCAGATTGCGGGTGGGGCGACGCTGATCTGTTTCACAACCGGGCGCGGGTCATGCTTTGGCAGTTATCCTGCCCCAACGATCAAACTGGCCAGCAACACGCCGATGTTCACCCGCATGCGCGATGATATGGACATCAACTGTGGTCAAGTGATCGACGGCACCAAATCGCTGGACGAAATGGGGCAGGATATCTTTGCCACAATCCTGAAAATCGCCAGCGGCCTGGCGTCAAAGTCAGAGACTTTGGGTGTCGGCGAAGACGAATTCGCCCCTTGGCAAATCGGCATCTTATCTTAACCCGCCGATCAAAAACGACCTATATAAAGGAACGCTGAAATGGATGGAACAACGGGGCCTTTCGCGCCGCATGGCAAACACCTGATCGCTGGCGAATGGCTGGCGGGTGACACCACATTTACATCAGAGCCCGCCCATGGCCCGGCCCATGATTTCAGCGTCGGCACCCCCGATTTGGTGAATCAGGCGGTGCAGGCGGCCGAAAACGCGTTTTGGTCCTACGGCTATTCCAGCCGCGAGGATCGCGCGGCGTTTCTGAACGCCATTGCCGATGAGATTGAGGCACGCGCAGAGGCGATTACCCTGATCGGCACGCAGGAATCCGGCCTGCCAGATGCCCGTTTGCAGGGCGAGCGTGGGCGCACCACCGGCCAACTTCGCCTGTTTGTCAGCCACATCCTTGCTGGTGATTACCTTGATCGGCGGCATGATGTGGCCCTTCCAGATCGCGCCCCGTTACCGCGCCCTGACATGAAAATGGTGCAGCGTCCGATTGGCCCTGTGGCGGTCTTTGGCGCGTCGAATTTTCCGTTGGCGTTCTCGACTGCCGGTGGTGACACGGCCAGCGCGCTGGCGGCGGGATGCCCGGTGGTTGTCAAAGGCCATTCGGCCCATCCCGGTACATCGGAAATCATCGCAGAGGCTATTCACGCCGCCATCCAGACATGTGGCGTGCATCCCGGTGTGTTCTCGCTGATTCAGGGCGGAAAGCGCGACGTCGGCACCTCGCTTGTTACCCATCCGCTGATCAACGCGGTTGGCTTTACCGGCTCGCTTGGCGGCGGTCGCGCGTTGTTTGATCTATGCGTCAATCGCCCGGTGCCAATCCCGTTCTTTGGCGAACTTGGGTCCGTGAACCCGATGTTTATCCTGCCCGACGCGATGGGCGCACGTGGCGAGGCTATAGCGCAGGGCTGGGCCGGGTCGTTGACCATGGGCGCGGGGCAGTTCTGTACCAATCCGGGCATTGCCGTGGTGATCGACGGGCCAAGCGCGGATGGCTTTATCGCGGCGGCCACTGCGGCGTTGCAGCCGATGGGCAAGCAGACCATGCTGACCGACGGTATCGCCGCAGCTTACCGTGCCGGAAAAGACCGCGTGGCGGGTACGAACGGCGTGCAAGAACTGGTGACCTCAATGTGTGACCAGCGCGACGCGACGCCGTATCTATACGCCACAACCGGCGAAGATTGGCTAAAGAATGAGGACTTGGGCGAAGAGGTTTTTGGCCCACTGGGTCTGATCGTGAAGGTCAAAGATGCCGACGAAATGTTGTCCATCGCGCGCAGCCTGCAAGGCCAGCTGACTTGCACCCTGCACATGGATGCGGGCGACACAGCGCTGGGCCAAGCCTTGATGCCGGTGCTGGAACGCAAGGCGGGCCGCGTATTGGCCAACGGTTTTCCAACCGGGGTCGAGGTGGCCGATGCGATGGTGCACGGCGGCCCCTACCCGGCGTCGACAAACTTTGGCCACACCTCTGTCGGAACACTGGCCATCAGGCGTTTCCTGCGACCTGTGTGCTACCAGAATATGCCGGACGCATTGCTGCCAGACGGCTTTAGCTAACGTCAAACCTGCGGCCAGCGGGAATGCAACCGCTGGCCTAGGTGTCTCATATTTATCAATAAATTCGAAAATTTCCCCGGCGTGTCACATGTGATGTTTTGCAGAACGGCGGCACCATGCAATTCTCTGCCGTAAATGGGGATGTCGAACACGTCTTTTTTGGTCTGAGGGCAGCGGTTTGCTGTCCTTTGTTTATGTTTTGGCGCTAAGAAATCTCAAAAAATCGATCGACCGAAGGGGCCATTTATGTCGTTCATTCAAAAAGCTGGCGCGCTACTTGCAAGTTTTGCCTTTGTAGTCGCCTCTTTGACGGGATCATCGGTTTCGGCCCAGGGAACCCAACCTCCGGGATTTTCAATCGCCTTTTCGCCCTCCACCATTGCCGCCGGGTCCACCTCGGCGATGACGTTCACGATAGACAACACTGTCGCGGATAACGCGCAAATCACAACGATGGACTTTAGCACGGCGTTGCCAGCCAACTTGTTCGTCGCAGCGATCCCCAACACCTCGACGACATGCACCAGCAGAACGGCAGGGTCTGCTACGATTACGGCGGCTGGTGGCGGAACGACTATCGCTTTGTCTGACGCTATTTTGGCCCCGAATGCGGTTTGTTCGGTAGTGGTTGAGGTGACATCGTCCACGCCAGGCACCATAACTGTGCCAGCGGAGACATTGAATACCTCGTCGGGCAGCAGCAATTCCTCACCCGTCGATCTGATCGTCAGTGGTGGCCTGCCAACCTTCTCCAAGTCATTTTCGCCATCGACTGTGTTCCCAAGCGAAGTGTCGACCCTGACCTATACGATCGACAACACGGCAAATGCATCGGTGATCGGCAACCTAGATTTTACCGATACATTGCCAGCCGGGATTAGGGTGGCAGCAACGCCCGACGCCAGCAGCGACTGTGTTGCCGCCTCTGGACCAAATACAACCGTCACAGCGACCGCAGGGTCCGGTTCAATTGTGCTGGACGCCAATGGAAGCACGTTTTTCGCCGGGTTTGAGGTGCTCGCAGCCGGGGCCACCTGTACTGTTACCGTGGATGTCGAGGGCATCACCATTGGGGACAATGTCTCGACATCAGGGCCGCTGTTTGTGGATTTCACGTCGACAAGCACGGCCAGTGCCACGCTGACGGTGGCTGACCCCGGCGAGGTTCTGGTGACCAAAGCCGTCTCGGTTACCCCGGTGAATGCAGGGTCCGTCACCGAACTGACCTATACGATTCAGAACCTTAGCCGGACTTTGGCTGTCTCTGATCTTGCGTTTCAGGATAGTCTGGTGCCCGATGCCGGGGTGCTGGCAACCTTTGGAAATGCCACGACCAATACATGTTCCGCAACGGCCACAGGGTCTGGCAGCTTGGCGGATGTCAGTGGCGGTAGCCTTGGCACAGAAGCCACCTGTATCATCACATTCCCGATCACTGCTGGCGCAGGCTCTGCTGGTGGGGTTGTTACGACAACAAGCGGCACTGGCCTGACGTTTACCAAGGATGGGTCGGGCGACACTGCGACGATCCCAACGACGCAATTCACGGTTACGCCAGCCACAGAAACGGCGCCCACGGTGGGTTTGGCCTTTTCGCCCGACTTCGGAAGCCCGGGTGATGATGTGTCGCTGATCTTTACGATCACAAATACCAGCACAAATCCCATCAGCGACCTGGCCCTGTCGACAGAATTATTGACCATTTTCCCAACGTCACCTTCTGCCCCGTCATCGACGTGTGGCGCGACGCCATCGTTTACGCCGCTGTTCAACCCGCCACCACCTAGCAGCGTCAGCCCAGCAAATGTCTCTATGTCGGGTGGCAGCCTGGCTGCGTCCGGCAGCGCGGGTGACAGTTGTACAGTGACGGTGCCGCTTACCATTTCAAGCACGGCGGCTGCCAACGTCTATTCCCAGCCTTCGGGCAACGTTACGGCCACCGTTGGCGGCGCTGCGAAAACGGCTGCCGAGGTGTCAGCGGGCATCACTGTTGGCGGTGGCGCAGGTGGCTTTGCCAACCTGAGATTTGCGAAAGAATTTGTGCCGAGTAGCATTGCCAGCGGCGATGCGATGGTTTTGCGTTACTTCCTGGAAAGTGACGCGGGGTCTACCGCCGAAGCGACAGCCGTTGCCTTCACCGATGATCTGACCGCCTTTACCGGTGGCGTGACTGGCGCGACGGCATCCGGCTTGCCGATCACGGGCGTTTGTGGCGAAGGAACGATCTCGGGAACCGCGGGAGACACGGAGATCAACTTGACAGGGGTGACCTTGTCGATCGGCGAAATCTGTACGTTCGATGTAAACATCACCGGAGCAACCACAACAACCACCGGCGATAAGGTCAGCACATCAGAGCCGTTGACGGCTACGGCTGGCGGTGCGTCGATCAGCAAGCCGGGTGCAGAGGCGACGTTGACCATGGGTGTTGACGGCAGCACGCCACCCACAATGACCAAATCCTTCTCTCCCAGCCCTGCGCTGCCGGGGCAGACGGCAGAATTGACCTATACATTTACCAACCCGAACACCGCGACGGGTGCTGATTTCGTATTCTTCCAGGACGCGATCGATTCTGAATTGTCCGGTCTTGTCACTGTCGGCGCGCCAACAACCAACGATTGTTCGCTGCCAATGGCTGGAACCGCTTCCACCATCCAGATAACCAGCGGAACGATACCGCCCGGGCCAGGCATCTGCACGCTGGTCTTTGATGTCGATGTTCCGGGTTCTGCAACCACTGGTGACTACACTTCGGCCCCCAATTCCTTTTTCACATCGCTGGGTACCAGCACGCCAACCAACGGTACTCTTAGCGTAAATGCTGAACCGATCTTAATGACCATGGCGTTCGTCAATAGCCCTGTACAGCCCGGTAACACTGCGGAATTCGACCTTGTCTTTGAAAATTTCAATAGTGCCGCCGCCAGTGCCATTGGCCTGACAATTGATCTGGATAGTGTTCTGCCCGGTGCTTTGTTGTCTAGCGCTGCCGTTGGGTCAGAACCTCTTTGTACCGCATCAAGCGCGGGAACTGGGACAGGCGTGATTACGATTAGTGGCCTGGCTGTTGCCGGCAGTGGCACTTGTGGTATTCGATATCTCATTACAGTGCCCTCGGGTGCCACCGATAATAGCTACACGTTCGCGACCTCGGCCTTTACCGGCACGATGAACAGCGTCAGCATAAATGGCGATGCTGCGTCAGATTCCCTTGTCGTTTCGTCCTTGGTTCTGCCGACCTTCGCCAAAGCATTCTCGCCCACGTCGGGTGTGCCTGATGCGGCGACCACGCTGACCTATACAATCGCAAATACCGCAACTGGCGCGGGTGACATCTCTGGCCTGACCTTCTCTGAGGATCTGTCAGGTCTGACCATCGGATCCCTGCCAAGCGCACCTTGCGGGTCCGGGTCCGCGCTGACGGCTGTTGGCAGCAGCCTGACATTGACCGGCGGCAACCTGATCGGCGGCGAAAGTTGTATAATCCCTGTGCCGCTGACCGTGCCTACGGCGGCCCCGGTCGCGACCATTACGTTGCCAGTGACCGCAGTGACTGACAGTGGCTCCAATCGTGCCACGTCCGGCACCGCAGCCTTCACCGTTCTGCCACCTGCGGCGGACCTCTCGGTCACCGTTTCCGATTCTGCCGATCCGGTGGTCTCCGGTGCCTCGCTGACCTACACCGTCCAGGTATCCAACGCCGGGCCAAACGATGCCGCCAGCGTTGTCAGCACCTTCACCGCGCCCGCGAACTTTACGGTGACCAGCACGAGCGGCTGCGCCGAAGATCCATCCGGCACGCCGACCTGTACGCTGGGAACGATCACCAACGGCGGCAACGCCAGCTACACGGTCACCGGCACGGTCGGCGGCAATGACGTCGCCATGAGCGCGCAGGCCGTTGTCAGCAGTGCAACGGGCGATCCTGTTTCCGGCAACAACACCGGCACGCAGACAACAACCTATACGCCACGGTCCACGCTCTCGGTTTCCAAGGTTGTAAACCGGACCACCGCAGTCGCGGGTGAAAGCATTGTTTATACGATCACAGCCGGTAACTCTGGCCCGAACACCGATCCGGCCGCTAGTGTCGCTGACACTTTCTCCTCGGACCTAAGCTGTGGCTACACATCGGTGGCCTCCGGCGGAGCGTCTGGCAATACGGCGGCCGGTGCGGGCAATTTGTCTGAAACCCTTAGTCTGCCTGTTGGTGGCCTGGTCACCTATACCGCGACCTGCCAGATCGGCGTTTCCTTCACCGGGAACGTCAATAACACAGCCTCGATAACGCCGTCGATCACCGACACTGCGGGACCAACCGCCAAGACATCGTCCGCGCCTGCGGTCACGGTGTCGGCCCCCGCATTGTTGACCATTGCCAAGGCCTTCAACCTTGCGACGATCAATCAGGGCCAAACCTCGACCCTGACCTATACCCTTGGCAATACCAACTCTTACAATGTGACCAGCGTTGCCTTTAGCGATACGTTCCCAGCAGGCCTTGAAATCGCG
>Ga0315339_1003360_pt1 | contig 11312 bp, 13 predicted proteins | sample ASW17metaG_FD_204514 | JGI IMG/M metagenome (GOLD analysis project Ga0315339, IMG submission 204514) | Ammonia-oxidizing marine archaeal communities from Pacific Ocean, United States - ASW #17 | ecosystem: Environmental > Aquatic > Marine > Oceanic | place: USA: California | collected 2016-12-05
TTGAGATTATTTCCGGCGCCGAAGCCTTATAGGGGCGCGACAGGAAGAAGCGAGGACGGATAATGGCTGAAGCAACCAATAATGTCGGCAAGATAACCCAGATCATGGGAGCAGTCGTTGATGTGCAATTCGAGGACGAATTGCCTGAAATTCTGAACGCACTTCACTGTGAACGGGATGACGGCTTGCTGGTGCTTGAGGTTGCCCAGCATCTCGGTGAATCGACCGTGCGCACCATCGCCATGGATGCGACCGAAGGTCTCACCCGCGGTCACAGGGTGACGGATACGGGTAACCCGATAATGGTTCCTGTCGGCCCGGAAACGCTGGGCAGGATCATGAACGTGATAGGTGAACCGGTGGACGAACGCGGGCCCGTTGTTACGGCGCAGAAGCTGCCCATTCATCGTTCCGCGCCCCCCTTCGTCGATCAATCGACAGAAACCGAAGTGCTGGTGACCGGTATCAAGGTGGTCGATCTACTCGCACCCTACTCCAGGGGCGGCAAGGTTGGCCTGTTTGGCGGCGCCGGTGTCGGCAAGACCGTGCTGATCATGGAGTTGATCAACAATATCGCGAAAGCCCATGGCGGCTATTCCGTGTTCGCCGGCGTCGGGGAACGCACCCGCGAGGGCAACGATCTCTATCACGAGATGATCGAATCCGGCGTTATCAATCTCGAAGGAGAATCGAAGGCCGCACTGGTTTATGGCCAGATGAACGAACCGCCCGGCGCCCGCGCCCGCGTCGGGTTGACTGGTCTTACGCTGGCAGAATATTTCCGCGATGCGGAAGGCCAGGATGTGCTGCTTTTTGTCGATAACATCTTCCGTTTCACCCAGGCTGGTTCGGAGGTGTCCGCCCTGCTGGGCCGCATTCCGTCGGCGGTGGGGTATCAGCCGACGCTGGCCACCGATATGGGCACGCTGCAGGAACGCATTACGACAACCAATAAGGGATCGATCACGTCGGTTCAGGCAATTTATGTGCCGGCCGATGATCTGACCGACCCGGCGCCGGCAACGTCATTCGCGCATCTGGATGCGACCACCGTTCTGTCGCGCCAGATAGCCGAGCTTGGTATTTATCCGGCCGTGGATCCGCTCGATTCAACGTCGCGTATTCTTGATCCGCGCGTTCTTGGCGACGAACATTACGAGGTTGCCCGCAGCGTTCAGGAAGTGCTGCAAAAATACAAAAGCCTTCAGGACATCATCGCTATTCTCGGCATGGACGAACTGTCGGAAGACGACAAGCTGGTCGTCACCCGGGCCCGTAAGATCCAGCGGTTCCTGTCGCAGCCGTTCCATGTCGCAGAGGTCTTCACAGGGTTCCCCGGCGTGCTGGTAGGCCTTGAAGATACTATCAAGGGCTTCAAGGGCCTCGTCGCAGGTGATTACGACGATCTTCCCGAGGCGGCTTTTTACATGGTCGGTACCATCGACGACGTGATCGACAAGGGCAAGAAGATGGCGGCGGAAGCCGCTTGATCAGTTAGCTTATTCCCTGCTCTAAGAGATATGACGCATGGCCGATACCGTAGAATTTGAACTTGTGGCGCCGGAAAGGCTGCTGCTGTCGACACAGGTCAGTATGGTGGTGGTCCCCGGGGCGGAAGGCAATTTTGCCGCCCTGCCGGGGCATGCAGCCTTTATTTCCGGTATTCGGACCGGGATTATCGATGTTTATGAGAACAGCACCGACGTGATCGATCGCCGGATATTCGTATCCGGCGGGTTCGCGGAGGTGACACCTGAGCGTTGCACCGTCCTTGCCGATGAGGCCGTCGCGCTGGATGGGGCAGACCGTGACGCTGCGGACCAACGGTTGAAAGCGGCTCAGGAAGCCTTGGTCGCTGCCGATAGCGATGGTGAGCGAGACACTGCGGCGGCCGAAAGTGCAATCGCCGAAGCGCTGCTTGCCGCCATCGATTCTATCCACTAGAGCATTATCTAGCCGAAAGCCCTGCGTCAGGCGGACAGGCGAGATTTGGTTCCGCCCTGAATGGCCGCGGCATCGGTGACACGATATCAAACAAATTATGAGGGCGATTATGTCAATGGTTGGTTAAAAATCAGTTTGAGTTTTTCGGGGGCAATTTTGGCGCTGGTTGTGCCAAGCGACGCCTTTGCGCAAGAGGCGCCCAAGCTGAGCGGCGGTGATACCGCGTGGATTATAGTGGCCACTGCGTTGGTCCTGTTCATGACCATGCCAGGTCTGGCTTTGTTCTATGGCGGGCTGGTGCGGGCGCGGAACGTCCTTTCTGTATTAATGCATTGCGCGGTGATCTGTTGTGTTGCCTCTATTCTGTGGCTCGCGGTGGGGTATAGCCTGGCCTTTACCGACGGTGGCGCGGCAAATGCCGTCATAGGCGGGCTGGGTAAGTCATTCCTGGCGGGTGTTGGTACCGACAGTTTGAGTGGCACAATTCCCGAGATCGTCTTTTTCATCTTTCAGATGACCTTTGCAATCATTACGCCGGCGCTGATCGTTGGCGCCTATCCTGAGCGTATTAGCTTTAAGGGTATGCTCCTGTTCAGCGCATTTTGGTTGCTGTGGTTTATGTGCCGGTGGCTGGCTTGCCGCGCTCGGTATCCTTGATTTCGCGGGCGGGCTAGTGGTTCACCTGACGGCGGGCGTATCTGCACTTGTTATCGCCATCATGCTCGGCGGCCGTCGCGGGTTTCCGCGTGAGATTGTCCCGCCGCATAATCCCGGCATGGTGATGATAGGTGCCTCCATGCTGTGGGTCGGCTGGTTCGGGTTCAACGGTGGCAGCGCGCTGGCCGCCAATGGCGGGGCTGGCATGGCCATCGCGGTTACCCATATTTCCGCGGCCACCGCGTCGCTGACCTGGATGATAATAGAATGGAAGCAGCACGGAAAACCAGCCTTGTCGGCTTTGTTACCGGCACCATCGCGGGTCTGGCGGCGATTACGCCGGCATCGGGGTTTGTCGGACCGGTCGGAGCGATGATTATCGGCGGCGTGGCCGGCATTATCTGCTATCTGATGGTTCACCTGATCAAGCGGCGCTTAAAGATCGACGATTCTCTGGATGTCTTCGCCGTCCACGGTATTGGCGGCCTGGTCGGCACTTTGCTGGTTGCGATTCTGGCTTTTCCATCATTTGGCGGTCTTGGTCTGGCCGCTGGCATGACCGCCGGCAGCCAGCTTGGCGTGCAGGCGCTTGGCTCTGTGGCCGTAGCGGCCTGGGCCGTCGTCGGCAGCGTCATTATCATCGGGATTGTCTGTGCGATAACGCCCTTGCGGGTGAGTGACGATGACGAGACCGAAGGGCTCGACGTCACAGTACATGGCGAACGGGGATATAATTTATGATTGAACTCAAGGCGCGGGTTCTTATAGCGCTTCCGGGCACAAGGAGAGACGACGATGAAGCTAATTGTAGCAATCATCAAACCGCCCAAATTGGATGAAGTGCGCGAAGGACTGTTATCGCTTGGCGTTACCGACATGACCGTTAGCGAGGTAAAGGGATTTGGCCGCCAGGGGGGCCATACGGAAATTTACCGTGGCGCCGAATATGAGATCCACTTTGTGCCAAAAATCAAGATCGAGGTTGCCGTGGCGGACGAGATCGCCGAACAGGCGATCGGCGTCATTCGCGAGGTAGCGAACACGGGCAAGATCGGTGATGGAAAGATCCTTGTCTTCGACATTGGTCAGGTTATCCGGATCAGAACCGGCGAAACTGATGCCGAGGCCCTGTAGGGAGCAATAAGCCTAATAGGTCCGTCGCGGACAGGTGCCGCAAAGTTACGATTGTTGGCGTATCTGATCACGGAGCGGCGTGAATTCCTGAACGGCTACTTCGTAAAGCGATTTTTTGAAGGGGACGATCAGATAGGGCAATGTTTCGAGCTCTACCCATTTCCATGCCCTGAATTCGGGTTTTGCGGTGTCGACGTCGATGTCCGTGTCCTGGCCAGTAAATTGAAACGCCAAAAGTTTGACCCGTTGTCCGCAATACCGGCCGGGCCAACGGACTTTGGCGATGCCGCCGGGCAGGTCGTAGGTGATCCAGCGCGCCGCCGCGGCCCGGAACGTGACGGCGGGCGTTCCAATTTCTTCTAGAAGTTCGCGATGGGCGGCGGACCGGGCGTCTTCGCCGTCGTCGATGCCACCCTGGGGGAGTTGCCAGGATGGTTCTTCAACGTCGTTGCGCTCGGCGACCAGCACCAGGCCCGCATTGTTGAACAGCGCCATTGCCACGCAAGGCCGGTAGTCATCAGCTGGAATCTGGTCCTTCGTCACGATCAGTTTCGCCGTTTTGGGATTGCGGAGACCGGCGCCAAGGTAAGGCCGCGCTTTTCGATCGTTGCCGCCCATTTGGCGATCCGTTCAAGGGTGACGGGGTACAGAAAACCCATGACCACGACCGCCCCAAGCTTTTTGGCCAGCCGCTCAGCCTCTGCTAATTGTCCGTCGATCGCGGGCCTCGATGCCTGACTGTCGATATAGAGCGCACTCGACGCATAGGGCACCCTGCTGGCCGCCGCTAATGCGCCAGAGATCGCCCGGGAACTGACGCGGCTTTCCAGGAACATCAGGCCACGTTTTTTGAGATTGCGAAATAACACCCGCATATGCTGGGTAGAATTGGTGAAGCGTGATCCCATAAAATCAGTGATACCCACATAGCCGACACCTCGGCCCAGTATCCATTCCAGACGTTTGGTGTTTTCCGGACCTGTAAGGGAGGTTAGTAGCGCTCGAGGCCCAGGGTCATAATCCGGATAATTTCTCGGCCCCATCGGCACCATAAGCAATATCTCGTGGCCCGCTGCGCGCGCAGCGGCAATCCAGTTGCCGAGGCGTTTCGCGTTAGGTGAGAAGGCGAGCGTTATGGCACCCGGCAGGCCCTGAATGGCAGATCGCGTTGCCGCCCCACTTGTACCCAGACCATAAAGCACGACGCTTATACGCGGACGTTTTTCGAGCATATCGAAAGGCCGGGCATAGACCCGCCAGGCTTCTCGGCCATCGCTGCCGACAACCGGTAACGGCCCCTTTTGTGAATTTTCTACCAAGGCAGGATCCGGTGCCCGCGGTAACGGCACGCTGCGTAGTGCGGGAGGCAGTTTAGGTATGGTCCGACGCCCCGGTGGCGCAATTGCGGCAGTGCGCTCATGACCCGCGGGCGTCGCGATAGGAGAGACGGGAACAGGGGCTGGTGGCACTACAACAGTTGCCGGTGGCGCGGTTTTGACCGGCTCCGGGCTGGCTGATGTTTCGACCGGGAGCGTGGTGGGGGCCGCCATTATCTTTGTTGCGGCCATTTTGGTCACTTTGGCAGGTGATTTGCCTTCTTTTTTATCCCTTTTCTGGGATGAATAGGGTGAATTTGTGCTCCTGACCTGCGACGGGGGCACTACATCATTTGGGTTGATTTCCGCTGATTTGGCAGGCGGAGTCGAGGCAGTTTCCACTTTCTCAGAAACGTGATGTCTTGGCCCCGCCTGATCCTCCACAACCTCTTTAAGGGGCAGTGTCAGCCAATATACCGCCCCGCTAACCAGCGAGAGCAAGACGAAAAGCACCGTCGCTGGCAGCCAAACCGATCGGCGGCGGGTTTCACGATTTTCGTCGTCCTTCACGCCATTGACCGTTGGAAGTTACCACGTGACGTCAGTTGCTGACGCGCACGTTAAAAAGCGAAATGCCGCGGATCAGCGCCAAAGCCCGATCGAGTTGATAATCGAATGGTTGTTCTGTCTTTGAATCCTTGGCGGATTTTTGGTTAAACTTTGCATTTGGCTTTTTCTTCTGTTCTTCATTAATTTTGTTGGGGTTTTTTAACGCGCCCCTCAGATCTGCTTCGCGCCGGCGTGACCCTGGCCCCACCGGCTCCAATTTTGCCTGTTCGACCTCTATATCGGGATCTATACCCTTGGCCTGAATTGATCGGCCTGACGGTGTGTAGTAATGCGCCGTCGTAAGCCGGATTGCGCCGTGACCCGACAAAGGAATAATCGTTTGAACAGAACCCTTGCCAAAGGACCGGGTGCCCAACACTATCGCCCGACGATGGTCCTGCAAGGCACCTGCGACAATCTCGGATGCCGATGCGGATCCGCCATTTATTAGCACAACGATGGGTAATTTGTCGGCAAGATCACCTTTTTTGGAATTGAACCGCTGGGCATCGCCGCCGCGGCGGGAACGGGTGGAAACAATTTCGCCCTGGTTCATAAACTGGTCGGAAATCTTGATGGCCTGATCCAGCAAACCGCCCGGATTGTTTCTCAAGTCCAGCACGATCCCTTTTAGCTCGCTGCCGAGCTTTTCTTTGATCTTTTTCATGGCGTGATCCATGCCGGCATCTGACTGTTCGCTAAAGGAGGTGACCCGCACATAGCCGACCTTTCCTTCTGTGCGCCAGCGTACGGAACGGATTTTGATAATCGCGCGCGTGATGGTGACGTCAAACGGTTCGCGTCCTTTTCGGCGAATAGTGATTTTGATGTCGGCATTGACTTTGCCGCGCATTTTTTCCACGGCCTCAGCCAGAGTGAGCCCTTGAACGACCTGATCATCAAGGTGCGTGATATAGTCGCCCGGCTTCAGTCCAGCGCGGAATGCAGGGGTGTCGTCGATGGGTGATACGACCTTGACGAAGCCATTCTCCATGGTGACCTCGATACCAAGGCCACCAAATTCGCCCCGTGTCTGGACCTGCATGTCCTTGAAACTTTTGGGGCTCATATAGCTTGAATGGGGATCCAGTGATGTAAGCATACCATTGATGGCTGCTTCGATCAGCTTTTCATCGCCGACTTCCTTGACGTAATCCGCCCGAACACGCTCAAAAACATTTCCAAACAGGTCGAGTTGTCGATAGGTTTCGGAGGAATTTGTTTGTGCCTGGCCGGTCGTCGGGATTGTAAACAGGACGATGGCGGCCAAAACCACAAATAAACGTCTCGTCATTATCCATTTACCTCGGTTCGTCCTGCCGCAAGCCATGGCAGGGGGTTGATTGGCTGTCCGTTTCGGCGCAGCTCCATATAGAGAGCCGGTACCGCATTTTGCGTTACATCCATGGTGCCGACCGGTTCACCAGCTAATACGTTTTCACCAACTTGTTTGTCGATACGCCCCAAGCCAGCGAGAAGCAAATGATATTTGGCCTGATATTCTATAATCAAAAGTTGACCGAGGCCCCGAAAAGGGCCCGCGAATACAATGAACCCATCGCGGGGGGCAATAACCGTACTTCCGGGACGGGTTTTTATCGATACACCCCTATTATTTCCGCCATTTACCAGCCGGTGGCCAAATCGACGATCGATATGGCCGCGTACTGGCAACCCGTCAGATGCCAGCACCGGGATATCCGATGGCGGCAATTTTGCCATCGCCGGGCCGTCTCTGGAGCGTTTTGCGGCCTGTGGGGCCGGTAATAAACGGGCTACAGGCCCAGGGTGTGTCCTTTTTGTCGCTAGCCGGGCAACAAGATCTCTCAGATTACGGGCTTCCTTGCCCAATTGCACGGCTCGTGCCTGGGCTTTTGCGTAGGCACGGCGTGTTTCACTGGCATAAATCCTTGTTTGGGCCTGAAATTCAGTCAGAGCCGTTTGCTGAAGTCTTAGCGCCGCATCCTCTTTGACGACGTTGTTCCGAGCGGCAATAACCTCGCGCGTGAGGTCTGCCAGCGCCCCCAAATCATCCCGTAACGCACGGCCCAACGATACCACCGACGGAAGGGTACGCCGTAGCAGCAGGGCGCTTCGGACGGTATCGACTGGTTCCGTAGGCAGGGCTATTAGCGCGACGGGCGGATGCAATGAAATCCGTTGCAGGGCAGCCAGCATTGCCGTGAGCTGCTGACGTCTCGCGTCTAGAGAAGCAGTGTTCTTCCGTTTTCGGAGTTCAAGTGCGAATAACTTGTCTTCGAGAGCCAACAAAATTGATTCATGTTCTTGAATGCGGGCGGCGATGAAAATAGAGCGGCGACGCAAATCCGCAACGCTGGTTTCCGCACTAGCCGCCTTGCGGCTAAGTTCACGCTCACTGTCCCGCGCATCTTTCAGCGAACGTTCCACTGCTTCGAGGCTGGATTGCGGTTGTGTATCACCAAACGCCGGGCAGACTGTAACGACCATGCAAGCCGCAAAACCCGCGGCGGAACCAAGAAAAAATTTAAATGTTTTCAGCAAACGATTCATACGTGCTGCTGTCCTTCAGATTGCCAGATGGGGAAAGCAGTGAATGCCCGGTCATCTGCGGTGGGACGGCGAGCCCCATAAGGGTCAGCAATGTAGGGGCGACGTCCGCGAGCCGCCCATTTTTGATAGTTTTAAAAATTTCGGGTGCGTTGACAAGGATCGCCGGCACGACGTTAAGGGTATGGGATGTGAAGGGGTCGCCAGTATCAGGATCGGTCATGTTTTCGGCATTGCCATGATCAGCGGTAATCAACAGCGTTCCGCCCGCGGCGCAAACTGCTTGTTCCAGCCTGCCCATACAGTGATCGATCGTCTCAATGGCCTGAATGGCTGCACTTAGAATCCCCGTATGGCCGACCATGTCGGGATTGGCGTAATTGACAAAGACAAAATCATAGTTTGATGACTCTATTGCCTGGACAAGCTTGTCGGTTACCTCTGCGGCCGACATTTCGGGTTTTAAATCGTAGGTAGCCACTTTTGGCGATGGGACCAGCACCCGTTCTTCGCCGGGGAAGGGCGTTTCCACGCCGCCATTAAAGAAAAACGTGACATGGGCGTATTTCTCCGTCTCGGCAATGCGAAATTGCCGCAGATTGGCCTGTGAGACGACCTCGCCCATGATGGAATCCAGTGCTATTGGCGGAAATAGCGCCGAAATCGACGGGTTCAGGTGTTCGGAATATTCCACCAGCCCCGCTGCCCCGGCAAACTTAACAATTCGTGACCGCTCAAACCCATCGAATTGTTCGTCCAGCATGGCAGTCAGAAGTTCACGGGCCCGGTCGGCCCGGAAGTTCCCCATGAGCACGCCATCACCATCCTGCATGCCGCCATATGGTCCGATGACTGTGGGCAGGATAAATTCGTCTCCTAAATTCTCGGCATAGCTCGCGGCAATCGCGGCGTGGGGATCCTTAGCGGTCTTACCCTCTGCTGCGACAAGCGCGTGGTAGGCCTGCGCGACCCGGTCCCATCTGTTGTCCCGGTCCATTGCGTAGTAGCGCCCGGTGACAGTGGCTATTTCGGCCGATGCGCAGTCCTTCAGCCCATCCATGAAATCGACAATGAACTGTTCCGCACCGCACGGTGGGGTGTCGCGCCCGTCAAGGAAGGCGTGAATAACGACCGCCACGCCTGCTTCGTCAATTACTTTGGCCAGGGTGAGGATTTGGTCCTGATGGGAATGGACTCCGCCGGGTGATACCAGACCCATGAGATGACAGGTACCACCGCTGACCTTTAGACGGTCGATAAAGTTGGTGAGTTCTGGATTTATGGCGAGGGTGCCATCCTCGATCGCGGCATCGATCCGCAGGATGTCCTGATTGACGATGCGCCCAGCGCCGAGATTGAGGTGCCCAACCTCGGAATTCCCCATCTGACCCGCCGGTAATCCGACATCAATGCCGCAGGTTTTTAGCAGGCTGTTGGGGTATTGCTGCAATAGACGGTCGAACACAGGCGTGTTGGCTTGCACGATCGCGTTGTCCGCCACAATGTCGCTCCAGCCCCAGCCATCGAGCACCGCCAGGACAACTGGCTTTGGGGAGGAATGACTCGCCATAAAACCACCGCCTAATTTGGTTTCGCGACCGCGAAGCGCGCGGCCACGATTTCACTACCTTATAGTCAAGTATTTAGTGCAAATCTTATTAATTTTTCCGTTTATACGCCAGTTTCCATAAAATTTTGTCAAAATTGTCCAATATCACCGAACCTTTGAATTAGAGCATTTTCCGATCAGATGGAACAAGCCCGCTCCCCTGCCCGGCCACCCCCAAAGAAATCCGGCGGCAGTATCCTCGAGGTGGCCGGGCAGGGGAGCGGGCTGGTGCGATTTCACTTGAGTGGAAAATGCTCTAGTCTCGATGATAGGGGTGACCGGCCAGTATTTGTTGCCCCCGGTACAGCTGTTCCAACAGCAGGCCGCGCGCCAATTGATGCGGCCAGGTCATGGGACCAAGCGACAAAACCAGCGATGCTCGGTCTAGAATTACCTTGTCGAGCCCGCCCGAACCGCCAATGATGAAGGTGATCTCGGCCTCTCCATCGTCGCGCCAGCGGCCAAGCCGGTCGGCGAAATCGCGGCTGGACAGGTTCTTTCCCCGTTCGTCGAGTGCGATAATGGTGGTGGTTTGAGCACAGGCGGACAACAGCAACTCACCCTCCCGTTTGCGCAAGGTAGCGGGCGGCAGCTTCTTTTTTTCCTCAACTTCCCGGATGGTAACCGGCCATGTAAGGCGGGTCAGAAATTGCTGGGCAAGGGCGGTTTCGGGACCGGATTTTAGACGCCCAACGGCGATGACGGAAATTCGCATGCGGTAACAGGCCTGTCCCTAGTGGATAGAATCTAACATATGGTACCCATGGATCTCGTAGGTTAAATTCTATCCACCGGCAGAATCAGTCAAGTGTGTCTGGTGTTTGATCGGGGCCGGAAAAATCCGCTTCCCACATCTTTTCGAGATTGTAGAACTCCCTAACTTCAGGGCGGAACAAATGAATGATGACGTCACCCGCATCGATCAAGACCCAGTCGCCCTGCCGGGCACCCTCGGGTTTGATCCCGACCAGCCCTTTTGCCTTGAGGGCCTGTATCAGAGTTTCGGCCAGCGCGATGACCTGGCGCGATGATCGCCCGTTTGCAATCACCATATGATCGCCAATCGTCGATTTTCCCACCAGATCGATCACAACGATATCTTCGGCCTGATGATCATCCAGCATTTTCTGGATGAGAGAATTCAGCGCCGCCGAGCTGATGGCGGGTTTGCTTTTTATCTCGGGGTTACGCGTCTTGGTCAATAGGTCACCATCTTTTCGCAATTTGTCATTTCAGGATGCCGGTTTCTTGTTGATTCTGATATCGGTAGCCGTAGCAGGATGCAGCGGCGTGTGAAAAAAATTCCAGGCAGGGGGAACTTGGTCGGCGAGGCTTCGTGAATACCGGTTTGCTTTTCTGCCCGATGCAAATACGTTTGCTGCCTGTCCCGCCAGCGCTCCCGCAGAATAAGGTGCGCGGTCGAATACTGCAATCGGGACGAGAGAAAACAGCCGCCGCCAGTCCAGCCACTGGGGAAATTGAACAAGATTGTCCGCACCCATCATCCAGACAAA